>Ga0209541_10002643_pt1 | contig 33721 bp, 42 predicted proteins | sample RifCSPlowO2_01_FD_184027 | JGI IMG/M metagenome (GOLD analysis project Ga0209541, IMG submission 184027) | Groundwater microbial communities from Rifle, Colorado - Rifle CSP2_plank lowO2_0.1 (SPAdes) (version 2) | ecosystem: Environmental > Aquatic > Deep subsurface > Groundwater | place...
CCGAGCGAGATGATGGAGATGACGACGAGTAACTCAATGAGCGTAAACCCTTTTTTCATAAATTAGTTTATTTAAATACTGGCCGACGATTAGATTATACTCTACTCCAAAAACAAACCAAAGCGCTCGGGAGTAAGCAGCGTCCGCTTGAAAGCGTCAATAAACGCCGCGAGATCAGCCAAATGCTCGCTAATCACCTCAAACATTTCCTCGGGTGTTACTTCCCAATACAGGTGGACTAGCCGATTTCGATAACCGGCCAATTTTTTATTGCGTTCGGCGAACTCGCGAGTGACAATACCGGCGGCGCCGAGAGCAACAATCACCTCTTGATAATCCCGGGCCTTGCCGTTTAACCGAGAGACAAGGTGAGTACCAACGGTCAAAATCCCCTCCAGGACTCGCCGGAGGTAATGTTCCGCCTGGGCGTAAGCCTTCCGGTCGGCGACAAAGTCGCCCGACGGTCGAGCCACCAGGGAATGCAACTCATCCACGCCAATCTGAATATCGGCCAGCAAATCCAGAACCTTGCTTTTATTGATTGGACCCTTAACCATAAAATCAAGCCGCTAAGCCAAGCACCGAGGCGTGGAAAATATCCTCGTAATGACGGAAGTCAAAGTAACGCAACATCGCCTCGGCGCGATAATCGGCAAAATCGCCAAACCTCGACTCGTAGAGAGGCCGGCCCTCGGTCACGGCGCGGAAACGCAAACCGGGCGACCCTTCGTCCAAGTAAACCAGGTCCAGCGGCTCGGGAAAATACTTCTTAAATTCGGCCAACAACTCACCATAGACCAAAGCCGGCCGGGCCGGGCGGCGGCCGCGCTCAAAAACCAAGCCGATATCGGTGTCGCTCAACGGGTGACGGTCGCCGGTGACGGCCGAACCAAAGAGGATAACCAGCCGCACGCCTAAGCGGCGCAGAAGCGCCGCGTCCAAATCGACCCGGACCTCGGTTTTTTCGCTGGCTTCAGCCATTGCCCTGAATTATACCCCCGAGCGTCAAAAACCGCAAAATCACCAGCAACACCCAACCGCTTTAATTTTCTCCCAACCATCGAGCGCGAGAAACACCAGCTTGGCGCAGTAAGCGAACCAACAAATCAACACTGATGTCACCGTCGTGTGGATTGGGAATCGTGAGGGTAAGTGAATCTTTAACCAAATAAGGATGTTTGCCTTCTTGATATGGCCCGGCAAAGCCCAGTCGTCGCAATTTGGCAACAAATTCTTTCCAGCCAATCGGTGAAAGTTTAGGCATAAACCCGCTCCCGCATCACGGAACGACCGAAGCGAAAATTCGGCACCGGCAAATTATTCCGGAGACGAAAAACCAACCAGCTCTCCAAAGCCGAAGTCAAGTTCAATCGACACTGTTGGCGAGTTTTACCGATCGCCCAAACGCCGCGGAGACCGATAATTTCGCCGTAGTAACGCGTTCCGTCGTCAATTAACTCATAGCGGGCCTTTTTCAAACGGGCGTCCAAATAATCTTGAATCATCACCAAATCCTATCATACCGCGATCCGAAAGAAAAGCGGCCTGTCAAGGATTATCCTTGACATTGGCGTCGCCGTCCTCAATCCAATCATCAATAAAACCTTGGAAGTCATTGGTGCCGGAGAAATAATCCGGGAAAGCGGCGGGGGCGACAATGGCTCCCGTTTCCGGGTACTGGCAAGGATTATCCTTGACATAGGAGAAGTAGCTGGAGAAGCGATAAGATTTGAGGAATTTTTGGGCCAGCGCCGGATCGGCGATTCGTTTCCCCGCCCAGCCAGTCGGGTCGGTGATTTTAACGGGGTTCAGATGAATGTAAGCGAAAAGATATTTCAAATGTCGATCGTCGGCAACCGGTTGCGCCCCAAAGGGGTGGCCGAAAAGCGAGCCGGGTCGTTGATATTTTTTGTTGAAATACATTGAATAGCCGGTGAGCAGTTTCCGGAGAAACAAACTGACGCCCTTTTCCGATTTCTCGCGAACCAGCAAGTGAAAGTGGTTGGGCATCAGACAGTAAGCGCCGATGTCCGTCAAGGTATCACCGCGCGCGGCGGTAAAAATGGCGTCAATTTTTTTAAAGTTCAGATCGCTGGCGTGGATTGTCTCTTGGGCGTTGCTCACATAAAGCAAAACCAAGAAGCGCTGATAATCGCGCTGGTCCAGAAAAATTTTTTGCCTAGCGGTGCCGCGACTGAAGAGATGGTAGTATTCGCCGACCGAGAAAGTGAATTTCCGCTCCATTGTTGTGATTAATTTTAGGGCAGCCAAACCGCTTGTCAAGGATTATCCTTGACAAGGTGGGGATAACAAAAAACCGCTCAAGAGAGCGGCGTTTTGTTTGGCCGTGGCAAGGATTACCCTTGCCGAAGGCCACCTGGGGATAAGTCCCCAGTTTCCCAATGTCAAGGATTACCCTTGCCAGAGGCCACCTTGCCGAAGGCCACTTCTACTTACAGGCGGCGGCGGCAATACCGACATCAGCGCCAGCTTGAGTAGAAACCTTTGATATACCGGTGCTGTCCGAGCACGCAAAATTATTAACTCCCGTACTCAACGGACCCACACTAAAAGCCCACTTGCTGGCAACGGCCGCTGCGGCTCTATCCGTAGCACAGGTGATAGTTGGACTACCGGGATAATTAGCGCTATTTTTCAAATTAGCAAGGCCGGAAACGGTATCTGTCCACATTGCCACCGTGCAGTCGTCAACAGCGCCAACTGGACCGTAATTATTAGCGGTAGCGTAGTATATTTCAGCAGCGGAGCGCACACTGGAAACCTGCGCCTGAATTTTCGCGTCATTAGCTTTAGCGCGCGCACTACTCAAACTCGTCAGCACAATGCCCGAGAGGATGCCGATGATGGCAATCACGACGAGCAACTCAATTAACGTAAAACCAAAATTAGGTTTTAGGTTATGGGTTTTAGTTTTTAGAAAACTCATAAACTTTGATAATTAATTTTAATAATTTTCGACTCCTTTAATAATAACAAACCTAAGTTAATGGTCAAACAAGAACTCCCGTTTTTCGCTCCAGCCGCTCAATCCGGCGCCCATGGTCGGCGATGTTGTCAAGCCGCCGGTCCAGAACGCCCAAGCGACCGTTGACGCCTTCAAAGCGCTTGTCCACCCGATCAAAACCGTCCTTGGTCAGCCGCGCCAAAATCTCAATGTCATTAGTGAGTTTGGCTTCAACTTTAACCAACTGGCGCGAGAGCTTGGTGATTTTGCCCGAAAGAGTGGTCTCGACTTGAACCAACCGACCCGAGTTGGCCGCAATCTCCCGCGAGTTGGCTTTCACCAAATCGGCCAGGCCGTCCAGCGTCATCTTCTGTTGAACTTTCTTATCGACCATTATGGCGATAATTATAAGCCAAAAGCGGCCGGAGCGGTCAAGCGAGGTGTGGACAACTGGGGAACAGGTTGTAGGTGTTAGGTTTTAGGTTTTAGAAAAATTAACTAACACCTAGAACCTAATCCCTAAAACCTAACTAGAGTCCAGACGCCACATTGTAAATCGGCACGAGGACGCTGGTGAGGAGAATGGCCACGCCGACGCCGAGGAAGACGATTAAGGCCGGCTCAATCAAGTCCACCAAGGTCTCCACGGCGTTGTAGACCTCGCGCTGGTAAAAGCGGGAAAGGGTGTCCAAAATAAAGCCGAGCTTGCCGGTTTCCTCGCCGACTTTAATCATCTGAATCATCATTGACGGCACCTCGGGATACTTGTAAAGCAAAGCGGAAATCGCCGAGCCGGATTTGACGCCGACGCTCGCCTCCAAAAGGATGTTGCGATAAACCGAATTGCCCACCACTTCGGCCGAAATTTCCAACGCTCTCACCATCGGAATGCCGGAAATCAGCATCGTGCTCAAAGTATCGGCAATCCGCGAGAGATAAAGTTTTTCAAAGAGGACGCGAACCACCGGCGTCGTCAGTTTGAAATGGGACAAACTCAATTTGCCGGCTTCGGTCTGGAGATAGCGGTAGACGAAGAAGACGGCGGCGGCGAAAATCAGGAGCAAAATGACGCCGAAGTTGACGAAGAAGTCGCTGGCGGCGAGGACAATTTTGGTGTAAATCGGCACCTCCTGCCCGGTTTCTTCAATAATCACGCTCAACTTGGGGATGACATAAACGAGCATCAGAATCATCACCCCGATAAACGAACAGACGACGAAGGCCGGATAAATCATCGCGTTCCGGGCCTTGGTGGAAAGGGTGTGCGAGCGTTCCAAGTAAGCGGCGAGGAAGGTGAAGGCCTCGGCAATCTTGCCGGTTTCCTCGCCCGACTTGACCATATTGATGTAGAAATCAGAGAAGACCTCGGGGTGTTTGGCCAAGGCCGCCGAGATGAGCAGGCCGGAGTTCAAGTCGTCGGTGACGGCGGTGAGAATCCGGGCCAACACCGGCGTGGCGCTCTCGGCGGCGAGGAGCCGGAAGGAAGTTAAGGCCGAAACCTTGGCTTCAAAGAGCGTGGCGATTTGGCGGGAGAGGAAAACGATGTCGCGGTTCTTGACGCTTTTGCCGAAGGCGAAGGTCTTGGACCAAAAGCCCGGTTCGTCGGCCGGCTTGATGTCCAGAATCACCAAACCGCGCCGTTGGAGCGAGGCGATGGCGAGGTCAATACTCGGCGCGTCAATCTGCCCCGCCTGCTCCTCGCCCGCCCCGTCGGTAACTTGATAGCGAAAAATCATCCCGTTAAAAAATTAAAGCATCCGGCTCAAGGCCTTGGGGTTCAAGGCGTAACGGTAAGCGGTTTCTTGAGTAATTTCGCCGGTCCGAACCATTTCCGCCAGTGAGTGGTTGAGAGCGACCATTCCCTCCTCGGCGCCGGTTTCAATCACCACGTCAATCTCGGCCGTCCGGCCCTCGCGAATCAAATTGGCGACGGCGTTGTTGTTAATTAGCAATTCGTAGACCGGATAGAGACCGCCGGCGACCCGCGGCACCAGGCGCTGGGAGAAAATGCCGAGCAAACTGCCGGCCAGTTGAATCCGAATCTGGTTCTGCTGATTGCCGGGGAAGGAATCAATAATCCGGTCAATGGTTTGCGAAGCCGAGTTGGTGTGGAGGGTGGAAAAAATCAGGTGGCCGGTCTCGGCGGCGGTAACGGCAGTGGAAATCGTTTCCGGATTGCGCATCTCGCCAATCATCGCCACATTGACATCCTCGCGGAACATTGAACGGAGGGCGTGGTGGAAATCAAGCGTGTCAAAACGAACTTCGCGCTGGTCAACGATGGATTGCTCGCCGGTAAAAAGATATTCAATCGGGTCTTCAATGGTGATGATATGCTCGGCCCGCTCCAGATTAATCATTTGGACAAGCGAAGCGAGGGTGGTCGACTTGCCCTGACCGACCGGACCGACAACGAGGAAGAAGCCCTGCTCGCGGCGGGCAAAGTCGGCCAGGCGCTCGGGCAGATTGAGCTCGGCGAGGGTGCGGATTTTGTTGGGAATCAACCGGAAAGCGGCGCCGATTTGACCGCGCTGGAAGAAGGCGTTGCCGCGGAAGCGGATGCCGTCTCTGGCGGTCAAAGCGAAGTCCAGTTCCTTTTTCTCAAAAAAAATCTGACGGTTTTCCTCGTTCAAAATCTCGGCGATGATGCCTTTGGTGTCGTCGGCCGAAAGGACCGGCTTTTTGACGAGCGGAATCAGGTCGCCGGCCACCCGAATCGTCGGGTGGCGGCCGGCGGTCAGGTGGAGGTCAGAGGCGCCTTCCTGATTGACAATCTCCACCAAATCCTCAAACTCGCGTTTGTGTTCCATCTTACTTTTTCAATTTATTTTTGGTGATATCCAGCGTCTTCTCGACCACCTCGCTCGGCGTCGCCGAGGCCTTGATAATGTAGCCATCCACACCGAGCTCCAAACCCTTGTCAATGTCGTCCTTTTGGCCGAGATTGGAAAGAATAATCAGCGCCGCGTCCTTCTCCAGCCCCTTCTCCTTCATCTTTTTGATTAACTGGAAACCGTCCAAGCGCGGCATTAAGAGGTCAATCAAGTAAACATCGGCGCGGTAGCCGCCGTCCAATTTCTCCAGCGCCTCTTCGCCGTTCTGGGATGTCTCCACGGCAAAGCTGTGCTCGCCGAACTTAAGGGAATACATATCCAACAAAAACCGGTCATCATCAATAATCAAAATTTTATAGTTTTTTGTCTCGCTCATAATGGTTTGATTATAACATACCGAAAAGTTGTCCACCCCGCGTTATCCACCGCCACTTGCTTTGTCTGGCGGAGTTTGCTAAGATAGAGTCATCCATAGGAAAACGTACTTCGCAAGGTTCCGTCCTTGCGCGGTGCGTTTTCATTTTAAGCCGATCTTGCGGTTCAAATTATCCATATAATTTATCTTTTCTTTGGCTTCGTCCTTAAGTAATTTCGAACAGGTCTCGGCATATGGACTCAAGACCATAAGCAATTTCCCGTTCTCATAAAGATGGCGAACGAGCGAATATAAATCTTGGTTGGACGATAAATAACCGATGAAAAGATAGGCCTTGGTAACCGAATATTTTTCCTTTAGATAAACTCGAAACCTCCGCCAGTCCAATTTCCAGCCCAAAGATTTAATCCCGAGGTGGACATTTTGGGCGTCAATAAAAGCGTAGTTGTTCACCAGACTATTTTACCTCTGCAACAAATTGCTGACAATAAAGGGGGGCGCTAAGCGTCCCCCGAATGAGGAAGGGGTTGGCAACGGTGGCGGAGTGAGATCACGCAAGGTCGAACTCTCCCTCCTTTACCCCTTTGATGAAGGCGAGCCACTCGTCGGGTGTAACCTCGATCACCATGTTGGAGTCAGTGGTTTTGCGAATCTTGACCGCCTCTACCTCGCGGGCTACTTTCACACAATCGATGCCAGCAACGCAACTACTGGCTGGCCTAAAGCTCGCCGCCACCTCCAAACATGGGCCAATCGCACACGCCGATCTGAATTCCTCGGTCAGTCTGGTGCTCATGAGGCACCTCCCTTCTAACGGCATTTTAGCCCAAAGCTGAGCAAATCGCAAGCGTTGTCTGCTGGCTACAACTTACTCACCTCTTCAAAGGGAATGCGGCCGGCGAAGGCCTTGAGGAGTGCGTCTTCCTTCATCGTCAGGAAACCCTTTTTCCGCGCCAGTTGATAAACCTCGTCTTCGGAAGGCGGCGCGCCGAGGAGCAGGCGTTCGTAGTCGCGGTCCATTTCCATCACTTCAAAAACGGCAATCCGACCGCGAGTGCCGCCGGGACAAGTCGGCGAGTCCTTGGGCCGGTAAATCTCGTTGGGAATTTTAATTTTCTCCCGCGCTTCAGGCGGCACCTCGGCCAGATATTTTTCGGCCAAGGCCCGGAAGGCGCCGTCGAGCGGCGCCGCCTCGCGCGATTCCTCGCAGAGCGTCGGCACCAATCGTTGAGCCAAAGCCAAAATCAAGGTGGCGCCAATCAGGAACGGATCCACGCCCATATCAATCAAACGGGGAATGACGCCGGCGGTGTTGTTGGTGTGGAGGGTGGAAAAAACGAGATGGCCGGTAAGCGCCGCCTGCACCGCCAACTTGGCCGTTTCCGAATCGCGAATCTCGCCGACCATTATGATGTCGGGGTCCTGACGCAAAATGTTGCGCAAGCCGTTGGCGAAGGTGTAATTGATTTCCGGCCGGACTTGCGACTGATTGACGCCGTCGATGGAATACTCCACCGGGTCCTCCAAACTGACGACATTGTTTTTCTCGCGGTCAATCCGCTGGAGCATACCGTAAAGTGTCGTCGTTTTGCCCGAGCCGGTCGGGCCGGTTAAGAGAACCATTCCGTAAGGTCGTTTAATTGCCCGTTCCACCGCCGCCAAGTGGTCGGCGGTCATCCCGGTGCTCTCCAAGGTCAGACGCGTCCGTTCCGGGTCCAAAATCCGAATCACCACTTTCTCGCCGTAATAAGTCGGCAAAGTGGAAACACGGAAGTCAATTTTGCGCCCTTCAATCCGGGCCGAGAAGCGACCGTCTTGGGGCTTCCGTCGCTCGTCCAACTTCATATTGGTCAAAATTTTAATCCGAGCGACCACCGCGTCGTGAACGGTTTTGGGCAAAAGCAAACTGGTGTGGAGGACGCCGTCCACCCGGAAACGAACCTTAACATTTTCCGGTCCGGGCTCAACGTGGATGTCGGAAGCGATGCCGCTTGAGGCGTGTTGGAGCAAAACGGCGACGATTTTAGTCACCGGCGCGTCTTCCACGATTTTCACTTCCGAGGCCTTGACCTTGACCGAAGCGCCGCGCCCCTGCTGTTTCTCCGCTTCCTGAATTTCCAAATCCAAATCGGAGAGGGCCCGAGTCACCTGACTGGTCAAACCCTCGTAACCTTTAATCCGTTCCTCAAAATCGGCCGGACTGATGGAAAAAATTTTGAACGGCATGCCCAATTTGGCGGCGATGAACTGGAGGGCGTCGCGGGCTTCCAAATCGCTCGGGTCCACCATCCCCACTTCCAGCGCTCCGTCGCGAACGCGCAGAGGAATAAAGCGATAGTAGGTCGCTGAATTTTTGGGCACGTATTTAAGCGTTTCCAGCGGAACTTTCTCCCCGCTCTCTAAATTGGCAACCGGGATGTCCAAAGTTGGGTCCATTGAATTGACTTCAAGGTGGCGGCAAACTTAACGGCGCGGGCTGGTGGTGGAAGCAGCGGTGGCGTTGGTGGTCGTGGCGGCGGGCCGGGTGCTGGAAGCGGCGCGCGGCGGGCCGCCTTTGCCAATCGGCAGGAAAGGATTTTCCCGCCCGGGCGTCTTGGGCACGAGCGGCGTGCTGAAGTCCTGGAACTGGCCGCGGCGGACCAATTCAAAAACATCGGTTTCAAAACTTAAACTCTGGAGATTGAGCAGAACGCGGAGAAATTCGTCGGTCGGTTCGGCTGGCTCGCCAGTGAGCAAATCCACCGACTCCAGTCCGGGCTCGTCGGCCGCCTGATCTTTGGGGAAAAGAAAGGAGTAGAGGAAAAAGCCGGCGATAATCACCACTACCGAGATTAAAATGTTCACCAAAAGTCGTTTGCCGCTCATATTATTTTAGCCAGTAGGTCTGGACTTCCACATTATAATTATATTTGCCGTCCTCGGCGGCGGCAAAACCGGTGGTGGTCACATCGGTCAAGCGGAGATTGTGGGCCAAGTCGTTCAAGAAGGACTGGAAATCCAAGTAACTGCCCTGAACGGAAAAGCCGAGGGTAATCACCGCCCGTTCCACATTCTCGCGGTCGCGAGCCACCACATCTTCCGCCTTTTCGTCCTCGCTCGCCTTCTTAAGTTGGAGATTGCGAATCGCCATCTGATAGCGCTTGGCGATGTTGTTAATTTCAATAATCAGTTTGACGTTATCCACATTGTCGGGCAGGAGCTGATTAATCACCGGCATCTCGGCGGCGAAGGCGTTGTACTCGTCCAAAAGTTGTTGCTCCACCTGGCGCAACTTTTTGGCGTTGTCCAAACCGGCGTTGAGCGTCGTTTGCTCGGCCCGCAAAATGTCAATCTCGCCGAAAAGCGGATCAGTCAGCTTGAAGAAGGCGCCGATGGCGACGGCGACAATCAAGAGTGGTAAAAATAAGCGAGTAATCATCTTGAGGCGGTGGGTGAATAAACGGTCAGGCCCGGCTCGGGAACAATCGTCAGCTTGAAAGTGACTTGACCGCTCTCGCTTAAGTTCAGGTCGGAGAAAATAAAACTTTCAATCCGCCGCTGGTCGCGAGCAAACTCCTGGGTCTGGAGAGCGATGTCCTCGTAACTGGAAGCCCGGCCGTCCAGATTAATCGCCCGATTGCCGAAACTGAAATTGGTGTACTGAACGGAAGGCAAAGTCAGTTCCTCCAACATCCGGAAAACCGGCACCAACTCGGCGTGGGCAACCAAAAGTTCTTTGGCCACTTTGAGCTTCCGATCAACCCGCTGGAAAAGTTGAATCGTTGCCTGGTCCAAATTCTGCCGCTCCTTCTCGACGCTCGCCCGCAGACCCTCCACCTGCTTGGTCAAAAGACCGCGGTAGAAAAAGGCGCCGCCCCAAAGCGCGGCGGAGATGAAGGCAATCACCAGGGCAATCACCAACAGCAAATTGAGCGGTTGGCGACGATTGGGCTCCGGCCGTTCCAGCGCCCGTTTGGGAATGAACGATGACTGCAACTCGGGTTCCATAGGCAATTAAATTATATCATAAGCTAGTCCAAACTCTGCAAGTGCCGGAGAGCCAAACCAATCGCCACCGAGAAGCCCGGGCCGGCCTCGGCCAAAAGATTCTCCAAAAAAGCCGGCGCCCGCGTTTTGTCGAAGGGCCGACCGAGCGTTACCGGCACTTCAAAACTCTGACCGGCCAATTCCAAGAGACCGCGGAGGAGAGCGCCGCCGCCGATTAAAACAATCTTGTTCACCGCCCGCTTTTGCTTGGCTTGATAAACCGTCAGGGCTTTGTTCACTTCGGAAAAAATGTACTCCAAAATACTGCTGACAATCGGCGTCACGCTCTGACCGTTGTAGCGTTCCACCAAACCGACGCGGCGCTTGATTTCCTCGGCTTTGGCGAAATCGACGCCGAGCGAGCGGGAGAGGGCGACGGTGATGTCCTGCGCGCCTTTGGCGATGGTGTGGGAAAGCCGGACGATGCCGCTATCCACAATCGCCAGTTTGGTGGTGCCGGCGCCGAGATCCAGAATCACCGTCGGCGCCGCCTCGCCGCCGTAGACCGACCGGATGGCGCTGAAGGTCTCAATTTCAAAAAAGGCCGGCGTCAGACCCAAACTCTGACAAAGATTCTGATACTGACTGATGACGGCGTTGTGAATCGCCACCACCAGCACCTCCAACTTGTTCTCGGCCAGGACCGATGATTGTTTGGCGACTTCATCGCCGGCGGCGACTTCCGCCTCGCGCGCCGCCTTCTCGCTCTCGGTCGGCCGGGGTTTGGGAATCACCCACCAATCAAGCGCCACTTCGGAAATCGGCACCGGAATATATTTGCGGGCCTCAATCGGAATCACCTTGGCCAACATTTCCGGCCCGACGCGGGGAATTTCCACGATAATCAGCAAACTGGAACCGAGGGGAATGGCGAGCGAAGCGAGCGGCGTGGTGACATTGGCCTCACGAAAAAGGTCGTGAGTCACTTCCGTCAGTTTGTCGGGCGGCAAAACCGCGGCCTGACCGACGGCCAGATTGCGGTAAGGGCCGGTGGCCATTTCGCCGTAGGTTTCCAAAATCACCTGACCTTTCTCGCGCCGCAACTGAACGACCTTGATTGACGAACTGCCGACATCCACGCCAATCACCCGCTCGGCCGTCCGCGTCCAAAGTTTGAACCGACTGAAGTTTAAAAGATTCGCCAAAAAATTGGGCATAAGCTCGCGCGTCTCGCCTCTCCAGTATAACATAGAGAATAGTGGTCGCCATTTGGGAAAAGTTGATAGCTTGGCTTTGGCCGGCGCGTTGCGTCGGTTGCAATGTCCGCGGCGAATATCTTTGCGCCGCCTGCGCCGCCACGCTCGCGCGTTCCACCGAAGCCGCGCCGCCGGGGACGCTCGCTCTTTATGATTACGCCGACCCGCGAATCAAGCGGCTGATTTGGCGCTTGAAATATCGCGGCCACCGAGCTCTGGCCGGCGAGGGCGGCCGCTTGCTCCACGACGGACTTTTGGAAACGCTGGCCGAAGCCGAAGAGTGGCAACCGGCGCTCCTCGGCGAGCCCCGGCTCCTCTTGCCGGCGCCGCTCGCCGCAGGGCGGCGGCGCCGGCGCGGTTACAATCAGGCGGCTGAACTGGCCCGGGCTCTTGCCCGGGCCAGTCCCGAACTTTGGGAACTGCAAACCGGTTGGTTAATTAAAATCCGCGAGACGCCGAGTCAGGTCTCGTTGCGCGATCGGCGGGCGCGCCTCAACAATTTGCGCGGCGCCTTCGCTCTCGGGCCGGCCGCGCTGGTGCGCGGCCGGCGAGTGCTGGTGGTTGACGACGTCATTACCACCGGCGCGACGATGGCCGAGGCGCGGCGCGTCCTCCAGGCCGCCGGCGCCAAAAGCGTTTTGGGTTTGGCTCTGGCGCGAGGGTGAAAAATGATACCGAAAATACGCGATCGCTAATTTTCGGTATCATTTGTTTTACTTCATCCCACCCTCATCACTCTAAAATCCCGTCCAAGTTGACGTCGTAGAGAATCTGCTCGGCGACCAGACGATAGTTGATGAGTTCGGCCGGCCGGAACCAAAGAGCGATTTCTTTTTTGGCTTCGCCGACCGAGCCGGAAGCGTGAATCAAGTTGCGCACCGAGCGATTGTCGTTGTCGGACATTTGGTAAGAATCCAAAACGAAGTCGCCGCGAATCGTGCCGATGTCGGAGGTCAGCGGTTCGGTGCCGCCGGTGATTTTGCGGACAATGGCCACGGCGTGCGCCCCCTGCCAAACCAGCGCCACCACCGGCCCGCTGCTTAAATACTTTTTCAATTTTTCCAACAACAAACCGGTAATATAGAGCGGGTCCTCGCTCGGCGGCGTCAAGCCCTTGTCGCGATAACCTTTAATCGTCTTCTCGCCGGTGACTCGTCGCCAATTCGGGTCAAGGGTGTAATGTTTCTCCACCAACTCGGGCGTTGGCACCAACATTTTGAGGCCGACCAGTTTGAGGCCGATGCGCTCGTAGCGTTTGATAATCTCGCCCGCGAGGCCACGTTGAATGCCGTCGGGTTTGATGAGCACGAGCGTGCGTTCGGATTTGGGATGCATAAAAATTAGGTGATAGGTTTTAGGTTATAGGTTTTAGGAAAGGTCGTCAAATAGCGGTGAGGATTTGGGGTCCGGTGGCGGTGAGGAGAATAGTGTGCTCAAAGTGGGCGGCGAGAGCGCCGTCGGCGGTGGTGACGAGGTAACCGTCGTCGCCGAATTTGACGGTGCCCGAACCGAGCGTGAACATCGGCTCAATCGCCAAAACCATCCCGGCCGCGAGCGGCTCGCCGCGGCCGGCGCGGCCAAAGTTAGGAATGTGCGGCGGCTCGTGGACGGCGTGACCGACGCCGTGCCCGCCGAGTTCGCGGACAACGCCGAGGCCGCGCCGACGGGCCACTTGTTCAATCGCGGCGCTGATATCGCCGATTTTGCCGCCCGGCCGGGCGGCGGCGATGCCGGCGGCCAAAGCCGTCTCGGTCGCTCGCAACAATTCGCGCGCCGCCGGCCCGGGTTCGCCGACACTGACCGTCGTCGCCATGTCGGTAAAAAGTCCGCGATGTTCCAAACCCAAATCCAAACCGACCAAATCGCCGGTTTGGAACGGCCGGTCGTCCGGAATGCCGTGAACCACGGCGTCGTTAATCGAAACACAAAGCGCCGCCGGGTAAGGACGCGGCGCGCCTTCCGGTTGGTAATTTAAGAAAGAAGGCCGGTCTCCCGGGTGGTCGGCGATCAGTTGGCGGGCGAGGGCGTCCAGTTCCCGACCGGAGAGGCCGGGCCGGACGGCGGCGGTGAGCGTCGCCATAATCGTCGCCAAACGCTTGCCGCCCTCGCGCAAAATGGCGATTTCCGCTTCGGTTTTTATCAAACTCATTTCGTTAGTTGAGCGACAATCTCTTGATGAATGACTTCAACCGGCCGCTCACCGTTGACTTCCAGCACCCGCACTTCCGGCCGATTCTTGAGGAAAGCGAGCGCCGGCGCCACTTCCGTTTCAAACCAAGCCAAACGCCGCTCCACATCCGCTTCTTCGCGGTCATCGGCCCGACCGCGACCAAGGAGCCGGGCCTTGGCCCAGTCGTGAGAAACGGCGAGATGAATCACCGTCGGCGGCGGCAGTTGGTAAAAATCGAGAGCGCCGAGTAAAAGCTCGGCCTCGCGCGGCGAGCGCGGCGCGCCGTCAATCACCACTCGGGCGCCGGCTTGATACTTGGTCTGGAACCAATCGGCCCAATTCCAAACGGCGAGGAAGTCAGGCAAACGCTCGCCGCGACTCAACCACTCGCCGACCAAGCGACTGGTCAAACCGGAACCGCCGACCAATTCGCGGAAGCGGTCGCCGGTGACCAAGTAAAGATTAGGCGTCGCCGGCTCGCGGCGCGCGAAATGTTTGAGGAGCAAGTCGGCCTGCGTCCCCTTGCCGCAACCGGAACGACCGATAAAAATGGTTACCAAGTCAGCCACAAAATGATGCCGGAAAGTAAAAAGAAAAAGATGGCGACAGCGAACATCGCCTGAACCGCCAACCGTTCGCCACCCGCGCCGAGCAGTTTGACGAAGATGCGAGTGAGTAAACCGCCGCGCACCGGCTGACTGCGCGAGAGCATCTGATTTTCAAACCGCCACTCGTCGGGCGACCCAAACTCCACCTCGGGCATTGGCTTATGTTACCATAAGTAGCTGTCAGCGACCAGCGATCAGCTTTCAGGATACAATGAAATCGAAGCCCAACCCGGCGAAGGCAGAACCACGATTTAGAGCCATGTTTTTCACCACAGCTTGACAAGAAATATCGTTATGCTATACTCTGGGCAGTCGAGGATTTGTAAGCCTCGTAAAAAAACTTCTGATGCTCAACGGTTGGGCGTTAGGAGTTTTTTTAGGATTTCACTCGTCCAACCAGAGCCATAGTTCTTTAAAACGGTTGGACCTAATTGAAAGGAGAAATTGAGATGTCCCGTCCCAAAAATGTCTGGGTGACAGTAGATTATTCTCGAACCATCGAGGCGTTAGTGGTGGCTGGTAGCTATCAGGAGATCGACCCGAAGATAAATGGTCGGAACTTTTTCAAGGTAGACGAAAGGGGAATAATCCAGCGGGTCGAGGTCGGTTTCTTCGATCTCTGTTTCGGCGAGCTTCGTCCGAGTGACATCAACCACATGATAAGAAATGTTCATCACAATCCTCCCCGCGATCCGGTGAACATTAAAGAGTTTTTGTCCTTGGGCGCCCAACATCCCGATCTTCAGTTTGGCGAGTCAATCATCGCTAGCGATTGTCGCTATGATGAGTATGAGGGGGAAATGCATACGGGGCTGTTCTTCCCCTTCCTTGGTTCAGTTCCAGCCGAATCAGGCAAAGGCAAAAATCGAGTGCTGGGACTCGAGGAACTACCCTACGGTTTCGAATTCTGCGGAGGATGGTTCCCGTATGTCGTAGGCAGAAAAAGCTAAGGACCGAAAAGAAAGACTGGGCTGATCGGTCTTTCAAATCCCCGCGAAGGTAAAACTTTGTGGGGATTTTCCTCTAGTATTCCCTTAGTACCTTTATATTAGGATTATAATCCATTTTTCTTTATCCCCAACCGGCGCTTGACTTCTTTGGGGGCTGGTATATACTGGGACCACAAATGGCCCTGTGGCCCAGGAGACCCCGCCCGCAAGGGTGGGGTTCGATTTTTCTCAAATCATTTTCCTAATGGCTTCTCGAATTTGATTGAAGATTCGACTATCCATAATATACATTTTCCTCCGTAATCTTTTGGTGCTAATCAGTCGCAGTTGAGAGATCACGGCTGAAAATTCCTCGTCATTATGAAGAAAACCAAAATGGTATTTATTATCCTTCCTCACTTGTGAAGTTAACGGGATCGCCAGCACCACATCCTTGTTGAATTTCTTGATAACCAGTATCGGCCGTTCAAAGAATTCGTGTTTGCCGTCTTGTTCAAAACCGACATTAACCCCTAACGCGCACCACCAAACTTCCCTAGTGTGAACATAGTCGGTAAAAATATCTTGCTGGATTTGCTTCTTGTTCTCGTTCCAACCATCAAAATCTTTTTTCGCCATTTGCGGTTAATTATAACGCGAATCACAAATCAAATCAGAACAAGCAAACTTTAGTACTCCCTTAGCGACAACTGGCTGTCGATTTGCTTCATTGTGTCCAAGGCGACGGAGACGACAATGAGGAGCGCTGTGCCGCCGATGGCGAGCGCCGAGAGGCCAGTCCAGGCCTGAATCAAAATCGGCAACATCGCCACCAGACCGAGGAAAATGGCGCCGACCAAAGTCAGACGGTAAAGCACCTTGCCGACATACTCGGCGGTCGGTCGGCCGGGCCGAATCCCGGGAACGAAGGCGCCGTTCTTCTGTAAATTCTCGGCCATTGATTCGGGGTCAAAAGTAATCGCCGAATAAAAGTAAGTGAAAACGAAAACTAGGATAAAGTAGGCGCCGGCGTAAAACCAGCTGTTGCTCAAAAGACCGAGGACGCCATTGGCAATGGTTTGGACGAGACCGTAATTGACCTTGGCCAAAAAGTTGGCGAGCATCTGAGGGAAAAGTAAAATGGATAGGGCAAAGATAATTGGCATCACGCCGGCTTGATTCAAACGAATCGGCAGGTAAGTGGAAACGCCGCCGTAGACCTTCATCCCCCGCACCCGCTTGGCGTAAGTTACCGGAATCGGCCGCTCGGCCTCGGTGACTGCCACCACGCCGGCAATCACCACCACAATCACCGCCAGAAAAGCGAGATAAATCGGAATCTGACTCGGTTCGTAATTGACCACCAATTGACCGAGCGAGTTGGGCCAGTCGGCGACGATGCCGGCGAAGATGAGAAGCGAAACGCCGTTGCCGATGCCGTACTCGCTGATTAATTCGCCAAGCCACATCAGGAGCACCGAACCGGCGACAATCGTGAGCACATTAAGCGCCTGACTGCCCCAGCCGAGCGAAGTGATGATTCCCTGCCGCTCAAAAAGGACGAGGAAACCGAAGGCCTGAAGCGCCGCCAAGGGCACGGTGAGCAAACGCGAATATTGAGCGAACTTGCGCCGCCCCGCCTCGCCTTCCTCCTGGTACATCGCCTTGAGTGAGGGCACCATAATCGTCAAAAGTTGGAGAATGATGGAAGCGGTGATGAAGGGGCCGACACCGAGCATAAAAATGGACAAACTGGAAAAACCGCCGCCGGAGAAAACATTGAGCAGGCCGAAAAATTGGTTGCCGGCGAAGAAGCGGGCCAAGGCCGTCTGGTCAACGCCCGGCACCGGAATGGCCGCGCCGAGTCGGAAAAGAATGAAAACGGCGAGGACAAAAAGCAGACGGTTGCGCAAAGCCCGGTCACTAAGCAAGAGTTTGAGTTTGGTTTTTAAATTAGCCATTTATGGTGAGCTAGTCAAACCATTTCTTGGCGGTGGCGGAGAGAAGCAGGCCGTCGCTTTTGATTTTTTGCTTGAACTCGCCTGCCCGGCCCAGAGACGGGCCCGGGCCGACAACTTTGACTTTGGGCAACCGGCCTCCCACCAATTTTACCAAACCTTGTTCTTGGAGCCAGCGCGGCGAGAGCGTTTCGGGCAAAGTCAGTTTGGCCAACTGACTCAATTTGACCAAAGCCGGTTTGCGGCCAATGGCGGCGAAGCGGTAGCCGCGCTTCTTGGGCAACTTTTTAATCACGTCGCGAATCGCCGGCCGAATCCGGTGACCGGCTCGCGCCCGCTGGCCTTTGGTGCCGCGGCCGCTGGTTTTACCGCGCTTGCCGCCGCGGCCGATTATCTTTTTGCCGCGGCGGGGCGTCTTGGGTTTTAGTTCGTGAAGTTGCATCGTTGTGATTTTGGCTTAGGCGAGTTCGGTCAAGGCCCTCATTGTGGCTCGGGCGTTGTTTATTGGATTTTTGCTCTTGCTCCGGAACTTGGCGCCGACATCGCGGACGCCGGCCAAGGTCAAAATCGCCCGAGCGGCGGAGCCGGCGGCGACGCCACGGCCCGGCGCCGGCCAAAGTTCCACTCGCGAGGCGCCGAACTTGCCGTGGAGCTCGTGGGGCAAGGAAGAATTTTTGGTCAAGCGGAGCTCCAACATCCGCTTCTTGGCCTCGCGCAAACCCTTCTCCATCGCTTGGGAAACATCGCCGGCTTTGCCCAAACCGACGCCGACTTTGCCGCGCCGATTGCCGGCCACGAGTAAAATGGAAAAACTGAAGCGCCGCCCGCCGCGGACCACGCGGGTAACGCGCCGAATCGACAACATCTTGTGGTCAAACTCCGGCTTGGGCCGCTCGCTCCGCCCGCCCCGCCGGGGCGGGCGGCGGTCGCGCTGATTGTTTTTTTGATTTTCCGCCATAATTTAAAAAATTAAACCGCCGGCCCGGGCGCCCTCGGCCAAAGCCCGCACCCGACCGGCGTAACGATAGCCGCCGCGGTCAAAAGCGACCTGACTGATTTTAGCCGCCCGGGCCCGCTCGGCCAAAAATTGACCGAGGGCGTAGGCCCGCGCCACTTTGCCGAAACCGACATCCTCCGGCCTCCGGCCCGTCTGACCGGCTTCGGCCTTCGGCAGTTCCCGTTCGCCGGCGGCGCAAAGCGTCCGCCCGCGAACATCGTCAATCAATTGGGCGGTAACGAAACGATTGGAGCGGAAAACCGAAAGCCGCGGGCGCGTCGCCGTGCCGTGAATCCGCGCCCGCACCCGGCCGTGCCGTCGTTCCAACTTAGTCAATGATTCTTTGGCCATAATTTTGATTTTAGGTTACCACTTTTTTGCCTTCCTTGCGCCGAATCACTTCCTTCTCGTAACGAATCCCCTTGCCTTTGTAGGGCTCGGGCTTTTTCAGCGCCCGGATTTCGGCGGCAAATTGACCGACCAATTCCTTGTCAATACCGTTCACCGTCATCAGATTTTTCTCCACCGTCACTTTGAGACCGGCGGGAATCGGCCAACTGACCGGGTGGGAAAAACCAAGATTGAGTGTTACTTTGTCGCCGGCGACGGCGAAACGGAAACCGACGCCCTCAATCAACAACTTTTTTTCAAAACCGCGAGTGACACCGGCAACCATATTTTTGAGATGAGCGGCGGTCGTGCCCCAAAGCGCCCGCGTCGCCGCGTCTTGACGCTCGACCGAAAGGCGCAGGCCCTCCGGCGTTTGCTTAATCTCAACTCGCGGACTGAACCGGCGAGTCAAACTGCCAAGCGGCCCCTTGAAAGTCACCGCGCCATCAGCGGCGCTGAATTCCACTTTCTCCGGCAGAACGATTAATTGTTTACCGAGTCGGGACATAATTTTTTGGTGCTTACCAAATTTCAAACAAGTACTCGCCGCCGACCTTTTGCTCGCGCGCCGCCCGATCGGTCAAAATCCCTTTCGGCGTGGAATAAAAACCGAAACCGTAACCGTGCCGGACCGCCCGGATTTGGCTCACCGGCCGATAAACCCGCCGCGAGGGTTTGGAAATCCGCCGGACCGCCCGAATCCGCGGCGCGCCGACGGCATCGTAAATCAATTCCACTTCCAGATTCTTGCGGACTTTCTTGCCTTTCTTCTGAGCCGACTTAATCAAACCGGCGTGGATGAGCGCCTCGGCAATCGCCTGCTTGAGTTCGGAATAGGGCGCCAAAACGAGGCGCCGCCCGACCAACTGGGCGTTCTTGAGACGGATGATAAAATCGGCAATCGGGTCGGAGAGCATAAAATTACCAGGATGATTTGCGGACGCCCGGGATTTTGCCCTCGTTGGCCAACTCGCGGAAACAAATCCGACAGAGGTCAAAGTCCCGCATAAAGGCCCGCTTGCGACCGCAACGGAAACAGCGCCGGACAATCCGAGTGCTAAATTTAGGCCGCTTGGCGGCCCGGGCAATTACCGATGTTTTGGCCATATAAAACAGCTTTCAGCTTTTAGCTGTCAGCTTCTTAGCTTTAAATCCTAGCAAAATCAAAACCGAGAGTCAAATTGGCGGTTCAGGCGGGGATTTTTGCCAGCCGTCGTTCAATTTTCTCCACCCGCGGTTTGAGCTCGCGGAGTTCCTCCAGACCGTCCAGCCGCTCAAAGACCAAACTGAAATTGTAGCGGGTTTCAACTTTAAATTCGGCCAGGTCGGTTTTGAGTTCCAGGAAGCCACGATCCATTTTCTCGTTCAGGGCTTTCAAGCCCTCCAAAACAATATCAAATTTGGAGTTGATGTCCTCGGCGATAACTTCCAAGTATTCCTTTCTCTCTTTCTTCATCGTTCCAGTTTAACAAGCCAACTAATTGTGGACAAGTGGGGACAAACGAAAAGGCCCCGGCCTAATCCGCCTGACGGCGAACAGCCAAGGACCCTTTCGCAAGACATCTATCTAGCGCGGAGGAACTTTCGGCGATTGCTCACCGAACCGCACTCACCGCCCCATTATAGCCAACCGTCGCCGTAAGTCAAGCGCGGGGGTGGGGAAAACTGATTTCATATCATACCTCCCAAAAACGAGAAATTAACTGGAGAAGTTGCTGGATCTTCGGTAATTAGATCGTCGTGATCGTCAACAAAGCGAATTTGACGAAAGTCAATGTTCCAAGAAGCGCCGGCGCTGGCCACGCCGCCGACCTTGACGACCAATTTCCCTTCCCCGCCGGCCCGAATGATTGCGCCACTATCAAGGAGGATGTTCTTGGTCCAGGCATTATCGCTAGTCAACTCATCACCATTGAAGCGGGCCACTTCTTGCCCATCCAACCAAACGGAAACCTCATCAGTATATTCACCCAAACTCCAATTCCCCGACTGCTGAGCAAAAACCAACTTGAGCATCGTAATTTCCAAGTCGGAGCTGGCGGCGGTTTTAATAATCAGACCGGCGATCGCTTCATCAGTGTCGCCCCCATACACTATTTCGTTGTTGATTGCCGGATCAAGCCGGAAATTCTCCACTGACCCACCGGCTGAATTGAGCAGGAAAACGTTGTCGGTGTAAGGATAAACTTGATGGCCGGTCTGGACATCAAAGAAAGCCAATTCGTAATTGCCGTTAATTGAATTGACTCGACTTCGAATATCGGCCGGAATCGCCCAAAGATATGACCCTTGGTTTAAGGATATGTTAGCCGCGATAGTCATCTTGTAAGCATTGATGTCAATTTCGGCGAGCGCCTTTTTGACAATCAACAAACGAAGAGGCTCCAACGCCCTAACAAATCGGCTCCGACTCGGCGCCAGACCGCAACCGAAAGCCCCGCAACCATTGCTGGTCCGGCCGCCCAGAACAATGTTGACTCGCGGATATTTAGCCACTAAGTCATCGGTCGCTTCCCAGCGAATCAGGTAATCAGTGCCGGCACGGACGGCCTCACCCCTTGCCGGAGAAATGAGTTTGAGTAGTGAGGTTGGCTGCAACGTCCCGGTAACCTGCACCGTCAAACTGGCGCGGGCGGTTTGATTGGCCGAATTGGTGACATAGAAGGTCGGGGTGAAGTTACCGGCGCGGGAGTAAACGTGAGTAAAGGTGGCGGTTTGCGTGCGCGGCAGTTCATTGACCGCAATGGCGACACCGGCGGGAATCGCTTCATCGCCCCAAATCACCGAGTACGAGAGGGTGCCGCCGGCGCGGTTGCTGGCGTTAACGCGCCACTCGCCCACTTCGTTCACCTTGAGCGCGGTCGGACCGGAGACGCCGGAGATGACGGGAGCGACAGAGTCAGACAGGGCAGGAAGAATGGTAATCGGGACCGAACCGGAGAGTGTGGTGTTGCCGTAACTGGTAAGCAATCGTCCGGTAAGCTGGTATGACCCGACAGGAATTCGGTATTGAGACGGCTCGTGCTCAAAACTCATCGTGTAAGTCCTCTGCGGCTGGATGGTCACTGAACTGGGCGTAGTCAAGCAATTCAAACCTCGCGTGGAATCAAAACCCGCAATTGAGTAAGCGGTTTGGCACATGGAACTGAAATTTAGGGTGATGGGTTCGATCCCCTGATTGTGAAGTTTGATAAACATCTGAATTTCCTCATCCTGTCGGTACTGACTTTTGTCAGCGCTGAAGGAAAAAGTAAGCGGCGAGACCGGAGTGGGAGCGGCAACGATGGTGAAAACTTCCGAATAGGCGGTAAATGGATAGCGGTTCGCCTCATAAGGGAAAACCCAGGCCCAGCTACTAAGAACAATCCGATAGCGACCGGGCGACAAGGTGGAACAGTCAACACCGGTTTCGGAATTGCTGTCATCGTGACGATTGAAACCGGCGCAAGTTTTCTTGCCATCCCAAACAAAACCAGCCGAAGATCCGGGATTGCCGAGGGAAGTAATCCAACCGCTCCTCGAACCATCTTCGCTTTGCCAACCAACCGAAACCCAAGTATCACCACTCTGACCGTTCGGCGTATAAGTATCCCATTTGATTCGATTTTCTTGGCCTTGAGTAAAGACGGTGCCGGTCTTAGGACCGTAAATTCTGAAATAGGCACCCCGTGTCGACTCCGCCCCCACTTGCACCGTCAAACTGGCGCGGGCGGTTTGATTGGCCGAATTGGTGACATAGAAGGTCGGGGTGAAGTTACCGGCACGCAAGTAACGGTGAGTAAAGGTGGCGGTTTGTTGGAGCACGGGAGCGAAAGACGGAGCGGAAACACCGGCAGCCGTTTGGACTTCATCGCCCCAAATCACCGAGTACGAGAGCGTGCCGCCGGCGCGATTGCTGGCGTTCACTTGCCACTTTCCTTCCTGATTCACCGCCAAACTGGTCGGACCGGAGACGCCGGAGATGACGGGGGTGGAAACCGGAATTGGCTGGGGAGAACAAGCGTACAAGCTGTTAATCTTGGCGCGCGTAATCGGGCCGAAGTAGCCGGTCTGACGAATACCATACTTGGCTTGTAACCGGACAACGGCCGCCGCCATATCTTCGTTAAAACCGAAAGTGGCAATACCCTGACGATCAACTTCGCCGCCAAAACCCTCCTTGATCAACAAGTTGTGCAGTTCAATCACATCATTTCCTCTCACCCCATAATACAAATCGCGGGTGAAGTTGTAACAACTCTGATTGCTGTTGCCGGTCAGTTCGGCGATTTTCGCCTGGAGAACGGCAATCTGGGCCAGCAATTCTCGAATCGTTGCTTGGGTGTCTTGCGCCCGGGCCAGTGGCGCCACCAAAAGCACGGCTAAAATCAGCCCTAAAACCAAATATTTTGTTTTCATATTCCAGATGCTATCACCAAAACGCTACGGCGTCAATGAACGCAAGAGATTCTGGAGACCCTGAAGAATCCCGGCCATTTGAACCAGTTGGGAGGATTGTGAGGCGCCAAATCCCGAGCCAACTCGCCGAAGATTTAACAAGTTGGTCTGGAAATTTCCCAAACCGGTGGTTATCAGGTTGGCGTGCTGGTCGCCGGCGTCAGTATCCCATTTAATGCCCATAATTCTCACTCCGGCTTGAGCGTCCGGCACAGTTAGAGAAATCATCTTCACAATCAAAGTAAAGCGACGGGTGTCGCCTTCTTGGACGAAGTAAGATTTTTGGTTGTAGATAGTAATATCGTTAGTATCACTCGTGATGGAATCAAGAACATGATAAATGGCTGTTGACCGGCTGAAAGAATTGGTGGTCGTCGCCCAGGTCAAGCCGTCAGTGGCGGTTGTTGGATAGGTAGAAGTGGCCGTGTCGCCATCAATGTAAATATCGCCGCCGACCGCCCGAACATCAAAAGTAATTTTGTAAGTGCCGGTATCATACATCCCGCCACTCGCCACCGCGTTGTTATTTTCACTGCTGGTGGCGACCAAAGTAACAATCGGTCCGGTCGGCGGCGTTACCGGCCCCGTCACATCCGCTTTGACGCACTCCGGCCGTTGGGTCAGGTTGGCAAAGAGACAATTTTTGACAAAGTTCAAATCCAAAATGGTTACCATCCCATCGCTGACTTGAGCGCTTGCCCGCCGAAGAGGCGGGAAAACCGGCACCGCTATCAGAACCAACAAAACCCCGAGCACCAAATATTTTTTCATCTTGTTTTGCGTTAATTTAATAATTTCCAAAACCTAACACCTAATCCCTAAAACCTATCTGACATTATAGCCCCCCCCTCTCGTCCTGAAACAATCAAGTGTTATAGTAAATGAGTGGATAATCGGCGACGATTGATTTTCAAAAGCGCGACGGTCGCGGCCAGCGGCCTGATTTTGCTTTATACCGCCGTCTTCTTCGCCGTCAAGTTCGGTTGGACCAATGTCGCCGGCCGAGTGGACCCGCGGAGCGCCGAGTTCCAAGCGGCGCGGCCGACGGTGCCGGCCGCGCCGCGCTGGACCCGGGGCGAAGAGTGGCGAACGCTCGCCACCGCTCTCCGGAAAGACCGGCCGGCGATCGAGGGGGCGGCTCGCGCCGCCGGCGTCAGTCCCCGTTTGGTCGCCGCCGTGATTGTCCCGGAACAACTCCGGCTGTTCTATTCCGAACGGGAAATCTTCAAACAAATTTTCGCGCCGCTCAAAATTCTCGGCAATCAAACTCAATTTTCTTGGGGCGTCGCCGGCCTGAAACAGGAAACGGCCAAGCAAATCGAAGAACATCTGAAAGACGCCGCCTCGTCGTTTTATCTCGGCCCGACCAATGAATCCTTGTTGGATTTCCAGACCGACCAACCAGACGAGGAACGCTTCAATCGGCTGACCGACGATGGCGACCATTATTATTCCTATCTCTACGCCGCGCTTTTTTTGAAACAAGTGATAACCCAATGGGAAAAGGCCGGTTTCCCCATCCACGACCGGCCGGAAATTTTGGCTACCCTCTTCAATATCGGCTTTGAACATTCGGCACCGAAAACCGCGCCGCAGGTTGGCGGCGCGGTTCTGGAAATCGGGAACGAAGAATTGGGCTTCGGCCGATTGGCCTACGAATTTTACTACTCGGTGGAATTGCCGGAACTGACCGACTAGCGGCCGAAGAACAAACTCTTGAACGACTGCCAGGCGCTGGCGGCTTGGCCGGTCGCCAGCGTGCCCCAATAACCGGAATCAACATTGCTGTCAGGAGAACGGTTGCCGGCTTCGTCCACGGCAATTACTTTGTAATAGAAGACGGTGCCGGTGGCGGAAACATTGGTGGAACCAACGCCGGCGCCGGCGCTAAAGAAACCGGTGGTGCTTACTTTGGTCCAGGGACCGGCGGCGCTCGACGCTCGCCAGATTTCGTACTTGGCGCGAACATTGGTGCCTTTCCAGCTTAGTCGGACACCGCTCGCGTAAGTGCCGTCGGTCGCCGTCAGGTTGGTGGGGGCGGGGAGGGTTGGTGGAGGCGGGGGCGGGGGCGGGACAGGAAGTGATTCAACGTTCAATGAGAAATCGACCCGACGCGCGAAGGTTGGTTCGGATTGAGTTGATTGACCGGTAATCTGAATCGGGTAAGTCCCGGCCGCTAGTGTCGCCGGCAGATTAAGCGTCAACTCCACTTCGCAACTCGGACTGCAGGTCTCCGGTGTCAGACGATAACTGACGCCGGTCGGGATACCAGCGGCAAAAAACCGGACCGGTTGAGTCGTCGCGCCGGTGGAAAGTTGGGTGTGGAAGGACTTAGTGATGGTCTGACCAGCCTGAACCGTCGCCTCGATTGGCCCTGTATCCGGTTTAATGAAAGAGAAGTTGAAGGCGGAAGTGGGTGGCGTCGTCGGGCCCGTCACCGTTAGGAGGACTCGATTGCTTTCACCGGTTGGGCTTTTCAGATAGACATAATAGTCACCACCAGGCACATTGGTCATCGCAGCGGACGGAAGGTTAATTTCGTCGTCGTCAAATTTTCTGAAGGAATTACTGCCGAACACGGTAATTTCGCCGGTATTCGAGTTTCTTAACACTACCTCGGTGGTTTGACTAATTCTCTCTCCGAAAATCATCAGGAGCCGATTATCACCCGCTTTAGCAGATGTTATATATGGCGACTTCTCGCCAATAATAGTGACGGTGTTCGTCTCGCCGCTCGTGCCACGAGCATGGACGCTAAAACCTTGATTTGAATTGCCAAGGCGGGCGAACAAAGTGCTCAACGAGGCCCGATAAGAACCGGCAAACATCTTCCGTGGATTGTATTCGGCTTTCAGACCGAAGGAGACCGACTGGCCCGGCGGAATACCCCATTCTTTTCCGTCATTGGTATATCCCGTCTGTCCGCCGGTCGGCATCAGAATTGAAATGTCAGGACTTGGAACATCCGCCTTGCGACTAAGATTCTGTAAATTAACTGAATACTGACGCTGGGGCAGATAAATCGTCTGGCCGGTGCCGTTCGTCACATTAACATAGAACATGGCGGACAAGACCCCCTCGTTCTGATTGTTATCATACTGGAGACGCAGATTCGAATTCTGGCTGACGGTAAACCACGCCTCGCCAGCCACCGCCTCCCCCACTCGTACGCTCAAACTGGCGCGAGCGGTTTGGTTGGCGGAGTTGGTAACATAGAAGGTCGGGGTGAAGGTGCCGGCGCGGGAGTAGGCGTGAGTGAAGGTGGCAGTTTGGGAAGGAATCGCCAGAGCGGGAGATGGCGCGAGACCGGCCACGATTTTTTCTTCATCGCCCCAAATCACCGAGTAAGAGAGCGTGCCGCCGGCGCGATTGCTGGCGTTGACGCGCCACTCACCCTGTTCGCCCACTTTGAGTGTGGTCGGTCCGGAGACACCGGAGATGACAGGGGCGGCGGGATTGACGGAGCCGGAGCCCCTCAACAAAATGGTCTGGGTCCGGAAATCTGCCAAACCGGAATCGGAAAAATTGGGTTTGCTGTCATTGGCCGAACGACCCCACATAAGACCGGCCAACCTGACACCGACACTCCCGTCCGTCGCCGTCGGCGACAAAATAACCCTCAAAGTAAATCGTCTGGTTTCGTTTTCCGAGAGATGGAAAGAAAAATTGCCTTGACCGATAATATCGTCGGCATCGTCATTAGCCGCGGACAAACCCGCATACGAGATCCTCAGTCCCGAAATGGGGATGGACGACTTTCTGGTCAACGCCCACACCGAAGCGTCGGAATTGGCGACAATATTAATCAGGTCGCCGGAAATAAAATCGCCGTCAAGGTAGGCATCGTCGCCGAAGGCGGTGGCGTCAAAAGTAATTTTGAAGAGACCGGTGTCACTCTGGCGGCCCGGTAACGCAATTGAGGCCTCGTCATTTTCCGCGGTGGCGCTGACAAACTTGACAACAAAACCACTATCGCGTAACTCATGCGGCCCGCCGGTAATACCGCCGGTCAAATCCGCATCGCCCAAACGCCGACCGGAAGCGTCAAAAACACTAACCAAACCGACGGCGTCAGTTTGGGCTTCGCCAACATCAACGCGGAGAGTGTCGCCCCCGTCCAAAGCGTCAGCAATTGAGTGGAAGGTAACGCGGATTTCCGCTTTCACTTTGTCGCCGGCTTCAATGCGGTAATTAAGGTTGTCAAAAAGATAATTCTCGCTCAAGCCGACCGCCCTGCTATCAGAATCGTTAAGCGCCCGGCCAGAAGAAACTTCGCGGCCGTCAAGCAATAAAGTTACTTCCCTGACCACGTCATCAACATTGGCGGCGCCGGTAACTTCCAAACCCGCCCCCCACTTTGTTATCGTTAAGTTTGAATTCCCTCGCGCTTCCAAAATGAAAGAAGCGACCGGAACATTGACCGTGTCGTTGGTGGCGTGGACACGAATCATATGTCGGTCGTTAATGTCTTTGTCGTCCGACTTAATCTGCAATTCGGGGTGACTGCTACCGCCACCACCACCCCCGCCACCGGTCAACGCCACAATCTGCGCCTGCAGAGCGGCAATTTGAGCCAGCAGTTGGTTAATCAGCGACTGATTATTGTCCGGATACACTTGAGCAAAAACCGGCACCGCCATCAAAGCCAACAACAGCGCCCCGAGCACCAAATATTTTTTCATCTTGTTTTGCGTTAATTTGATAATCCCTAAAACCTAACACCTAAAACCTAATTGACATTATAGCCCCCCCCTCGTCCGCGCACAATTAGGGCAAGGGGAAAACTATTTTTTGAGGGGATTGCCGCCGGACTCAATCTCGGCAATCAATTTTTCGGCCTGCTCTTTCAAGCGCGGCTCCAACCGGAGCGCCTCGCGCAATTCCGCCACCGCCTCGGCCCGCCGGTCGTTGTAAAGATAAGCGGCCGCCAAGCTGAAGCGATATTGCGGGTCGTCTGGCTTTTGGGCCACCCGCTTCTGCCAAAGTTCCAGCACCTTGTCGTAACGGCCGGCGGCGGCGTAGGTATTGATTTCGGCATCGGTGACGCCGGCCTCGGGAGTGGCGGCGTTTAATTCTTGTAAAAGTTTTTCCGCCTCGGCTCGCTCGCCGGCTTGAGCCAACGCCAAAGCGTAAATCCGTTTGGCTTCGATAAACTCGGGCAATAATTCATAAGCGGTTTTAGCCGCGGCCAGGGCCTTGGCTTTGTCGTTAAGTTGATTGTAAGTGAAAACCAGTTCAAAAAGAATCGTCTGTTTGGTCGGCGAGAGGGCGCGGGCCTTTTCCAGATGCGGGAGGGCCGCCGCCGGCTCGCCGGCGGCGCGCAAGAAAGCGCCGTAAAAAAGTTGGAGTCGGAGATGGTCGGGCGTCTCGGCCAGTTGAGCGTCAAGTTCTTTTTTGACCGCTGTTACCACTTGCGATTTGAGCACCGCCGGCACTTCCGAGGCCCGGACGATTGACGAAGCGTCGGAGAGCAACTGCTCGCCCATTTCAATCGTGCCGAAGGTTCGGTAAGCGGCCACTTTTTCAAACCAACCCAAACGCTCCAAAGTCGATTGCGAAGCCAGAGCCCGGAGCAAGAGGCGATTGGCCCGGAGCGGCTGAAAATTGAGCGAGTAAAGCCCGACCATTAAAAGTAAAACCACGCCAGCGGCAAAAAGGAGCTGGCGCCGAGAGGAAACGGTCGGATTCGCCACCGCGCCCGCCGAAGCGGGCGCGGTGGTTGATAAATCGCCACCCGTCGCTCGGAAATGGAGGTAACCAAGCAAAGCGAAGAAAAGGAGGTAACTGGTCAGATTGTCAAAAACGAAAAGATTGTGGAAAAGGTAAGCAACAAAGAGGCCGGTGAAAAGACAGCGCTCGGTCAAATCAAAAACCGACGAGCGTCGCCAAAGATACCAAAAGGCGACAGCGAAAAGCGAGAGATAACCGAGAAGACCCAAAAAGCCGGCGCTGACAAGCCAATCCAAAAAAATGTTGTGCGTCCGGTCAAACCATTGCTCGGCGTCGTAAAGTCGCGGATTGTAATATTGATTGAAAACGGTCGGATAATTTTCCGGCCCCCAACCGAGAAGCGGTCGCTCGCGGAAACCCTTCCCGGCCATCCCCCAGTTGAGCAAGCGGTGGCGGGTGGTCGCGTCTTGCAAGGAAATGTTAGTGAGGCGAGCGAGCACCGGCTGGCTTTGAACCAAGCGACTGTCGCGGCCGAACCACAAACCGCCGCCAAGGGCGAGGAGAACCAAGAGAGCGACCGCCGCCAGACGCCGCGCCCGGCGATACTGGCGACCGAAAATGGCCAGCGCCGCCACGGCCACCAAAACGCCAGCGGCCAAACCGAGCAAGGCGCTCCGCGTCGCCGTGTGATAAAGCGTCCAAAGTTGGCCGACGATAATCAGACCGTAGACCAGTTGTTGAGAGCGAAGCCGACTCCGAAGCGCCAGCCAAGCGGTAACAAAGGCCTGAACCAACATATAAACCGCCAAATAAATCGGGTTGCCGAAGGCGCCGGCCAGCCGGACGGCGCTCGTGCTGGTGCCGGCCAAGCGGCCGAACTCGGCAATCGCCATGACGACGACAATAACGCTGACACCGACGGAAAAATGCCAGAACCAGCGCCAAGCCGACTCGCTCCGGAGAACGGCGACCAAAAGCCAGAAGTAGGCGGCGAGGTGGAGATAGGAAATTAAACCGTCCATCCGCTCGTAGTTGGACCAAAAACTGCGGTAGGCATCAACGCCGAAAATTGTCGCCAGAATAAGGACGAGGAGGAAAGCGGCGGCGAGAATAAGCAAATAATCCCGCCGCCCTTCGGACAAGCGCCAGCGAAGTCGCAGAGCCGGATTCCCGAGCGCCGCGATTAAATAAAGAGCGAACAAAACCTCAATCAAAATCCGGAAGGCAAAGGCCTTACCGGTGATGTAAGGGAAGAAAAGCGAGTTGGCGACAATGAGCGGCACGAACGGCGTCAAAAGCAAACCGCCGAAAATTATCCGCTCCAGCCATTTGGCTCCGGTCGACATTGTTGGCCACTATAACATAAATAGGTTAAAGTTAAACGATGAAGATTTTGGCGGTGATTGACTCGCCAGGCGGCGCCGACTTTTTGGCGCCGGTCTGGTCGCGCCTCGCGAGCGAACACGAGTGCCGCCTGATTACCGTTGGCCCAACGGCAAGCGCGGCGCTCAAAGAATTCGCGCCGACTCGTTGCGACACTTTGGCCAAAGCGCAAAAAATTTACGACGAATTCGGCCCCGACCGGCTGGTTACCGGCGTCAGTTCGTTGATTAAGGGACCTTACGCTCTGAACGAGTTGGTGAAGTACGCCGCCGAGCGCGGGCAAACAATTATTGCTCTCCAGGACTACTGGGCTAATCACCGGGCGCCGCACAATCGAGCGATGATAAATTATTGGACGAAGGTTTGCCTGCCGGATGAGTTGGCGAAAAATTATTTATTGGCTGACGGTTACCGCGGTGCCGCGGTGGTTACCGGCCATCCGGGTTGGGAAAAATGTTTGGCCGCGGCGCCCGCCGCGGCTGACGGCGAATTCGTTCTGCTCTGGGCCGGCTCGGCGGCGCCGGGATCGGAAGCGGCGGATGAAGAAAGTTTTCGCTTCCTCCTCGCCGCCGTCAAATCGCTCAATCCCCGGCCGGCGCTCTTGGTTCGGGCCCATCCGCGCGACGAGGCGCCGGCGCGTTATGAACGCTTAGCCGAAGAAGCGGGCGTAACTTTGCGCCCGCCGCCGACGGCGGACACCGACGCCTTGTTGCCCCGCGCCGATGTCGTCCTCGCCACTTATTCCACCTCCTTGATTCACGCCGCCCTCGGGAAAATCGCCGCCGTGAGCGTGATGCTGCCGGATGCCGGTTTGGCCAAAATGAAATCAATCGGCCTGCCCGACTTCCCCCTCAATCAACTCGGCGCGGCGATTGGCGTTTACGAAAATGACCCCAACATCCTCACCCAAATTTTAATCAAACTCCGCGACGACGCCGCTTACCGCGCCACGCTCCGCGCCAAGCAAGAACAATTCGCCGCCTCACTCGGCCGCGACGCCGCCACGCGCGTGGCGGCGGCAATCACTGCCGCTTGACAAAAACAAAAACCCGCGATAGCTTGAGGGTAGATCAATGGGTAGGTAATCATCATACACAAGGAGAAAACGAGATGGGTCGGAAATCACGAGCATTGCCAGTGGACAAAATCAAGAAGTTACGGCAAACCCTGGCCAGAAAGATCAGGCGATATGAGAGGGATCGAGATCGAAATGAAACCGCTCTGGAACAAACCAGGAATCAGCTTCTGAGTTTACAAGAGCGATGCCGACATCGTTGGGATAATGAAAATAAATACTGCGTACGCTGTGGTACCCAAACTCCTGAATACGCCGGGTACCTCTTGACGCATTTGTAGGCGCTCGAACTTCTCATCCCTGCCCTATCATCGCCACGACTCCAGAGTCGTGGCGATTTCTATTGCCTTTTTGTCCTCAAATTAGTCCTTTTCGGCGATCGCATGAATTGATCACGTAAAACTCGTTCTTTTTGACAACCGGCGACTGGCCGCGCGCGGCGAGGAGCGTGGTGGGATATTTTGGGTACCTATCCGTCCGATCGGACAAATAGGGAACATTTTAAAGTAGTTAAAGACGAGAACTCAAACACTTGGCCAACTTTTGGGCGATGAAGCGGTCGGTCGCCTCGCGGGACTGGTAAGTCATCCCGCCGAGATGCGGGACGATAATCAAGTTGTCGTGGGTCTGGGCGTAATCAATTAGCGGATGACTGACCGCCCGCTCGCCAAAATTATTTTCCCCGGCCAAAACATCGGTGGCGTAACCGCCTCACTCGGCTGCGGCGCCACGGAAAATATTGCGAACGCAATTTTGCACTGGAATGCCCGAGCGCGAACAAAAATGGTCGCAGCGTGAACGCTGCGACCATAGTTGGCCCTTGATGACTCTGTACTCACTGAGTCATCTCGTCCAGGAAAACTTCCTGAGGAGTTGCGACAGGGCCAATCACTCGCGACACTCGAAAGGTCGCGTAATCGGAACCATCAGCGCCCGGAAAAGGGAGCTGCCACCTCGCCCCCACGAACGACCCAAACACTTCAGCATCCTCGATCTCCAGGGTTTGATTGTAATCGGGATTGTTGGGGGGAACTCTTAAATGGATCTTGACCATCGCCTTGCTCCTTCCTGCTATTTTTTGAAGATTTTTTGGCCAGAAACATTCTGGCACTTCCGAGTCCAAAATCAGGCTAGCATATCAGATTGCGCTCGTCAAGTTTAGAGATTGACAAAAACCGAAGATGGCGATAGCTTGAGGGCAGACCGACAGCGCGGCTGTTGGCGTTGATTTCCAACGAAAAGGAGTGAGAAATGTTGAAAAATCTTCCTTTACCCCAAGTTTTCCCTTCGGTGAAAGATGTCAAGCGATTACCTCCGACCGGGCCGTGGCCAAGCAAGTCCGGTGGTGAACTCATTGTCCGCTTCGGGCAACCGCTGACTGTTAGCGGGGAAACCTCCGGACTGAACGAGTCATTTTTCGTCTACCCGCGGGAGGAATTGGCGATAATCCCAGCCGAGATGAGGGGCCTGCGATTCTACCATGTCCGGGGGATACCCAAACATGGTGTCGGCGGAAACGAATTCCATCGGCTTCGACATGAGTTGTTTTTCGCCACTGACGGTGCCCTGCTGATGGATTGTGAGGACCTCCACGGCGAGCAAGAGGAATTCCGGTTGGAGCCGAACGACTACGGTGTTTGGATTCCGCCATTCATTATGCACACCGTGATCGCTCGGGAACCAAACAGCGGCTTCCTGGTCGTTTGCAACACGCTGTTTGAGCCCAACAACCCGGCCTCCCACGACAGTTATCCGGTGGAAGAATTTAATCATCTGCGGAGAGAACTAGTAAAACGGTTGGCGAAGATGTAATCGAAAGGGGAGTAAACACGGCAAGATGCCGGCGGACACCAAAAGTGTCCGCTTTTTTTATTTAACCTCCACCAAATAAAACTCGTTTTTCTTGATGGTCGGCGAATGGCCGAGCGTGGCGAGGAGCGTGGTCAAACCCCGGCCGTGGCCGACAATTAAAATCGGCTGGTCAGGAGATTCAGCGGCGAGAGTTTGGAGCGCGGCTTGGTGACGAGTCAGCACCTCGTCGCGGCTTTCGCCACCGAAGGACCGGAAGTCGTAAATCAGATACTGATCGTCCCAACTGCGAACAATACCGGAACCCAATTTTTCCAGCGCTTGTTCTTTGGTCAATCCTTCCGCTTGGCCGAACGAGCACTCGCGCAGTTTTGGTTCCAAACGCACCGGCGCCGTTATCCCCAACGCCACGCGAATAATCTCCGCCGTCTCGCGAGCACGCACTAAATCCGAGCTGACAACTAAGTCGATGTCAAAACCCTGCAATTTCTCGGCCAACCGGGCCGCTTCCGTTCGGCCCAGCTCATTGAGACCAACATCGGTTTGCCCTTTAATCCGGCCGCTGTTGTCCCAATCGGTGCTGGCGTGTTTGATTAAAATCAATTTCATCTCCGCGCCACTATTATAGAATACTTGGTAAAGAAAAACCCCGCGCTTGATAGCAAAAGCGGGGCTTGTGATTCTCGGAAGTCGAGCTACTCCGGCTGGTAACAAGCGGAGAAATCGGAGTGATCGCGAGTGTCTCCGTGGAATCCGCTGACGGAGATCCATCTTCCATCCTTGGGCCGGTAGGCCATGAAAGCGATCTGATCTCCGTCTTGCCAATCAACCCCGATGGTGCCGTCGAACCAAATCACCCTCTTACCTTCTAAGCCCACCGTCTGAAGCCAAGAGTCGG
>Ga0209541_10002645_pt1 | contig 33712 bp, 28 predicted proteins | sample RifCSPlowO2_01_FD_184027 | JGI IMG/M metagenome (GOLD analysis project Ga0209541, IMG submission 184027) | Groundwater microbial communities from Rifle, Colorado - Rifle CSP2_plank lowO2_0.1 (SPAdes) (version 2) | ecosystem: Environmental > Aquatic > Deep subsurface > Groundwater | place...
TTCCACCGGCTTCCGGTTGTGATTTTCCGCCTCTTCAATTCTTACGGGCCGGGCGAGAGAGCGGGGATGTACCGCAATGTTATTCCTAATTTTTTCGCCAAAGCCATGAGAGGCGAAAGTTTAGTTGTTACCGGCAGCGGCGAGGAAACAAGATGCTTCACTTATGTTGACGATATAATACGCGCCGCTATTGTTGCCGCAGAATCAGACCACGCGCCCGGTCGCGTAGTTAATGTCGGCACTTATAAAGAAACTAAGATTATTGATTTGGCAAAAAAAATCAATGAACTTACGGGGAATAAGTCTCCGGTTGAATTTGTCCCGCGACGCACATGGGATCAGACGGTTCGCCGTGTCCCTAATAATCAACTCGCCAGAACGCTTTTAAATTTTGAAGCCCGCACGGACTTGGATGAAGGCCTCAAAAGAACTTACGAATGGTTTAAGAGTATAAAAATCTGAAATACTAAAAATTTAAAAATTTAAAAAACTAAAATATTAAATTTTTTAAGTTTTTTTATTTTTAAAGCCCTATGAAGATTATTTATATTGCCAATGCCAGGATTCCGACGGAAAAGGCGCATGGGGTGCAAATCATGCAGATGTGCGAAGCGATTTCCAAGTTGGGGCATGATATTGCTCTGCTTCTTCCGCTCCGAATCAATAAGATTAAAACGAGCCCGTTTGAATTTTATAATATCAAGCCGATTTTTAAAATAAAAAAATTATTTTCAATAGATTTATTGCCAATTGTCAAGATTTTTGGCAAAGCCGCCTTTTATGTCCAAAATTGGAGTTTTGCGGCAAGAGTTTTGGTTTATTGTTTTTTCCATAAAACAGATTTTATTTTTTCCAGGGATTTAATGGCGGCGCTGGCCTTGGGGATGTTCAAAAAAAAAGTTTTTTATGAAATTCACGATTCCCTGCCGGTTAATTTTTTCACGAAAAAATTTTTAAAGAATATCGCCGGATTTGTCAGCACGAATGAATATAAGAAAAAAGAAACGACGGATAATTTTAAAATAAATGAAAATAAAATTTTAGTTGCTCCGAACGGGGTGGACTTGGAAAAATTTGAAATTAAGCATACGCAAGAAGAGTGCAGAAAAATATTAAATTTGCCGCTGGAAAAGAAAATAGCCGTATATGCCGGCAGCAAACTTCCTTGGAAAGGCGCGGAAATCGTGGAAGAGGCGGCAAAAATACTTCGGGAGTATAATATAGAAGCGCTGATAGTCTGCGGCAAGCCATATAAAGACATTCCTCTTTATCTAAAGGCGGCTGATGTTCTTATCCTGCCGAATACAAGAAAGGAAAAAATATCCGAATATGAAACTTCGCCGATAAAACTTTTTGAATATATGGCCTCTGGCCGGCCGATTATCGCCTCAAACCTCCCCTCTATAAGAGAAATTGCCGGCGAGAAAGAAGTTTTTTATATAGAGCCGGATTCCGCGACAGAGTTAGTCGGAGGCATACGGAAATTATTGGGCGACAAGGGCGTGGGAGAAGATTTGGCAAAAAACGCGGAGGCTAAGGTAAAAAATTATACTTGGGTTGGGCGAGGAGAAAAAATTTTAAATTTTTTAATGTATGGTACAATATCGTGACACAAAAAACATTTTAGAGAATAGCGCGGAATTGAAAGAAGCTCATAAAAACCAGCCCAATTTTTTCATAAATGCTGGACGGAAGATCTTAATATAAAAGAGGCAGTTTTTTCTAAGGGTTTCATAAAATTATTCGGAAAAAAAATACATATTCCGGATACCCAAAAATTAAATAAATTATTCGGCAAAAAAGTTTTATATATATTGGAGAAAAAATAATTTTAGTATTTTAGTTTTTTAGATTTTTATAATATGGAGACAGTCAATTGCGCGATTTGCAGACAGAACAATACGGAAATCATATTCAAGAAGGGAAATCTGGACAAGGATTTGGATAATGTTATCTGCAAAAATTGCGGATTGGTTTTTTTAAATCCCCGGTCGGACAGGGAAGATTACGAAGTCTATCACAAGAAAGATTTTTTATCCGAGAAAAATATCCGCGCCGCAGAACAGGTGGCGCAAAAGATGCAAAAACGGGACATTGATTTGAAATATACGATTTTTAATTTTTTGCGCGATTTTTTAAAAAGCGGGCAGAATATAGCCGATATCGGAGCGGGCTTCGGCACGCTCATTGATATTATTAAAAAAGAGACGGCAATTAACGCCGTTGGCATTGAGCTGGGGGATTTGGATGTTGAAATCGCCAAAAAATATTATAATTTGGATTTAATCAAAGAATCTCTGGAAGCGTTTTCCAAAGAGGATGGGAATCGGGGGAAATTTGATATTGTTATTTTGCACCATACTTTTGAGCATTTGCCGGAGCCGTCAGCCTCTTTGGAGCAAATCAAAAAAATCTTAAAACCGGACGGATTATTATATATCGGCGCGCCCAATGTTATGAATATTAAGAAACGGCCGGATATTTTTTTCCAAATAGCCCATCCGTTCAGTTATTCCCCGCATTCTTTGAAAAAGATATTAAATAAATTCGGTTTTGGAATTATTAAATTTAATGAAAAAGCCGGATATCCCGGCGGGATGGAGATTATTGCCGCCATAGGCAAAGAAAATGCCGGCGATGTCGGCATGGAAAAGGGCAGGGATTACAGAACGGTTATAAATTATGTCCAAAAGACGGATAAAAAATTCAGGGCGCTTCGCAAGGCGCGGGAAACATTTTTATTTTGGCTCCCCGCTAATTTGAAAATAAAAATTTCCAGAATAATTTATTTATTCTTGAAGAAAGAAAAAATAACGGCAAAACTGAAAGATTTTTATAAAAATCACCGTTTGGAATTTTTTATTTACTTTGCGGCGCTCGCAGCGCAGCTTATATATTTTTTGATTGTAATTTTTAAATTCGGCGCCGGCGCGGAGGCATTTCAGGCCATTAATAAAAACGATACTGATGAATATATAAAATTGGGAACCAACCTGTTTTATCACTTGAAGTATTCGGTGATAAAATACGGCGACGCGTTTTGGCCGGAACCGGTGCGGCCGCCGCTATATCCGCTTTTTATCGCCGGTTTTTACGCTTTATCGCGGCAATTTTGGTTTGTTATTTTGGCGCAGAATTTGCTATTGGCGTTTGCTCCGGTGCTTGCTTATAAAATCGGCGCCGCTGTTTTTGGCAGAAAAATCGGCCTGATTGGCGCCGCGCTTTTTATTCTTGAATCGGAGCGCGTCGCGATGGCGAACACTTTTTTAAGCGACGGATTTTTTTCGTTATTGTTTTTGGCAAGCGTTTATTTTTATTTGAAGATGGAAAAAAATATCGGCGTTTCCCATAAATACACTATCTTGTCCGCTTTATTTTTGGGATTAGCCACCTTAGCTCGGCCAATCGGCATTATTGTTTTGGGGCCGTATTTTTTAATTACTCTGGGGCGCGCGTTTTTTGACCGCCTTTGGAAAAAAAGAATTTTTATCGTCGCTTTCTTTACGCTCGTATATGCCGCCTGTCTCTTGCCGTGGATGATAAGGAATCAAGTAGTTTTCGGCCAATTAAAATTGTCGCTTTCCGGCAGCTATACCTATTTTTTGGAAAATATACCTTATTATTATGAGTATAAATTGAGCCAGCGCGGCGGCGCGAGCGAAGCTTTTGGAATGGGGCGGAAGATGATAGAACAATTCAGAAAAGACCAGCATTTGTCACCAGATATTCATCCCGGCGTCTTAATTCGCCGCGAAATGCGCAGTTTTGAGTACGAGGATTATTATGCGAAAAAGTTTTTTGAAGTATTGTTAGGCGACCCTTTTGGATATCTAAGGATTCATTTGTGGCGGCTTTTGCCATTTTTTTCTGATACGGCTCTTACGACGATCGCGATAAATATTTTTAATTTTCCGGGCCGGTTCGGATTTCCATATCTATTTTATGCCAGCCGTCTGCCTTGGATTTTGATGGAGATTATTATAGTGATTGGATTTGTATTGCAGATAATCCGACGACAGATAAAAGCGGATGACTGGCCGGTGATTTTATTTTTAATTTTTATTCTTGGTTTTGGCTTAGTTTCTTCAATGAATACGGCTACTTCAAGATTACGCCAGCCGATTAATCCGTTTATTTTTATATTATTTGCATATTATTTGTTTTGGTTTTTAGGGCAGAAGAGAGCCTTGAAAAAAAATTGATTTAGGTTTATTCTAAATAAATACGATTAAGATGGTTTTATGGTTAAAGACAAAAAAATACTATTGGCAAAATCCTATAACCGTATGCATTATGGCATTGTTCCGCCGATTTCTTTGGGTTATTTGGCGGCATCTCTTTCTAAAGACGGCTGGGAAAATGTAGAGGTGATGGATTGCGTTTTGCGCCAGATTGATCCGGAAAAATTTGAGGAAGAAGCGCGGAAATCACAGCCTGATGTTTTGGGAATGACGGTCTTTTCAAATAATCTGCCGATGGTCAAAAAACATCTCCAGGCGGCAAAGAGAGCTAACCCCAAAATAATCAATATTATCGGGGGACCGCATCCCTCGGCCGTCTCCCATGAAGAATTGTTTGAATACTTCGGCGACAGTATTGATTATGCCGTAAGGGGAGAGGGCGATAAGGGGTTGCCGATGCTTTTGGATAAATTATTCGGATTCGGGCAAGCGGCTTTTGAAGAAATCCCCGGACTTGTTTGGCAAGAAAACGGCGCAATAAAAGCCAACATCACTTATATGGAGCAGAACTTGGATATTTTGCCGATGCCAAGATGGGATTTGATGCCTCCGGACAAATATCCGCAGGCTCCGACCGGCAGTTTTTTCAAAAATTTTCCGATTGCTTTTTTGATTACTTCAAGAGGGTGCCCGTTTCAATGCACTTTCTGCGCCTCTAAGCCGGTAGTCGGCAGAACAATCAGGTTCCGCACCGTGGAAAATGTGATGGAAGAAATCAGGTATGTGACAAAAACTTACGGCATTAAAGAATTCCATATTTTAGACGATAATTTTACTTTGAACCGCGAACGAGCCCGTGAGATTTGCCAACGGGTTATAGATGAAAAAATTCCCGTTACTTTTTATGCGGTAAACGGTTTGCGCTTGGATACTTTGGACAGCGAACTTTTGGAGATAATGAAGAAAGCGGGTTTTTTCGCGATTAATATCGGCATTGAATCCGGCTCGCAAAGAATTTTAGACCATATGAAGAAGAGCCTGAAAAAAGATTTAATCCGGGAAAAGGCGAGTTTAATCCGCAACAAAGGTTTCCGGGTAAGCGGACTTTTCATTGTCGGCTATCCGGCGGAAACGCGCGAGGATATAGAGGAAACAATCCAATTCGCGAAAAGCCTGGATTTAGACAGGGCGACTTTCAGCCTGTATCTGCCTTTGCCGGGTTCGGAAATGTACGAAACTTTAAAACAAAACGGCGAACTTAACGGCATTGATTGGGAAAAAGTTTCTTTTGATTCCGTCTCTTACGTGCCCCGCGGAATGACGGCCGAAGAACTGAAGTCATTGCAGAAAAAAGCGTTTTTTTCATTTTTTATGCGGCCAAAAATTATTTTTAATTTGCTCCGCGATTTGCGCTCTTTTGAACATTTTAAATTTTTATTGCAAAGGGGGCTTGATTATTTTTTGCCGAAGAAAGTATGAAAATTAGCGTTATTTTGCCTTGTTATAATGAGGAGGAAAATGTGGCGCGCATACCGGAGGTTTTAATTCCGGAGCTTGCGGTTTTGAGCTGTAATTATGAAATAGTATTGATTGATGATGGAAGCCGCGATAAGACGCTTGAAGCGGCGCGCGGTTTGAATATTTCACAGTTGAAAATTATAGAGCACGAGAAAAACAGGGGAGTCGGCGCCGCTTTCAGAACGGCGTTTCAAAATCTTAACTCGGATTTGGCTGTTGTATTGGACGCTGATTTCACATTTCACCCGCGCTATATAAAAGATTTGCTTTCGCGGTACGAGAAGGGCGATGTTGATTTTGTCGGCGGCTCGCCGCGGCTGGCAAAATACGGAAAAGAAATAAAATGGTGGCGCACTCTTATTTCAAAAATAGCAAACATTGTTTATGCCGTTTTATTCAGCCGCAAAGTTACGGCCGCCAGCCAATTTTTCCGCCTTTACAGAACAGCGGACTTAAAAGATTTGAATCTGGAAACCAGCGGTTTTGATATTAGCGTGGAAATTTTATTCAAATTGTTGTCATCTGGAAAAAGGTATGCCGAAATCCCGGCGCCTTTGACTGCCCGGCAATTCGGCGAATCAAAATTAAATTATAAAAAAGAGATGTTCCGCCATTTTAAGCTTCTGTTTAAAATTATCGGCTGGAAAATAAAAAATCTTTTCGCGGATAAAAAATTTAGAGATGGGATATTCGCCGCGGCATTTACATTGAGCGCCTTTTTGGGAAGCGCAATTTTTATATTAATGCGCCTTGCCATATTATTTAAAATAAAGAGTTTAGGATTGGACTATAACTTTTTTTCTTTTTTCCAACCTGACGCTCTTTCAGACAGCACGGCCATGTTGAGAGATGTGTTTGACGGGAAGCTATGGGTTACTGACGGCAAAACCTATGAATATATGAACGCGCCCAGCTTATGGTCGTTTGTGACGCCGTATTTTTTAGCGCCCCTCCTGTGGCTTTTGCCGTTATCACTGGCTTTTTTGGCAGGCCATTATATTGCCGGATTGGGCGCGTTTATAATCGTATATTTTTTAGCGAAACACTTAACGGAAAACAGGATTTTCAGTTTATTTTTCTCGCTGGTATTTGTAAGCGCGACATTGCTCCCGTCATTTGTTCTACCCATCTCTCGGGAAAATTTGAGCATCGTGGCGCGCGCGGTAACTTATTTGGGCAGTTTCGTCGGCGAGCCTATTCTTTCAAAATACAACAGCACGAATATTTACCCCGCTTTAATATTTTTTGCCCTTTCTTTTTTATTTATATATCTTTCTTTGGTCAAGAAACAAAAAAAATACACAGCATTAGCCGGCCTTTGCATCGGAGCGCTGATTTATATGTATATTACGGACGCGATGTATTTGCTCGCGGGGCTTGGAGGAATGTTCGCGATTTATCTTTTGCAAAAGAATTTTGGACAGGCAAAAAGAATTTTTTGGATAGTTTTGACCGCTTTTTTAACATCAAGTTTTTACTGGTTTAATTTTTTTGCCATCCGCGCCCTGCCTTATTCCGATGAACTCTATAAACGGCTCGGAGGAGAATTAACGCGAGAATTTCGATGGAGCGCGTGGCCGGAATATCTGGGCTATGGGATATTGGGCGTGATTATTTGGTTTTGGGCAAAAAAGAAAGATAAAAAAGATTTGGCGGTTTATTTAATCGGCTGGCTTTTGGCAATTTTTATCAGTTTGAATTTGCAGGTTATTACCGGCTTCAATCCCAGCCCATTTGTTTGGTATTTTCACCAATTCTATTTTGGACTGGCCTTGGTATATCTTGTTTTGATTTATTGGGTTTATGATTATTTGCGCAAAAAAAGCAGATTTTTAAAAATATTTTCTTCTGTTATACTGGTTGTTTTCGCCGGGTCTATTATTATAAGAATGGCGCATACTCAAATTTACATGGCGAGCTATATGTATCCTTATCATATAATGCCTGAAAAGTTTTCCCGCTCTTTTGATTGGATTGATAAAAATATAGAAACCGATGCGGTTTTTGTCACGCCGTCTTTAGTTTCTATTGGACTGCTTCCAAGCTATACTCGCGCAGCGGTTGTAACCCCCACCGGATATAGTTTCCCCGGCCCCATAGAAGAAATATTTGATAGATGGCTGTTGGCATATAAATTATTCGGGGTTAATCCCGAATATATTAGAATTGCAATGCGGCGTAAAATAGGAATTATAGACAATTTTTCCTTTCAAGTGGAAAATGGTTTGGATACCTTTATGACCGGCGGTTTTTATTTCAAAAATACCCTGGATTCATACAAAAAAAAGGGAGACTTGAGATGGTCTCCAATGCCGGAAGAAACATTAAATAAGCTTGTTGAAGGATTAAAGAATTATACGGACAGGCCGAAAGAACTTTTAACCAAATATAAGGTGGATTATTTTTATGTCGGTCCTTATGAAAAAAGAATAACTAAGAAAAACTTTGATAAAGTAAGTTATTTGGAAAAAGTGTACAGTCAAGACGGAATTGATATTTATAAGATTGATAAAAAGAAAATATGACAGAGGCGAAATGCGCTATTTGCAAAGGAGAAATGGAGATTTTATATAATTGTGAAACGCGGCATAAAGCCGGCGGCTTTTGATAATTTCATTTGCAAAAATTGCGGATTGGTTTGCCGGGACAAGACGAAAAAGGTTATCCCCGGCCAATATGTGGAAGAATGCTACGGGCTTAAAGGCGAAGACGAGGTTGCTAAATATTTTGAACATATAAAAGCGCGTTCCAAAAATAAAATAAACATTGAGTTTATTAAAAGGCATTTAAAACCGGGTACGCGTTGTTTAGAAATCGGCTCTGGCTTCGGGTTGATGCAGAAGGACATCGCGGATTTGGGATACAGCGTAAAAGGAGTGGAGCCGGCGACTTCCGGCAGATATGCGGCAAAAAAATTGGGTCTGCCCGTTTTTGAAGGCGCGCTGGACGATTTTCTAGCGCAGGCTGGCGGAGAAAAATTTGATTTTATTTTGATGCATCATGTTTTTGAGCATTTTGAAGACCCCGCAGCCGTTTTGGAAGGACTGGACAAAATTTTGGCGTCGGGCGGTTTGCTTTATATAGAGGTGCCCAATATACTTAATTTTGACCGCCGGCCGGATGATTTTTTTGATTTTTGGCACTATTACAATTATTCGCCGAAAACATTGCAAAAGATGTTATATAAAGGAGGATTCAAAATCATTAATATCAATCAAAAAAAACCGGCGCGAATTCAGATTATTGCCGCGCGGCAAAACTCCGGCGAGCCGGAAATATTTTTTGATGAAAAAAATTCTTATGAACGAATAAAAAGATATATCGCAAAAAAGAAGATTGTTGCTTGGTTTGCCGGCCCCAAGAGAATTGCTAAAAAAATAAAAGATTTTTTAAAAAAGCATAAAACGGAATCATTGCTTGCATCCGCAAGCGTCATTATGCAGAGCCTTGCTTTTTGGATAACCGCGTCCCATGGCAATTTTTTGGATATTTCGGATGCGGAAACATATTTCAGGGTTGGAAAAAATCTCATTAAATACGGCGGATTTTTTTATAATCCGGCAACAATGGATTTTTTTGCGGAGATGCCGCTTTTCCCGTTATTTGTCAGTATTTTTTATTTTATTATTCCAAAGATATGGTTTGTCATAATAGCGCAAAATTTTATTGCCGTTTTGTCCGTCATCGTTGTTTTCAATTTGGGAAAGGACATCTTTAATAAAAAAATTGCCTGGCTTGCGGCCGTAATTTTTATCATAGACTCGCAAAGGCTGTATTTTGCCAATCAGGCAATGAGTGAAACCCTCTTTACATTTTTCAATTTATTAATGGCGCTATTCCTTGTAAAATTTGAAATGCTGGGAAGGAAAAAACATTTGGTTTTGGGGGCGTTTTTTTTGGGATTATCGGTTTTAACCAGGCCGACAACGCAATATTTTATTTTATTTTTGGTGGGATATCTGGCGATAAGGGGATTGCTGAATAAATCTTTCAAAAAATATTTTTTTTACGCGTTTTTGATTTTTCTTGTCTACGGCGCGACAATAGCGCCATGGCTTATTCGCAATAAAATCCACTTTGGCCAAATAAAAAGCACTTCTGTGGGAGAATTTAATTTATATGCCGCTTATGCCGTGTATTTTTTGGAATATAAATATAAAGGGCAGATTTCCGAAGGCGATCTCTATTTGTTCACTAAGGGGAAGTTTATTAGGGATGTAGAGCGGGGCGTCTTTGAAGGCAAGGCGGAGCCGGTAGAATATGAATACACGCCAACAGCAATGAAGGAGGCTCTCCGGAGCGGCGCTGTGCCTATTCCTCCCCAATATAACTATTATAATCCTAAATATGGCGGATATTATCTGAAAGAATTTCTAAAAATAATCTCAATTGATTATTTCGCGGCCGCCAAGTTGTACATAAAAGAGTCAATTAAATTTTTAATTGACAGCGGTTTTTCAAAATCATTGGCAAGAATGACAAAGAATATTGATCTGCCGCCGAAATTATTTTATCCGTATTTATGGTGGGGCGAAAGAATTTTTTGGGCATCAACATATTTGACGATTTTTTCGGGTCTTTTTATGTCGCGGCAACATCTCAAAAATAAAATCAAGCCGATTTCATTGATATTTTTAATAATATTTTATTTTACCGCCATCAGCGCCTTTACCAATCCGGGCGAATTTCCCAGATATCGCCTGCCGATAGCGCCTTTTATTTATCTTCTGTTTTCATATTCCATATTTGCGATTATTGATATTTTGAAGACAAGAAAAAAATTACTATGATAGACAAGACTTTGATATTTTTCATTGACGGAGCAAGCTGGGACTTATTAGAGCCGTGGATATCAGATGGAGAACTGCCGGTTATAAAGAATATCCGGGAATCGTCAGCTTGGGGAAATTTAAAAAGCGTAATACCCACAACTACGAATATCGCCCTGCCGTCTTTTTATTTCGGCAAGGACCCCAGCCGCCTGCAAATTTTTTATCTGTCGGACTCGGACGCTTTTTTTATAAATTCCGAAACCCTCGGCGGCCATAAATATTTTTGGGAAATTTTATCCGAACACGGATATAAGTCTTTAATTTCCGACCTTCCTTTTACCTATCCGATACGCCCTTTTGGCGGGGCGCTTTTCAGCGGTTTTTTTACGCCCTCCGGTTGTCGGGATTACGGCTACCCCGGCGATCTGCCTCTAAAATATCCAGATTATCCCCGCGGAGGATTGGAGTTTGTTAATCAAGTATATCGTGACAAGAATACTATTCTGGAGGAAGAAATTTTGATTACGCAAAAAAGATTTGACGCATTTTTCGGCGAATTAAAAAATAAAGAATTTGATGTCGCCTGTTTTTATGTGGGAGCGACCGATCTTATTTCCCATTTTCTTTGGGACAAAAAAAGCGAACTCTTAAAGTTTTATAAATTTTTAGACGGACTGCTCGGCGAATTGGCTGATTTGCAATATTTTAATAATATAATCCTTGCCTCCGACCACGGTTTTTCCCAGTCGCCGAGCTATGAATTTTATGTGAATGCCTGGCTGGAAAAAGAAGGGTTTTTGGCATGGAAAAAAGGAAGATTGTCTTTGGACTTTAAAATAAAAGAATTTTTAAAAAATAACCGGAAATTATCCAAATTATTTTATCAGACAAAATACTGGGCATTGTATTTGTTCAGCAAAAGAAAAAATACGGCGGAAACATCATTAAAAAAAGAGGAGAAAACAAAAAAAATCAATGTTGCGGGAACTATAGATATTGCCAAAAGCAGGGCATATGCGGTAGGCGGCATTCTCCGGGGCAGGGGAATACGGATCAATAAAGAATTAGTTAAGACAGAAAAAGAAAGGGATGAATTAATATCAATTTTAAAAAACAAATTGTCGGAATTGCGATATAACGGTTTGCCGGCGGCGCAATTGATAGAAGACAGCCGGCGTGTTTATTCTTTGCGAGACGCGGAAAATTTTCCGGATATAATTTTTTTGTCAAAAGAAGATTTTTTTGTTGAGGATAGATTCGGAAAAAATATTTTCTGCCCGCGAAAGACAAAAAGCCGGGCCACTGGCCATCATATGTCATCAATAAATGGAATTTTTGCCTGGTCCGGAAAAAATATAAAATCAGGCCGTTGCGGCGATGTATCGCTTTTGGACATTATACCAACCCTGCTGAATTTTTACGGATGCCCGCTGCCATCGGATTTAAGCGGCGGAGTTATCAAAGAAATATTTACTGAAATTCCTGAAATAAAAATTGAAAATAAAAAAGAGGAATTATTGGACGAAATTGACTTTTAATTTATATGCCCAACAAGAAAAAAGTATTTGTTTTCGGGATTGACGGCATGCCGCCGGAATTTATTTTAGACAAATGGCTGGATGAGTTGCCTGCTTTTAAGTATTTGGCGGAAAACGGAATCTTTGGACGGATTGCCTCAACAATACCGCCGACTTCCATTGCCGCCTGGACATCGTTTTTTACCGGTTGCAATCCAGGAGAAACGGGCATATACCACTATATAAAAAGATATTATAAAAACCGCACCAACGGAGAACTGATTACCGCGGACGACATCAGGACGAACGCTGTTTGGGATATTTTGGGCGGATATGGAAAAAAAAGTATTGCTTTAAATATTTTGCCCGCTTATCCGGTAAAACCGATAAACGGCATTCTGCTTTCCGGCGCCCTGACCCCGGATTTTAATGAAAAAGCCCTTTATCCTTATTCATTAAAGAAAGAAGTCCTTGATATTACCGGCCCGGATTATATGTTTGAGGTTTCTGATTTTGGCAAATATCGGGATTTAAACTACGACAAAATGATTGAGGGAGTTTATAAAATGAGCGAAATGCAGTTTGATCTAGTCTTCAATTTTTTAAAAAATAAAGCATGGGATTTTTTCGCGTATACTTTAACCGGCTCCGATATATTGCATCATACCTTATGGAGATATGTTGATCCCAAACACATTAATTTTGACTCAAATTCAAAATACGTTAATACGATAAAAGATTTTTATAAATATCTGGACGGCCGGCTTAAAAAGCTCATGTCTTTTTTAGACGGCGATACCGCGCTTTTAGTTTCCTCCGACCATGGAATGAATAGATTGGACGGCCGCATAAACTTGAATGACTGGCTGATAAAAAACAAATATTTGGCGTTAAATGAAGGTTATGCGAATGAAATAAAAAATGAAATTAAGAAGTTCGATCCAAAGAGAATTGATTGGGAAAAAACCTCCGCTTTTTCAACCGGCGCTTATGAGGCGATGGTTTTTGTAAATCGTGAAGTCGTCGGCTCCCGATATGATGATTTTTGTAAAAAATTATCTTCTGAAATTTCAGCTATTTCAAAAAAAGACGGCAGTAAAATGAATACCAAAATTTTTCATGCCTCGGAAATTTATAAAAACAGTTATGATGAAAATATGCCGGATATGATTGTTTATTTTGACGATTTATATTGGGGGACAAACAGCGACTTGGGGCATAATGATTTATATTCTTGGGCGAATCTGGTTGGCGCGGACGACGCTCTGCACTCGGCGCAAGGAACTTTCTTTATGCATGGAAAAAATATCAAGAAGAGGGGAGCTGTGAAAGTTGATATTTTAGATATCGCGCCGACAATTTTGGATATGTACGGCATTGAACCGAATAAAAAAATGTCGGGGAAAATAATTGATTATAAATAATAAATTTGCTATAATGAAGACATGAGAGATAAAGACAACAAGTTCACATCCGTTTCAATCCCGACTTTTCTATTTGATAGAATAAAGGCGCGTTTGCCTGAAAGCGGTTTCACATCTGTCGGCAGTTATGTCGCTTATGTTTTGCGCGATATTCTGGCAGATAAAAGAGAAGGGGAACCGCTTACGAAAGATGACCAGGAAAAAATAAAGGAACGGCTAAGAGTATTGGGATACATAGATTAAGTTATTCACATTTAATTTATATTAAAAGACCAATGAATAATTTGGTTTTTATTTTTGGCTAAATTTAGATAAATTATATTCATTGACTAATTATATATAATTACATATAATTACAATATGATATCAGAAAGAGCAAAATCACTGCCCGAATATCCAACGCAAGTTATAAATGCAAGAGTTTTGGAATTAAGGGCAAAGGGAGAGGACATCATATCGTTCGGCAAGGGAGAAACAAATTTTGATATACCCGAAGTGTCAAAAGACGCGGTTAGAAAAGCGATAGAAGATAAATTTTTTGGCTATACATTGGTTGGCGGAATCCCGGAATTAACCGAAGCAATTATTCATAAGTTTAAACGCGATAATGAGATTGATTATAATAAAGAAAATATAATCGCGGCGACAGGCGCCCAGCAGATTCTCTATCAAGCCTTTCAGGTTTTGTTAAATCCCGGCGACGAAGTGATTTTGCCGCAACCGTGCTGGAACGGCTATCCGGGCCAGATTGCTCTCTCCGGCGGCGTGCCGGTTTATTGCGACATTCTGTCTGATTATAAATTAACCGCGGAGCGCATCCGGCCTCTCATCACATCAAAAACAAAAGCAATTGTTTTCAACAGCCCGAATAATCCGACTGGGGCAATGATTGAAAAGGAAGAGCTTCAAAAAATCGCCGATTTGGCAATAGAGCGTAATTTATTTATTATTGCTGATGAGGTTTATGAATTTTTTGTTTATGACGGCGCAAAACACACAAGCATCGCCTCTTTGAATGAAGAAATAAAAAATCGCGCCATTATCGTAAACGGCGTTTCCAAAACATATGGAATGACCGGCTGGCGGCTCGGTTATTGCGGCGCGCCGGCCCCGATTATCCAGGCGATGAAAAGAGTGCAGGACCGCATTACTTCAAACCCTTCGTCATTATCGCAAAAGGCGGCGATCGCCGCGCTTTATCAGGAAAATTCATGGATACAAAAATTAGCCGGCGAATTTGAGAAAAAAAGAGATTTAATTTATAAGATGATATTGGAAATACCGGGGATGAAATTGCCGGAAGAAATGAAAGGCGCATTTTATGCTTATCCGGAAATTTCCTCTTTTTATAATGAAGATATAAAAAATTCCGCTGATTTTTGCTCGCGTATTTTAGAAGAGGCGAAAGTCGCGCTTGTTCCGGGCATTGGATTCGGTTCGGGAAATCATATTCGTTTCGCGTATACAACGAGCCCGGAAGATTTAAAAAGAGGAATGGAAAGATTGCAAAACTACTTAAAAACATAAAAAACTAAAAACATAGAAATTCTATTTTCTATTTTCTAAATTCTAATTCTATGGAACAAGCAAACAAATTTTGGCGTTACTTAAAAGACCCGGCGAAAACAATCCTTTTGGCGAGCGCTCATAGCGGAATCAGCGCCAAGCTGGTGGAAGAAGCCGGTTTTGACGGCATTTGGGCCTCCGGTTTGGAAATTTCCACTTTGCACGGCGTGCCGGACGCGAGCATTTTGTCTATGTCGGAACATTTGGCTATTGTAAGCCAGATGGCCAGAGCGGTTAATATTCCAATTATCGTTGATTGTGACAGCGGTTATGGCAATGCTATAAATGTCATACATACAGTTTTGGAGTTTGAAAGAGTCGGAGCTGCCGGCATTTGTATAGAAGACAATCCTTTTCCGAAACAAAACAGTTTTTATGACTCCGGCGACAGATTGTTGGTTTCGGTTGAAGAATTCAGTAATAAAATTAGAGCCGCCAAATCAGCGCAAAAAAATCCCGGCTTTACGGTTATCGCCAGAACGGAAGCGATTATTGCCGGACTGGGCGTGCAAGAGGCGTTAAAAAGAGCTATGGCTTATGTTACCGCCGGAGCTGATATGATTGTTGTCCATTCAAAAAAAGAAGTGGCCGATGAGCTGGCGGAATTTTCGCGTGAATGGGACGGCCGGGTGCCGCTTGTCGCAATTCCCACCAAATATAAAGATACCAGCGTGGAAGAACTGAAAAAAATGGGCTATAAAATGGTTATTTTTGCCAATCATACGATGCGGAGCTCTATAAAGGCGATGCGGGAAACATTGGGGATTTTAATAAAAGAACAGCGCGCCGCGTCGGTCGAAGATAGGGTAATTTCTTTAAAAGAAATTGAATTATTAGTTGGCTATGAAAAGATGCGGGAAAATGAAGATAGGTTTCTTAAATAATTAAAAATATGTCTGATTTAACAAAAAAATTTCATAAAGTTTTACTCATCGCTCCGCCAAACACCATTTCTAAAACAAGCGTCAGGCGGCTAAGCACCCCAATTGGCCTTTTATATGTGGCCGCCGCTCTGGAAAATGCCGGATATGTTGTGCATATTCTTGACTCAACAATGGAGGGGTATTTTACAACTTCAATGAATGGCGACCTCTTAACCTACGGCTTATCTCCAGAGGAGACCAAGAAAAAGATTATTGAAATAAACCCAGACATTGTCGGAGTAAGCTCAATGTTCACGGCCAGGCAAAAAAATGCCGAGGCCATTTGCAGATTGGTGAAAGAGGCCTGTCCGCAAGTTCCGATTGTTTTAGGAGGAATACACCCTTCGCTTTTTTCAAGAGATTGCTTAAGCTCTGAATTTGTTGATTATGTGGTCATCGGCGAAGGAGAAGAAAGATTGCCGCGCCTGCTTGCCGATTTAAACGCGGGCAAAGATGAGTTTGATTTTGACGGCGTCGGCTTTAAAAAGAACGGCCGAATTATTATAAATCCCTTAGCCGTAAGAATAAAAGATTTGGATTCCATCGCGCCTCCGGCAAGGCATTTGGTGGATTTGGAAAAATATATCAGAATCGGCGTCCCTTTTGCTCCCTTTTCGCGGCGCGAAAGGGTTGAACAAATTTTAACTTCCAGAGGATGTCCCAATGGCTGTAATTTTTGCGCGACTGTAAATTATTGGGGCAGGTATTTTAGGATGCGTTCAGTGGATAATGTTATGGCCGAAGTTGATTTTTTGGTGAAAAATTATGGCATAGAAGAACTGCAATTCGTAGATGACAATATAACTGTTGACCGGGCGCGGGCAATGGAAATTTTTACCCGCCTTGTGCCTTATAATTTATCATGGTGCACGCCCAATGGCCTTTCCGCCCGGACGCTTGATCCGGAGATGCTGAAACTAATGGCAAAAAGCGGCGCTTATCAAATAACAATAGCTATTGAGAGCGGTTCGGATCGTGTATTAAAACAGATAGTCCATAAACTTGTGCCCCCGAAAGAAAGAATCATTGAATTGGTAAAAGCGGCGCAGGAAGCGGGTATTGATGTGCATGGAATGTTTATTGTCGGTTTTCCGGGAGAAACAAAAGAAGAGATGATGACCACCTTGGATTATCCGTTTGATGTTGGCTTTGACAGTGCCTCATTTTTTATTGCCAACCCGATTCCGGGTTCGGAATTATACGCCGAATGCCAGAGAAAAGGATATTTAGTGGAAAATTCTCAAGTGGATTTCAAGTCAGCGGAGATAAATATTCCTACAGATTCGTCGGACTTTGTTATGCCCAAAGAAGAAATGATTAAGCTCGTTGATGATTATACCCATAAACTAAACGAGCTGTCTAAAAATAAAAATCCGGAAAAGTGGAACAGAAAATTTGAACAATTTTTAAAACGGCATGGTGACCAAGCGGATTTAATTTTAGGAAGAGTAACGTAATTTATGCAATGCCAAGACTTCTGGAAGATTTTAAAAGGAGAAGAGCTGGCTTTTTTTAGCGGAGTCCCTGACTCCACTTTTAAAGATTGGATGAGTTTTTTATCCGTCAATAACGGGAAAGACGGCTTGCAAAATATTATCGCTGTAAATGAATGCGAGGCCGCGGCGATTTGCGCCGGCTATCATTTAGCAACCGGAAAAATCGGCGTCCTTTATTGCCAAAATTCCGGTTTCGGAAAGACGATAAACCCCTTGACATCTCTTTTAGACCCGGATATTTATAGCATTCCTTTGCTTCTCTTGATCGGCTGGCGCGGCGAGCCGGGAATAAAAGACGAACCCCAGCATAAAAAAATGGGGCGCATCCTGCTCCCGCTCCTCCAGACATTGGAGATTCCGCATGAATTTTTACCGGATAATCTTCCGGACGCGAAAAAGGCGATTGCCTATGCTAAAGATTATATGGCAAAAAACAGCGCGCCATACGCGCTTATAGCGCGAAGCGGGATTTTTGAAAAATATGGCGCGGATGAGCAGTCTTTAAATGGTTTCGAGATGTCGCGCGAAGAAGCGATAAAAATCATTGTTGATAATTTGGATGGTGATGAGATTGTTATCTCCACCACCGGCAAAACATCCCGCGAACTTTTTGAATATCGCGAGGCAAAAGGACAGGGGCACGCGCATGATTTTTTAACCGTCGGTTCCATGGGTTGCGCTGCCGGAATTGCGTTTGGCGCCGCCGTATCGCGGCCGGATAAGCAGTTTATAATTTTTGACGGCGATGGCGCGGCTTTGATGCAATTGGGAACTATGGCAACCATCGGCCATTACGCGCCGAAAAAATTAGTTCATTTTATTTTTGACAATAATTCTTACGAATCAACCGGCGGCCAGCCGAGCATTTCAGAAACAATAAAATTTGAAGAAATCGCCCGCGCTTGCGGTTACGAAGGTTCGCTGGTTGCAAGAGATATGCCGGAGCTTGGGGCGATTTTGAAAAAAATGCCGGCGGGGCCGTTTCTTATTGTTGTAAAAGTAAATAGTTCGTCTCGCTCTGGTTTAGGAAGGCCGACAGCTTCGCCTTTGGAAAATAAAAATAGTTTAATGAAAGAATTAAATATATGAACCCCGTTAGAGGCTCGCAAAGAAAAATTTCATAAAATTTTTCTTTATTGCTATAAATTTATATTTTATAATTATTTTATGTCTTCCAATAAAAACAACAATTCAAGACAAGCCGCCTCTAACGGGGTGAAAGCAGTTATCGCCGCCGCGGGCATGGGCACGCGGCTTCATCCTCTGACATTAAATACCCCGAAATGCCTCTTGGATATCAACGGCAGAGCCATTATTGATTATTATTTGGATACTTTGAGCCGGCTGGGTTTTGAAAAGAAAGATATAGCGGTAGTTGTCGGTTTTTGCAAAGATAAAATAAAAGAGCATTTGAGAGGCGGGGATTATACTTTTATAGATAATGACGAATACGCGAGCACTAATAATATGTATTCTTTTTATTTGGCAAAAAATTTTATTGGCGATAACGACGTTCTCTATATAGAATCCGACTTATTTTTTCATCCCGATATTTTAAAAAATTGTTTGGAAAAAAATGATAATGAAAATTATTTGGTTGTTGATACAAAAAAATGGACTGACGAATCAATGCGGGTAAAAATTAAAAATGATTGCGTGGTTTATGCTAGCAAACAGATTTCTGACGAAGAATGCGGAGGCGACTGGATTGGTATCGCCAAAATGAAAAGCGCAATGCTTCCGGCGCTTTATTTGATGATAGAAAAGGCTTTGGCGCGGGGCGAGCGCAATATTTATATGGAAATAGCCGCTTTTAATCCATTGGTGGCAGAAACAGAGCATAAATTCCACGTTTCTCCGACAGGCGGCATGCCGTGGATAGAGATTGATTTTGAACACGAACTAAGAAAAGCGAGAGAAGAAATATATCCGGCGATATTCGGGGAAAAATAAAATGCGGCAAATTGCCGCATTTTTCAGTCAATATACCCAAAACTTCGGAGCCTATCTTTTATTTCGCTTTCTTCTTCTTTGGAATACAGTTTCTTTTTGGCGCCATTTTTGTCTTGTATTCTTTTGGCTATTTCTGTTATTATTGAAATAATATAACTGTCTGTATCGGCATAGCTTTTAACTTTGGCTCGATTTTTGAGCTTATCGTAAATTTCTTGTGGTATATTGATTTGTGGCATATATTGTATATATAATAATAGAATTATAATAAAAATCAATAATTTGTCAAACTTTAAGGAATGCAGAACCATAGTACGATGTCCATAAGATTTATATTGCAGAAATATTTTGTTGCTGGCAGAATACCGCGCCGGAGCGCGATAATTTTTATAATTTGCGCATTTTTTTTAATTATATCGGGAATGCTATTTTTCTTTTTTCGCAAAGATAACCCGGTTTCAATCGCATATGCGCCGTCCTCCGACATTTCTTTTTATAACGGCCTATTGGCCATTGATGACAATACTTATGGGATTTATTGACAGGAAGACGGCGAGGCGGACCAAAAATTAAAATTTAAAGACGGATTCGGAAGATATATAACCGGCGCAAAATACGACAAGGAAAATAATTCGTTGTGGGCGACATTTGATTTTCCCAAAAATGACGCAATCTATAACATTGACCTGCGGACAGGAAGGACGATAAACCGCTTTAATGCTAAAAAATTTGATAAAAATATAAAAGAAATCGAGGGGATTGCGGTTGATAATACCGATGATGCCCTGTGGGTAGTAGATGATGAAGCGGGAAAAATTTACCAGATAACAAAATCGGGGAATTTAAAAAAATTCGTGGATTTAAAAAATATCAGTCCTGAACCGGAAAGCCCGGAATCGATTGCGTATGACGAGCCGGCAGATACTTTGTGGATTGCTGAAAATAGAAATAACAGAGTCTATAATATTTCAAAAAAGGGCGAACTGCTGTCATATTTTTCAGTTTCAAAATTGGGCATAACTAATTTGCAGGGCGTAGAATTGGATAATGGCGGCAACTTGTTGCTTACGGCGCGCGGTAAATCAAAAATTTATAAAGTAACAAAAAGAGGAGAACTGCTTTCCGCCTACGAGGGCTTTAGTGACAATTTTATTGATATCGCTCAAGCGCCGCTATCGGAAAATTTTAACGCAAAAAAGATAACAGAAATTTCTTCGGTTGAGCCGTCCGGGGACGATTTTTCTTTTGGAGTTATCGGAAATCCGGAAATCAATACCAAATCCAATGAAATTTTTGAAAAAATAATTAAAGATATGGAGAATAAAGGCGCCTACTCCTTCGGAGTTTTTTTAGGCGACATAACATTGAACGGCAGTAAAGAGGAATATGAATTATTCTATGAAAAGATAAAATTGAGAAAAATTCCTTTGCTTGCGGTTTTGGGCGACCGCGATAGCATGGATAACGGCTACAAAAGATTTAATTATATTTTCGGAGAATCTTATTACAGTTTTGCTTATAAAAATTCGCTTTTCATAATATTGGATAATTCGTCCCATCAAATCGGCGCCAAACAAATGCAATGGCTGGAAGAACAATTAAAAAAGGATTATAAGCATAAATTTGTATTTATGCATGTCGCCCCGACTCACCCCTTCTACGTAAAACCGCTTTTGCCAAAATTTTTGCGGTTCTTAACCCATCCCGAATATCTTTTGCCCAAAAGGGAAGTCGTTAAGTTTGCCCGTCTATTTAAAAGATACAAAGCGGACATTATTTTTTCGGGAGGAACGGCCGGGGTTTTTGATACTATGAAAGACCGCGTGAATTATATTACAAGCGGCGGTTTGGGGTCGCAGAAGGGCGAAAAAATAACCGACGAAAAGTTTAATTATTATTTTGATATAACAATAAGCGGCGGAAAAGTTATCAAAAAGAAGATAAGAGTGGATATTTAAGAGCTTGCTAAATTCGTCAATCCGTGATATTTTTTACTTAAAGTACGCGGATTTTTTTATTAAAAATATTGCTAAAATTACTGACTTTCCGCAGAAAGTCAGTAGATAAAATAATCAAATGAATTTAGCCGCAAAACTCATCAGGGGTGTATTATATTTATCCGGAGCCAATATTTTAACCAAGCTCTTTTCTTTTTTTTCGGTAATTATCATAACTCGGGAACTTAGTTTATATGGTTTTGGCGCCCTTACTTTAGCATTGGCGCTGGGCGGGCCGATAGCGGCTTTTTCAGAACTGGGTCTGTCAGAACTGATTGCTTCTGATGTCGCCGTTAAAATCGGCGAAAAAAATTTTTCTTACGCCAAAAAACTCCTAGTTTCTTTTACGAAAATAAAGATTATAATTACAACCGCGCTGATTGCCGGAGCCTGGTTTTTTAAGCCGCTTCTGGTTTCAAAATACGGAGTAATGGTCGGCGATTATTATTTTTTATTAAGCCTTTGGATATATATTCAACTGGCGGCTGTTATTTTCAACATTGTCTTTTCAGTCCATGAAAAATTCAAATATCAGTCTATTTCCAATGTAACCGAAGTTGCCAGCAAGCTTTTGTACGTAGTTATTTTTTGGAAAACTATCGGGCTCACGCCAATTTCCGTTCTCTGGGTCTATATCCTTTCAAAATTAACCGCTGTCGCCATAAATACGCCGTTTTTTATAAAAACCGTAAGTTATTTTAAAAATGTCGCCACTCTAAAAAGCAATGTTCTTTTTGAAATTTTTAAACGCCATGGCAAGTGGGAGATTATAAAAGGGACCCTTACCGGTAACGTGGAATCCGCCGCAAGGCCGTGGATTATCAGACTTATTCTGGGTATTGAAACCGTGGCTGTTTTGGAGGTTGCCGGAACGGTTTATTCCGCGGCTTTGGCCGTGCTTCCCATCAAAAGCGTGATTTTCCCCGTTATCTGCCGGAATATCGGCGATTTGCGGGTGGCGCAAATTATTGCCCAGAAAGCGACAAAATACGCTTTTTTGTTTTTCGGCGCGGTTATTTTTGGCGCGTTTATTTTGGCCGATCCGTTTATAAGATTTGTTTTTCCGAAATACACGGATTCAATCCTTCTTTTCAGAATTTTAATTTTCCGTCTTTTGCCGACCGCCATTGAGATGGCCCAGCCGGCTTTTTACTACGCGTTCAAAGCGCAAAAACAAAGTTTTTATTTTACGCTGATAAATATAGCGGCGCTGGCCGTCAGCTTGCCGATTTTCACATATTCTTTGGGTATTATCGGCCCGTACTTAGAAAAATTTTTTACGCTTCTATTGGGCATTTATTTGCGCGAAAAACATTTAAGAAAAAAATATCATATCGCGACATGGAAGTGGAGGAGCTTGTTCGTCTTTGATAAATATGATAGTTATATATTGAAGATGTTTTTTTACCGGATAAGGTCGGCGATGAATAAATTAAGGATATGAAAACAATATTTATAACAATATCACGCGGTTCTATCGCTAAAAATATTTTGCATAATGATTTTTATCAAATTATTAAAGACGCGGGATTGCGAATTGTAATTTTAAGCCCGGCATTTAAATATCCGGATTTTATAAAAGAATTCGACGGAGAAAATATTTTCTTTGAACCGCTTTTTGAACATAAGTGGACGAAGCTTGATTATTTTTTTATTGGAATACATAAAGCGCTGGTTTATAACGAAAGTACTGTTTTGCGGGACAGCTACGGAATTTTAGACAAGGGTGAAACCAATATTTTCCGCAAATTTTTTAAGCGGATTATTTTTAAACCGTTAAGCTCTTTCGGCTGGCTTAAAGAGCTGGTCCGTTTTTCAGATTATATTTTTTGCCCGGATAAAAAATATAAAAAAATATTTGAACAATACAAGCCGGAATTGGTTTTTTCCACCAACCCGATGGAAAACGACGACTCATATGTATTAAAAGCCGCAAAAAAGTTTACTGCCAAGACAATGGCAATGCCAAAAAGCTGGGATGGCCTTTCCAAGGTGGCCCTTCGCGTAAAGCCGGACCATATTTGCCTTTGGGGCGAGGGACTGATAGAGCCGGCAATAAAATTTCAAAATATAGAAAAGAAAAATATATCTGTTGTCGGGGTGCCCCAATATGATATTTATGCCAGGCCGGATATGCTCTCAACCAAAGAGGAATTTTTTAAACATATCGGGGCGGATCCGGAACGCGAACTTTTGATTTTCGGTTCCACTGCCAGATACAGCCCCTTTGATCCCGAGATAGTTGAAATGATATTGAAATGGATAGAAAAAGGCGAATTAAATAAAAAATGCGCTCTTTTTATCCGCCCTTGTTTTTCTTCAAAAGATGATGAGAAAAAATTTGTCCGGTTTATCGGCCGCCAAAATGTTGTTGTGGACAGGTGGTTTGCAAGGAACAATGTTTTCCGCGATATGTGGGATTATTCTACGAACCATCTTGTCCACTTTGCCGATTTATTGCGCCATTCCGCCATGATGATAAATTATTGTTCCACTTTAACAATTGACGCCGCCGCCAATGACAAACCGGTTATAAGCTTGCTTTTTGACGGAAAAGAAAAGCGTGAGTATGGAGAATCAATCGCGAGATGGTACGATACCACTCATTATAAAGCGGTTGTGGCGTTAAACGGAACGGCAATGGCCAACAGCCCGGAAGAGTTAAAATCGGCAATAAACGCTTATTTGGAAAATCCAAATCTGTACTCCGAAGGGCGAAGCAAGCTGCGCGATAATTTCTGTTATAAAATAGACGGTAACTCCGGAAAGAGGCTTGCGGAGATATTATTGGAGATATTATTAAAGTAATTATCTTAATATGCCGGAACTTATTATCTACATGTATCATTATGTGCGGGATGCGGAAAAAACTGAATTTCCCAAGATGCATGCAATTTCAGCGGGGGACTTTAAAGAACACGTAAAAAAAATACAAAAAGAGCATGAAATTATTTCGCTTCTTGATGTTTTATCCGCGATAGACGGCAAAAGCGCGCTGCCCCCGAAATCATGCGTGCTCTCTTTTGATGATGGTCTGAAAGATCATTATGAAAATGTTTTTCCTGTTTTAAAAGAGCGCGGTTTGAGCGGAGCTTTTTTCCCAATGACCGCTACTTTGGAGGGCATGGTTCCTGATGTTAACAAGCTCCAATTTTTATTGGCAAAAGCCGGCACAGGCCTGCTGGTTACCGAATTTAATATTTTTTTGAAAAGCCAGCCGCCCGATATCCGCGGCAAATATGAAATAAAAGATAATGAAAAAATCGGTTCGCGTTATAGATTTGACGATGTATTGACCGCAAATTTAAAAGCTATTATGCAAATGTTGCCGCAAGAAGTCAAGAGCTTATTTTTAAATAAAATCTTTAAAAAATTTTTAGGTGATGAAAAGAGCCTTACGAAAAAACTTTATTTAAGCGAAGAAGAAATCAGGGAGATGGGTGAGGCGGGCATGGTGATAGGTTCTCATACGCATACTCATCCGCGGCTTGATCAATTAAGCGCCGAAGACGCGGAACTGGAACTTAAAAAATCCAAGGATATCCTTGAAATAGTTGTTAATAAACCCATAAATATAATTTCGTATCCTTATGGCAGCTACAATGACGAAACTCTTGTAATTTTACAGAAATTGGGATATGCTATGGCATTGGGCACGGAAACGGGCATAAATGAAGAAAAAATGAATAGGTGGGCATTAAAGCGGTTAAATGCTAATTCCATATGATTAAAAGCATAAAAGGCATTGGTATAGATATAGTTGATATCGGCCGTTTCAAAAAATTTAAAAAAACAAGCGGTTTTTTGAAAAGAGTATTTTCAAAAAAAGAATTGGATTATTGCTTTTCTTTTAAAGATGCTGCCGCTCATTTAGCAGGATTTTTTGCGGCAAAAGAAGCGGTTGTAAAAGCTTGCGGCAAAAAGATAAATATATTTGACGTTGAGGTAAGGCACGATCGGTTTGGCAAACCGGAAATATATAAAAAGAATAAAAAATTTAAAAGCGCGCTAACATCCATAACGCATACAAAAAAAATAGCCTGCGCTTTAGTATTATTAATTTAATATACGGGGTATGGAAAATAACGATATAAAAATAAAAGGATACGGTTCAGAAAAAGAGGAGTCTTTAAAAAAAGAATTTGCACAGCTGTTTAAAGAATGCCCGATTCCGGAAAATGAATTGCTGGCGAATTTGGGATTATTCCTAAGAAGGCAAGAAATTTCAAAAATGTTTTTTATAAATGAACTTTATAAAAATATTATTGATATCCATGGAATAGTTATGGAGCTTGGCACGAGGTGGGGCAAAAATATGGCGCTGTTTGAGTCATTGCGCGGAATGTACGAACCGTTCAATCATAATAGAAAAATTGTCGGTTTTGATACATTTGAGGGGTTCACCCCCAAACATGAAAAAGACGGAAACGCGGATATTCTCACCGCCGGCGCGTATTCAGTTACTGTAAATTATGAAGAATACTTGGATAAAATACTCTATCATCATGAACAGGCAAGTCCCGTTTCCCACATTAAAAAATATGAGATAAGAAAAGGCGACGCGAGTGTAGAATTGGAAAAATATTTAAAAGAACACCCGGAAACAATTATAGCTTTGGCTTATTTTGATTTTGATCTTTATGAACCAACCAAAAAATGTTTGGAGCTTATAAAACCGCATATAACAAAAGGAAGCGTAATCGGGCTTGATGAATTAAACCATCCCGATTTCCCGGGTGAAACAAGAGCATTAAAAGAAGTGTTCGGATTGGATAAATACAAAATAAGACGGATGCCAAACAGCTCTTATAAATCATATATAATAATTGAATAAATTCGGATGGGCGCATTCGTAGCGCGTTATTCGGATACTAACAAAGATGAGAAAATGCATTGTTTTAGATTTGGACAATACTCTTTGGGGCGGAATTGTTGGTGAGGACGGAATCAATGGAATACAACTTGATATTAATCCGCCGGGCAGCGGTTTCATTGCTTTTCAGCAGGCGATTTTGGATTTGCACAATCGCGGTGTCATTCTGGCGATTAACAGCAAGAATAATTTCAATGACGCAATCAAAGTTATTCGCGAACATCCGAACATGGTTTTGAAAGAAAATAATTTCGCGGCAATGCGGATCAATTGGCAGGATAAAGCGCAAAATATGCGTGAATTGGCAAAAGAACTGAATATCGGGACAGATTCTTTTGTATTTTTAGATGACGATTCCATAAACCGTTCGCTTGTAAAAGCCGTTCTGCCGGAGGTGGAGGTTCCGGACCTGCCGCTAAATCCGGAACAATACGCTAAGTTTTTGATGGACTTGCCGTATTTTGATGCGACGGTTATCACCGATGAAGATAAAATGCGCGGAAATCTTTATGTGACCGAGCGTTTGCGCAAAGAAGCGGAAGGCCGCTCTGCTAACAAAAAAGAGTTTCTAATTGATTTGAATATTGAAGTAAGGTGCTATATGGACGACCCGTCTTGCATTTCACGTCTTGCCCAGCTAACAGAAAAGACTAATCAATTCAATATGAACAAGATACCATTTACAGAAAAAGAAATAGCGGATTTTATTTTAGATAAAAATTATAAAGTTTTTTATGGGCAAGCTCGCGATAAATTTGGCGATTATGGAGTTATAGCCTTCGCATTGATTAAAAAAGATGATGATAAAAATTGGACAATAGAATCTCTACTCACGAGTTGCCGCGCGTTAGGGCGGGGCATAGAAGAAGCTTTTGTTGATAAGATAGTAGAGAAGGCGGGAGGCGCAAGCATAGAAGACGTATCTTTAAATTTTAAAGAAACAGAAAAAAACCAGCCGGCGAAAGAATTTTATGAAAAATATTTTGATAAAAAAACCGGCAATGTTTTGGGACAAAAATTGAAAGAGAATTCAAAACATGTGAATGCCTATTTTCCATCCTTATGAAAAATAAAAGAATATTATTGATAATGCCTTCTTTTTGGGATCCGATATGCCCGCCGCAGGGTATTGTTTGTCTAAAATCATATCTGGAAAGCTTGGGATACCAAGTATTTATAAAGGATTTCAATACAGACCCCGTATTATACGGCTTGCAAAGAAAATACTTTGAGCTCGGACTGAAATTTTTTCCGCATTGGAAATTTTTAAATATTTTCAGAAACGGCCCCAGATATTTTGCCAGACATCAGGTAGCCTGGTTTTTCGGGCGGGATCAAGGCGAAAAATACGAAAGGCTTGTTGCTTCAATTTTAAATATAGACGGCAAAAGCATCTGCACAAAAGAAATGATTAAAGAATTTGACGGCATTATCGCGGAGATTTTCAAGGCAGTTGAATCAAAAACAGCCGAGCTGATAAAAAAAGTAAGCCCCGGCATAGTCGGTTGCACAATGCTGGAGAGCACCTTTCCGTCGGCGCTTGCAGTTTTAAAAACAACAAAAGATATCAACCCTCGGATTAATACATTATTAGGCGGTCCGGGTCCGCTGATGGGCGACCAAATTGAGCATGGAAATTTGCAAAGAATAATTGATAGGTGCCCATGGGTTGACAATATTATTTATGGAGAAGGAGAAATCTTGCTCGAGAATTATTTGAAAGGATCTTTTGGCAATAAAAAAATCATCGGAATTGAAGATTTAAAAAATATAAAAGGCGCGCCTGATTATGCAACCCTGATGGTTGATGTAAGAAATTTTCCAAAATCAAGCTTTGAGGGCTTGGAGACGGATAGATATTTATGGCTTTCCATCTTTACTTCAAGAGGATGCCCATTCAGATGCGCTTTTTGTTTTGAAAATTCTTTTTGGAGAAGATTCAGGACAAAAGACATTAATAAGGTATTGGATGAGTTTAGAGAACTATCGGCAGTTTTCAAAAATAATAAATTTTATTTAAGCGATTCTTTGGCCAACCCCGTAATCAATGAACTCGCGGCTTGTTTGAAAAACAGCGGCGAAAAATATGAATATGATACATATATCAGGGTTTCGGAAGATTGTTTGAACAATGAAAGGGTAAAAGAATGGGCCGAGGGCGGCCTTAAAAGGGCGAGAATCGGCATTGAATCGGCATCCCCCCGCGTTCTTAAATTAATGGATAAGAGGATTACCGCTGACCAGGCGAAAAAAACTTTAGAAAATTTCGCGGATAACGGCATTTACACATCAACGTTATGGATCGCCGGGTTTCCCGGAGAAACAGAGGAAAATTTTTTAGAATCAATAGAATTTTTGAGAGATAACCACAAAAATATTTATCAGGCGGATGCCTGGGAATTCATCTGCTCTCCGGAAGGATTTTCAATACCGAATGAAAATATTAATCATCAGGCAGAACCTGCCTATCCGGAAGAATTTAATGGCATTCTTCCGTTAAGATATTTTGAATTGAAAGATTCAATTTCACCGGCAAAACGTTTTGAGAGAATCCGTCTTTTTGAAGAAACGAGAATGGAGCTGGGGATTCCGAACCCATATTCAATCATTGATTTATTAAAGGCAAAGGAGCGCTGGATTAAATTGGGGCATGCACAGTAATAATTTCGAATTTTGAATTTTGAATTTTGATTGAAATTAAAATAATTAAATAATATATATGGAAAAACTTGAAGATATATTGGCATTAGTTTTGAAGATAGGCGCAAAGGACATAAACGATGAAACCTCTCCGCAAAATACGCCGTCATGGGACTCTATGAATGGTTTGCTCATTGTTACGGAAGTGGAAAAAAATTACGGCATAAAATTTACCATAGATGATATTTTGAGCATTAAAAATGTCGGCAAGATAAAAGAAATTTTAGCTAAACATAACTTAAATTAGATGAAAATTGATGATTTGAAAAAAATCAGAAAGCTTGAGTTTAACGATGTCGCCGTTGGCGATGAGGTTTGGTTTCTTAAAAAAATTGGCCGGGAAGAAATGAAAAAGTTTGAAGAGCTGACCGGAAATACGACCCCCCTGCATACTGATTTGGAATACGCGAAGCAAAAGGGTTTTGGCGGAATAGTCGTCTACGGGCTTCTCACGGCCGCTTATTTTTCAACGCTTTTCGGCATGTTTTTGCCCGGAGAAAAATGCTTGTGTTTAGACCATCATATAATCTATAAAAACCCATTGATTGAGGGCGAGACCATTAAAGTATTTGGAAAAATTACGCATAAGATTGACGGCCTGCAGATATTGGTCATAAAAACGCAGATTTTTAATGAAAAAGAAGAAATTATTATAGACGGAGAGGCAAAGGTAAAATTTATATGACTTCTGTTATTAGGCCAGCCAAAGAAGGAGATGTTACAAAACTCATCGGGTTTTTTAAAGAAATGTATCGGCCGGAGCATATTACAACCGGCAAGGATTATCTGATGTGGCAGTATCGCGATGCCGCGGCTAACCGGTTTTATCCTGATTATTCCAACCTTTTGCTTTTTGACGGAGAAGAGATAGCCGGGCATCTCGGATTAATACCTTATGTTTTTGAAGCAAACGGGCGCAAAATGAAAGGCGCATATCTGGCGAGCGGGATTCTTAGGAAGGATTTGTATGGCACCGGAGCTGGAGCGCTTTTAATAAAAGAGGCGGAAAAATATTTTGATCTTTTATATACTACGGGATACAACCAGCGGATTGCGCCGATTTATAAGCTTCATAATTGGAGCGAAGAATATTTTTTAAAGCGCTGGATATATAATAATAGCGGAAGCGCGGAAGTTAAAAATAATCCTCAAATTTATAAAATACAAAGCTTTGATCATGAGTGGGACGCGGTTTGGGAAAAACTTAAAAATAATTATAAGATTACGATAGACCGCTCCGGCAAATATCTGAATTGGCGTTTCAAAGACAACCCGTTTGTGAAATATGCTATACTTTACGCGAAAAGCGGCGGTTATATAGTCTTGCGGAAAGAAGACGGCGATGAATTCAAGGCATGCCGCATAGTTGATTTTATAGCCGGGCCGGACTGCGCTTTGGAGCTCCTTTGTGCGGCGATAGATTTTATAAAAAAAGATAAAATTGATTTCTTGGATTTTTTCTGCAGTTCGGATATGCATGGCGAGGCATTAGAAAGGGCGGGATTTGAAATCTATAATCCGGAGATAAATCCCGAACCGCCGATATTTATTTTGCCGGCCGACCGCGCCAGAACAAAAATAAATTTTATTTATAAATTTATCAATCCTGGATTAAGCAATTATAAATTTCAAGATTGGTTTGTTGTAAAAGCGGACGGCGACAAAGACAGGCCTTCAAAAAATTATGTTAAATAATAAAAACACAATCATATTTGATTTTGACGGAACATTGGCGGACACAATGCATGTTTTTGCCGATGTGGCGAGCGATTTAATTTTTAAAAATTACGGCTTGCCGAAAGACGAGGCGCGAAAAAAATATTTTGAGACCAGCGGCCTCCCGTTTTGCCAGCAGCTGGAAATTATTTTTCCGGGATCAGAGCTTAACGCGATTGTCGCGCCTGTTTATGAAGAGCAAAAATTAATCGCGACTGAAGACGTGGTTATGGATAAAGAAACTAAAAATGCGCTTGTGATGCTCAAAGAATCCGGATATGATTTGGCGATTTCTTCAAATAATTTTCAGCAAAATATAGATAACTTCATTATCAACAATAAGTTGCGCAAACTGTTCGCCGCGGCTTTGGGGTTTAAGGAAAATTTTGGCAAAGGCGAGAAACATTTTGATTATATAATGCATAAATTGGGAGTGGAAAAAAGAGGCATGGTTTTTGTCGGAGATTCTTTAAATGACGGCCGCTTGGCAGAATCCAATGGCATTGATTTTATCGCCAAGCTCGGCACTTTTGCCAAGAAAGATTTTTTAAAGATAAATAAAAATATTAATTTTGTAAGCAATATAAGCGATTTAATCTATGGAAGATAAAAATTTTACCGGAGTGCTGATGGCCGCGGGAATCGGCCAGAGGTTAGGCGGTAAAACAACTAAGGCATTGGTGGAAATTGAGGGCAAACCGCTTTGCTATTATGCTTTTGATTTTTTGCGGGCGGTTGGCGCGGATAATCTGATTGTTGTCGGCGGTTTTTGTTTTGATGATTTAAAAAAGAAAGTTGAGGAATATGATACAAATATTTTAATTCTTGAGAATAAAGAATATAAAAAAGGAAATTTATTCACTTTGGAGAAGGCGTTGCCGCATATTAACGGTTCTTTTTTGCTCTGCAACACAGACCATATATATAAAAAAGCCATTGCCGACAAAGTGCGGGCGCAGCTTCAGGGCATAAAAGCCTTTTGTGATTTTGACAGGCCGCTTGGCGATGACGATATGAAGGTATGGCACAATGATTATAAATTGGCGCGTATTTCTAAAAAACTCACGGATTTTAACGGCGGTTATGTCGGCTTGACTTATTGCGGCAACGAAAAATTAGAAACTTACAAAACGATAGCCGGCCAATTATTAGCCGGCGGCGAAGATAATGTCGTTGCCGAAGATGTCCTGCGGCATTTGGCGGGAAGCGGCCGCGATGTCCATATCGGCGATATCAGCGGACACGGCTGGCTGGAGATTGATTTTCCAGAAGAATTGGAACGCGCCAAACAAGAGCTTTCCTTCAAGCGGCACGAATTTTTTTAAAAACTTAGCAATTGCTTTATCAATAGCTTCCTTTGGAGTGGCATAAATATTAAATTGTTGAAGCAATCTGCCGGCTTCGGCAGTTAGTCCGCTGACGGCCGTTTGAACTTTATAATGGGTCTCTAATGTATTTTGAAATTTATTAAGATTTTCTCCCGTTGGCGTGAGTTGATATGCCTTCCTTGCGGCCGCCACTTCTTCAGCTGATTTAGCGAGCCCCTGTCTTGCGGCTAAAGTAGTTTCCGCATTCCATGCCGTTCCTACGGTTCTATTCGTTAATTTTTGCAAAGTTAAACCCGCGTCATCCGCTAATTTTTGAAGTTCCTGATTACTAACAACCCCTCTGCTTTTTTCACCAACCTTTTCTGCCAATATCTTAGCGGCTCCGGCAATTTCATCAATGGCGGCATTGGTCGTGGTAATTCTACCGAGATTTATATTTTCACGGGTGAATGCTTTAATAGCGTTGGACTTGACATTCTTTTTCATTTGTGATTTTATAGTTGCCGGAACCGTAATGATATTTTTAATTTTTCCCACTACCGCGCCAGCAGGCAACAAACCAAGACCTGTGGATATTGCTTCTTCCGCCAACTTTTCTTTATCTCCGCTTTCTATTGCCGCAATAGTACGCGGAACTTTCATTTCTTCCGGTTTGACTCCGACCGCTTCTCTAAATTGAGGAATATACCCTAAAGCACCCTCTTTTGCTAATTCTGCGCCAACCGGTTTTAATACTTTTTCAACTGGATGTTTAACCGCTTCTAATGCCGGTTTTATAATCTTTTCTTCTCCAAATTTTCCAGCGGAAACAACGGCTTCCGCGGCCGCGATTCCTATCCCCGTTTTTGCGATAGGTTGTTCCAATTCTTTTATCTTTTCCGTCATCCCACGCTTTTCTAATTGTGAGCGCACAAAACGCTCTTTTTAATAAATTATTCTCAAGGAGAACCCTTGCGATTTTTTAATTTTAGTGATAGTTTTATATCATACCCCGTTAGAAGTTTGTTGTGATATTTACGGGTTTATTGATAGCGGGGTTGAAATTTATATAATGGAAGTTTTTTGCAAGGAAAAATAATTTTTTAAAAATTATTTTTCAGTAAAACTTCTAACGAGATATGGAAGGAAGGAAAGAATTTAAACAAAAATGGAAAGATATTAACGCTAAAAAAACTCCGGATGAGTTTAGTTTGTTTGTTCCAAAAGGCGAATGGCCAAAAACGCAAAGACAGATTAATTTATTTTGGTATCATCGGTTTATAAAAGGCCTGATAAGGGGAAAAAATTATAAAGACGGGTTGGAAATGGGCTGCGGCCGCGGCACAATGTCGCTTTATTTGAATTTATATGACGGCCTGAAAGTAAGCCTTTTGGATATTTCACCGGATGCCATAGAACTGGCAAAGAAGAATTTTGAATATTTCGGCGCGCAAGGAAGTTTTGTGGTAGCGCCAAGCGATGCCGCCGGTTTGCCGCCGGAATCGTTTGATATAATATATTCCATCGGCCTTTTGGAGCATTTGCAGGAATATAAAAAAACATTGGAAGAAAGTTATCGTTTATTGCGGCAAGGCGGCATGATAATACATTTGAATATCCCGGCAAAATGGTCGGCGCAAAATTGCAATAATTGGTATAAAAAATTATTAAAATCTTTTGCCGGCAAAGATTATCCGGCAAAAGATTATTGGCGGAATAGCGATAAACCGCAAGATTACATAAAAGCGGCGGAGCAGGCGGGGTTTAAA
>Ga0209541_10002646_pt1 | contig 33679 bp, 29 predicted proteins | sample RifCSPlowO2_01_FD_184027 | JGI IMG/M metagenome (GOLD analysis project Ga0209541, IMG submission 184027) | Groundwater microbial communities from Rifle, Colorado - Rifle CSP2_plank lowO2_0.1 (SPAdes) (version 2) | ecosystem: Environmental > Aquatic > Deep subsurface > Groundwater | place...
ATTACTGCAAGTTGCTTATGAAAGGCTGAACAGATTAGTAGACGACCCGATAGTTCATTCAAACCTTGCGCTTGTCTACCAGAGGCAAGGCAAACCAGAGGAAGCAATGAAAGAGGCACAAACCAGAGGAAGCAATGAAAGAGGCACAAACCAGCGTTAGGCTAAAACCAGATGACCCAAGAGCCCATATAATGCTTGCTGAAATCTATGCAGAGCAGCATAAAAAAAGTGATGCGTCAAGAGCGCTTAATGCCGCTGCAGGACTTGACCGAAACAAACAACATCAAGGAAAAATTCAGGCAGTAAGAAAAGAATATCATCTATAAAAATAAAACTCAATCATAGCATTTCTTGCAGTAATCTATCTTCAAGGCTTTGTTTGTTTTTTCTATTGACGCTTTTGCATTCTTGAATCCCATTGCTGCGCGTATCGCATCAATGTTCTCGCATACGACATCAGATTCCTGGTGGATTGCCTGCAGGTACAATAATTTCTGGCCAGTTACGCCAATTGCCTCTTTCCAGACTACCACCTCGGGCATGTCGCTCCTGTCCCTCCCTAAGTCTTTGGCAAATTCCATAATCTCTGCTGTTGACCTGACCATTGAGGCATTGTCAACAATCCTGACTCGCGTTGTATTCTCAAAGAGTTTAGTCACCTCTGCCACACTTGGAGTTTCCTGGCAGTCAACAGTGACTGCATGCAGGTGCATCAGCGTTGTTGACACAGAAAGCGCTGTTGTGAAGATAGGCATGCCGTGCAAAACGGTCTGGACATCCGGGCCGTGATGGCTTGGGAGCTCAAGCTCAGGGACTATTGCATTGATTGGGCCATGCCTGATGTCCCATGGGTCTGCGCCTCTCCTTATCATAGTTGCATGGACTGCGTCAATGCCGTATTTGCTTTTAACTGCATTTAATGTCCTGCAAAGCCCAGTGGTATTGCAGCTCACAACCCTGATGTAGTCTTTGCCGACAGCTTCGTTATAATTGCACTGCGCAGTAAAGCTTACATCAGCTACCTTTGCTTTTTCACCTCCCTGAAAGATTGCCTTTTTCTTACTCGGAAGATAATATTTTTCCTTGTTTGCAGCTCCATCTTTTTTTGGCGAGCAGTCAACTATAATATCCACATCTCTTAATAAGTCTTCAAAATCACCAGCAATTTTCAGGCTATTAAGCTCCTCTGCTTCAGGCCACCTGTACATAGGAATATTTTTTATCTGCGCAGCAATCATCTTGTAATTATAGCTGTGCGCCGTGACTCCTGCCAGCTCCATATCATCCTGCAGCATTACAGCATCTGCCACTCTTTTTCCAATTGTGCCATAACCAACTATCCCGACTTTAATTTTATCCATTTTTCATCCCTCGTGCTCTCATAAAAAAATATTTGCCTTGTTATCGCAGCCAAGAAGCTTTATCTTTTTTTTGACAACATCTTTCACAAGATCTCTGGCTGGCTTAAGGTATTTTCTTGGGTCAAAATTCTTTGGGTCATTATACATCTCCCTTCGTATCCCTGCTGTCATAGCTAATCTCAAGTCAGTGTCAATGTTAACTTTCTGGACGCCTATCTTAATGGCTTTCTTTATCTGCTCTTCCGGAACTCCCCTGCTTCCCTCTATCCTGCCGCCGTATTTATTGCAGATTTCAACATAGCTAGGCAATACTGAAGAAGCGCCATGAAGAACAAGCGGGATATCCACCAGCTTGCGTATCTGCTTAAGCCTTTCAAAATCAAGCTTTGGCTCTCCTTTGAATTTGTAGGCGCCATGCGATGTTCCTATTGCAACCGCAAGGGCATCGCAATTTGTTCTTTTAACAAACTCCTTTGCTTCATCCGGGTTTGTGTAGACTGCAGATGCTGATATTTTGCCGCTTTCACCTGAATCAAACTGCTCTCCCACAAGCCTGCCAAGCTCTGCTTCAACAGAAACCCCTCTTGGATGAGCGTAACTTACAACCTCTTTTGTGATTGCAATGTTTTTTTCAAATGGCTCGTGGCTTCCGTCAATCATTACCGATGTAAAGCCGTCATCAATTACCTGCCTGCACAGTTCAAAATCAGGGCCGTGGTCAAGATGCACTGCAATAGGCAGGCCGGTTTCTTTTTCTGCTGCCTCGATGAGCTTCATAATATACGTTCTTCCTGCATAATCTCTTGCTCCTTTTGAAATCTGGAGTATTAATGGAGCATCAAGCTCTTTTGCAGCCCAGCTAATACCCTGAATAAGCTCCATATTGTTCACGTTAAATGCGCCCAAGGCAAACTTTCCCTCCATTGCTTTTGTCATAAGCTGCTTGTTTGTTACAAAAGGCATTTTAGTCACCTGTGTCAAAGAATATCTTTGCTTCATCATACCTTTCTTTTGAAACTGTCTTTAGCTTTCCAACTGCTTTTTCTAATGGCACTGCCACAATTTTGGTTCCCTGCAGGGCAGCCATCTTTCCAAACTCTTTTTTATCAACCATCTCAGCTGCTTTTATTCCCAATCTTGTTCCAAGCACCCTGTCAAAAACAGTTGGCTCTCCTGCTCTTTGGAGATGGCCAAGAACGACATGCCTGCATTCTACGCCAATTCTTTTTTCAATCTCCCTTGCCAGCCTTTCTGCAATGCCTCCTAATCTTACATGGCCAAAATCATCTTTTTCGTGGGTCTGAAGAACCATCTGGCCCTCTTTTGGGACAGCTCCTTCTGAAACAGCAATAATAGAATACTTCTTGCCTTTCTTTCTCCTGTTCATAATTATTTTGCAGACTTCATCAATATCAAAAGGCTCTTCTGGAATCAAAATAACACTGGCTCCGCCGCCAATTCCAGCATCCAGAGCCATCCAGCCGGCATGCCTGCCCATAACCTCTATGATTAATGTCCTGTGGTGCGATTGCGCGGTTGTATGCAGGTTCTGAATTGCTTCTGTTGCTCTTGTTATTGCTGTGTTAAATCCAAAAGTATAATCTGTCTCGCTTAAGTCATTATCAATGGTTTTTGGGACACCAACAACTTTAACACCTTCTTTGTAAAGCTTGTTTGCGGCGCCTAATGTATCCTCGCCGCCTATTGCAATGAGAAAATCACAATTAAGTTTTTTGAGGTTTTCCCTGACTTTCTGAGGGCCATCTTCTATTTTATAGGGATTTGTTCTTGATGTATGGAGTATTGTGCCCCCAAGCATATGTATATCTGCAACCTTATCCAAGTCAAGAACGCCGCAATGCTCGCTGTCAATAAGCCCTCTCCAGCCATTAAGAATCCCAAGAACATCATAGCCAAGCTTTTTTGCCTTTACTACAATACCCCTGATTACTGCATTAAGCCCAGGAGCATCGCCGCCGCCTGTTAAAACAGCTATCTGCTTCTTTTTTGGCTGGTTTATTGTCATGGCAATTCCCTCAGCTAGACAAAAACGCAGCATATATTTAAACTTTTCTGTAGTATCATACCTTATCATACAAAAAAAGAAAGATTTAAATATATCAGAATTTTCCATCCAGTCTATGATTGGTGGCACACACTTTACATGTGAAAAACAGGAAAATTCTGAGCATGAACTGAGAAATTTGCCGAAGCAAATTTCTGGTTCCCTAAGAAATTTACAAAATAAATTTCTTGGGCACAAGAAATGCATAGCATTTCTTTGTGTGTTGAAAATCTTCAGGATTTTCAACACTCAAGAACTGCACGCTGTGGACTCATTTGAAATTGAAGAATTTCTAATGTGCTCAGAAATCTAAAAATTCTTTCGAATTTTTAGGTCATAAAAAATCCTTTGGATTTTTTATAAATCTTTGATTTCTGACATTAGTCCGCAGTTCTTGACACAAAATGATTTATTTTTTAATGATAACAAAAACATTAATCAAAACAATAAACTATTTAAACCGAAAGAATAGAATACAATAAAAAAGAGGCTATAATGAAAATAATGATGGTCATTCTGAGCCTGCTTGTCATCCTGGCAGGAATAGTCCCTTTCTTTGGAGAGGATGGTCTGGGCTTGCTGCCCAAGGCAATCCCGGCATCCGGAGCAGGGTATTCGGCAGCCATAATAATAATCGGGGCTCTCGGGATTCTTTACGCATTGGCCAGCCGGATGATTATGGGCGTTGAAAAATTAGTTACGATAGCCATAGGCTCTTTGACAATTCTTGGAGGAATCTTGCCTTTCATGAAAGATTCGCTCATACCTGCAATCCCAACATCAGGCCCTGCTTATTCAATAGTGCTTATAATTATCGGGATTCTTGGTTTAGTGTACGGTTTTATGCATTTTGGATAGAAACATTTAAATACCCGTTTATCAAGAATAAAAATATTATAAAAAAGGTGATGCTTATGAACAAAAAGGCGATTGTAACCCATCCTGTAACATTGTTTTTTGTAGGAGTTGTTGTTGGAATAATTCTTATATTGCTGATTATTAATAAGGTTATTAATCTGCCAATAAAGATTTGCCCTTAGGCTTTTTCTCTTGGTTTTTAAATTAGATTTATAGTAAAGGCAACAAATAATTTAGCATGGTTATTGCCTTTACTTACGTAAAAAACGCTTTGCGTTTTTTTGTACAAGAAATTGCTTTGCAATTTCTTTGTATTACGAACGGACAACTAATGCTCAATTGATATTGTCCGTGACTATAGCTTACAATATTCCTGCTCAAACCAAAAGATTTATAAAGAAAGCCATATTATTGGTAAAAATAATACCTAAAAAATGGTAAAATATCTTAAATAAAACAGATTTATACCAAAAAAATGGTAAAGATTGAAATTTTGGAAAAAGAAGAAAAGATAAGCAGAATAAAAGAAACAGAGCTAAAAAGATATATTGGGTTCTTTAGAGAATCCTACCAGGATAACCTTAATCATTCAAAAGACAACATAGAAAAATATCCTAGGTGGTGTATTATTTCTGGCTATTACGCCATGCATGATATTTCTAAGCTGTTAATAGCAAAGATCTACAGATTAAAGATTGACAGGGAGGTTCACGCTACTACAATAAATGTATTGAGGGAGCTGTTGAAAGATGAAGAAACGTTAAAGTTAATAGAAGACGCTTATGAAGAATTCCAGAACCTTGCTGACGAATTACGCGATGCTAAGAGAGAAAGGGTAAAAATACAATACTATACTGGTACAGCGTTTATGAAAGAGAAATACAAAAAAAGAGCTTCTGAATTTTATGAGGATATTGTAAAGCCCTATATTGAAAAAATCAAAAAGATGCTTGAAACTGAAAAAGCCGCAGAGGACAAAGATGATAACTGATATTTTTAATAAAGATATTGTTAAAATCTTAACCTTATTTTCTGTTAGCCTTGGCTCTAAATTTACCAGAAACGAAATAAAGGAAAAAACCATGCTTAATAATGTTCCTTTGGATAATGCTCTAAATATCCTCTTAAATAATAAAACATTGGTTAGGGAAAAAAGACTTCTAGGTTTGAATTTTGAAAATAAAAATATGAAAATCATACTGGATATCATAAAAAAAGAACATATGAAATTTAAAGAGATTCCTTTAAATATATACTGCATGGTATCGGATATTTCCCATAATCTATCAAGGATTAAAGGCATAACAAAAATATATCTTTTTGGCTCTTATGCTAAATTAATATACACAGAAAAATCCGATATTGATTTAGCAATTATATTGGAAAAAGGAAATAAGACTCTCATCAAGAAAATTAAACAGAATGTTAATAAAATCGAAAAAAAATATAATAAAAGCATAGAACTGCATTTTTTTGAAAAAAAGGATATGAACCAGAAAGATCCGATAATAAGAGAGATATTAAGAAACAATGTTGAATTATTTTAATTGCTTAACTTTTTACAATTCCATAGCAAATGTAGCTATAATCAGAAAAAGCCCCAAAGTCATGAATATAAAATAATACACCATTGGCGAAAGCCACCCAATCGCAAAAAATCCGCTTATGACTCCTCTCTGCCCAAGGACTTTCAATACGCCGGTTAATGTTATGGCCGCGGCAGCGAAAAAAGAGACCCAGCCCAGAACATTGCTGTTGGTTATCTCTATTATGGAGTTGGTTATCAGATAAAATCCGCCTGCAGCAATAAGATAGGAAAGTATTTCAAGAGGCAGCCACGACAAGGCAAACCACTCTGGCCCTTTTCCTATGCTGTGGAGGAATGGCAGGAATCCAAGCATCCCCAAAATCAGCCCGACAAGGCAGCTAATCCAGTCTCTTGCCTGCAGCATTTTTCACCTCTTTTTTAGAATCTTTCTAATGATTTTTCCTTATGGAATATTATTCTTAAGCCCTGCGCAATTACTCTTGCGTGCTTCGCAACCTTTTCTTCAGCCTTCAGTATTTTATCATAAATCTCTTTTTCAGGAGCAGCCGGCTCTTTTTTCTCATTAACCCACCTTCTAATATTGCCCTTCATATCATCAAGTTGGTTTAGTAAAACAAAGCAAAGCATAAGGTCCCTTTTAGTTACCTGATATGCTTTTTTGAATTCCTCAGTCACGCTGATTCTTAGGGCCACTATGAGGTCATGCAGCCTTTTTACGATAATATCAAAATTCTTCCTGACAAAGGTGTCTTTGTCCTCCCCATTTTTAATTCCTTTTCCGCTAAGCAATTCATCAAGCTCATTTATTATTCTGTCTGCCTCTCCCCTCTCGCGTTCTAGCTCTTTGGCATATCTCCTTACCCCCCGTGCCTCAAACTTTCCTGCCCATCTGGTAAGCTGCGAAGGCTTTAGTTTCTTGAAATATGTTTTCATCTGCTGCATCATGTTCCTGTCTCCTTTTTCAGCAGCCCTCAGCAGATTCATTATATCATTATACACTGCTTTATCTTCGCCTTCTGCCTCTTTCATCGCCTGCTCAAGCATATACCTGAAGGTTTGGTCTATATTCCTAAGCTCCTTTGCAACTTCCATTCTTTTTTCTCTTGATATAATATCTCTTACTCTTTTCCACTCGTTTTCAATTCTTCTTATAATATCTAATGCTTGGGTCTCCTGCACCTCGACGTTTACAGCCAGCTTCTTCTCTTTTTCAGCAATCCTAAGCGCTTCTTCTACAACTGCTTTTTGGTCTCTAAGGGATCTTTTTATTCTGTGCTCTACCTCAACCTCTCTTGGAAGAACATCATAAATCATATTATACAGGTGTTGCAGCCCTTTAACAATAGCTTTTATCTCTAAAGACTCTTTGAAATACATGTAGTATGGAGCTTTGATAATCCTAGAATACTTTTCAGTTAAAAATCCCATCATTAACACCTCTATATCTCTTTTCTTACAACACAAATATATAAAGGTTTTGTTTTGTAGTTATTTTGGAATGGTGTTTCAGCTTAAACGGGTTTTGCTTTTACTCTTCTCTCTAAAAATCTTTCTGCTTCATCATGCGTATTAAATATCTGCACTGTCTGTATAAAAACACCTTCTGCTTTATATCTTCCCCTCTCATCTTCTACCCAGGCTCTTTTTTCAAGAGCATAAAGGTAATCATCATTATAAGAGCCCCATCTATATGCGACTAATCCTGAACCTTGCCCTGCCATAAACAGCTTATCTCCCATTTGCCCTTTCTTGTCCCACTTCAAGCCTTCAGGTAAGGCAAACCCTTTATTTTTTAATGCCTCATCCACAACTTTTAAAAGTGCACCTGCATTTTCAGCACGCTGCATTTCACTAGTTCCATCTATATACACTGCGATATCTTTTCCTATCTGCGTATTATCTCCTCTATTTGTATTTTGCGTTCTTAATTTCCCAATATCCATCACTACTTTATGGGTAAACCTATACTTCTGGAGGATTGGCAAAACAATTGATAAAATCTCTGCAGCATCCCTTTCTGTAAATGCAATGTGTATTTTTGGTCCTTGCTGATTGACTTTGAAGTCAATATTGCCAAAATCACAGAACATCCAAAAATCGTTCATTATCCAATAATTGCCATATTTAGCTATAATTTCTTCTATGGGATCTTTTTTAGACGAAGTAGATTTTGGTTTTGGAGGTTTGGGTTCTGTAGGAATCGTCTCTTCTAAAACTCTTTCATCATATTTTACACCAACCAACTTTAACATTAAAGCAACAAACTTTCTTGACCATATTTCCTCATGGAAAGGCATAGCTAATTGTTTTATTGCATTTATGTCTGGTTTTGACCTCAATGCTTGGATACATTTTGTTACTAAATCTTTCTCTACTTCTGGAGGTAAAAAATCCTGATCCTTCTCACCTTGATGTTCTACATCAGTTAGATAAGTATCTTTTTTTTTATACAATGCGATAATTAAAGACCCAACCCTTGTAGTGACTGGAATTAGTCCTACTGCCATCGCTTCCCAAACAGAATTACAGAAACCTTCACTAGAGGAAGTTAACAAAAAGACCTTAGATTTACTTAGATAATCTTCAACATTATCTACAAAGCCAGTTATCCTTATTGGAACATTTCGTTCTCTTGAAAGCTCATCTACCCTCTTTCTAACTCCTATATTGTGCTTCATTCCTTCTTCGTCACCAACTATCATTCCTTCAACATCTGGTATTTGACTTTTGACATTTGCTATTATTTTCACAAAAGAACCTAAACACTTCCCCCTATCAAGTCTTCCAGAATAACAGATCACACTATTATCAGTTGGACTCTTTTCAAAAAACTTTTTGGGTATGGGATTTCCTAATACAAAAGTCTTATTTCCTGCTACATAATCTTTTACCAGCCGATACATAGAATCGTAAGTTACAATAAATAAATCTAGTTGGTTAGCATAAGATCTTACTTGGTCAATACACCATTGTTTCTCACCACGCATATGGTAAAGCACTCTCATCTCTCTAAATATTGATTTTAATACTTCAACGGTTTTCGCAATATGAGAGTTTGTTATATATAATATTTCTGGTTTGAAAAATAATATTTCCCTGTAAGCAAGATAGTTAGGATGTTCTTTATCAGACATGGGGATGACCACATTTATCCCTAATTTTGTAAGTTTATGATATGTCGGCCCAGTCGCATTTGTAGCTAATACCCTTATATCAAAGTTTCCCTGCTCTAATAAAGCTCTGCATTGTGAGATAAGTACATTCTCCACACCACCTTGGTATAGTGCCGGTAGAACAAATAATATTTTTATCTTGTTTGTACCCCAGTTTTTAGAATTTTTGAATATAACTCTTTTATGATATCTAAGTTCATTAAATCTTTGTGTATTAGATTGAATTATTTTTTTTAATCTATCCTCTTTTGTTTGAGACCTTTTTTCATGCCACTGATGCAATAGCACAACGTCTGTTAAATACAACATGTCAACACTAGAGAACTTTGCTGTTTCAGCCCATGAGACATAGCCTATATGATCCAAAAAAACAAGTTTCTTCTTTTTTATAAAAACAGACCTAAACCTGAAATCATCATCCTCTGCTCCCCAATATATGTAACCCTCATCAAAACCTCTTGATTCATAAATCCATTCTTTGTCAACAGCCACAAAACCACCAAAAGACCTTGGCCTAAATTCAAGTCCTTCTTTAACAACAATTTCTCTTAGTCTATCATCTGTTAGCTCATCAAAGAATCTTTGCGATCTTTTTTCCTTGTCAAGATAAACTCTTCCTACAACATATGCTTTTGGATTTTTGGTGAAGGCTTTTTTTAATTCTTCAAATACATTTGATGTGCTCACACAGTCCACATCACAAAAGACCACATAGTCTCCTATGGCTTTTCTTGCACCATAATTCTTCAGCAAAGACGGGTTAAATAATCTACCTCTTCTAAGGATACTATGCAAAATAGCATTATACTTTCTACATATTTTTTGATATTCTGATACTAAACTTGGTTTGCTTTCAAAGTCCACAACTATAATTTCTATATTATCAGGATCCGATTCAGCTCGTCTAAAACTGCGAAGACAATTCTCCAAAAATATTGGATCTTTATCCATAATAGGTATTACAACCGAAAATTTTTTTGTCCATGGTATCGGTTGCGTGTATGGTTCTCTATAAGTTTCAGCTTCTGGTCCTACATAAGCAAGACCGGCTTTAGTATGCACTTTAAAACCAAGAACCTGTGAAACTATCAAAGCCAGAGTTCTATTTATTTCCTTAAGACCTCTGAACACAATCTGCTGTTTACCTCTTATATCCTGATTCAATCTAGAGTTGGGGTTAATCAAATTAAGAATAGTATTTCTAAAATCAGGCTTCGCATTCCATTCTTCGTCAAAAAGTCCTTGCAGTTCCAGGCCAATACCACTTTTTACCACAAAATCAACATTTCTTTTTTGTTCACTTTGAACAGGGGGCAAAATCAAAAATGGTTTGTTTAATGTTAGAATCTCAGATATGCTTGTCTGCCCTAAGTTGGTTATTATCACATCGGCAGTCAGGAATAAACGTATAACATTATCCTGCCTTAAATTTCCAGGGATTGCTGCTATGCCTCGCATTTGTTTATCCCAATTCACTTTCATATACCCCCCAAATTCATTTGATTCGCACAAAGCGCCTACCAGCACAATACCTATTCTTTCATCTGACTTTGCTGCCTCATACTCAGCATTAACAGAGCAAACTGCCTTTGTAACTCCTGTTATAGCCCTGAGATAAGCTTCCCATCCTTTTTTGTATGGCTTAAGCTCTGTAGAAAGCCCGCCCGTATTTATCAGAATAAGTCTTGTGAAATTGCCTTTAAGGCCCATGCTCCTTCCAAATCTTGCCAGCACCCTTCCCATCTGTGCCCTAACGCCAAAAACATCATCCATAAGCAATCTCGCTTTTTTGTTCATACAGGGATTGACAAAAAATATGTTCTTGTTTCCTCTATATTGCAAGATAGAAGGCGTTATTTCTATTTGATAAAATGCAGAAACAATCAAATAATCAGCAAAAACATCTCCTAACCATTGAAATGCTCTTATATTAGCATATTTGATTAACAAATCCTTAAACTCATTAATCTTTCCTTGGGAACTAAGTTTTTTATATCTTTCAAAAAATTGAATCCCTAATCTTTGCGCATCTTTGTTTTTGGATAATTCTGGGAAGAGATGGTCAATCTTAACAACCTTAATACCATGAATCTTAGCAATTATGGCCCCAAGATACCCTAAACTATCAATAACTAAATTAGGTTTAAACTCTTCAAATATTTTCTCTAACCGTTCTATGAATTTACCAATAGAAGCAGAAAGAGTACTAGGCCCAACTCTATCATAAATCTCATTCTCATTAAGTTCATAAGTCATTATTTTGCTATAGGCTCTTTTAGCAAAATCACAAAATTCAGGAGCAGCAACTATCCCTGCTTGATCAATAACATCATCAATATCTATTATGGCATTAATCAATGAAACTGCCTTGCTTACAGGTCCAAATCCCCAGCTGCAAGGTATTATCAAAACCCTCAGTTTTCTTTCTCTCTCTAAAACCTTAACTTCTCCAGCGACAATTTCTCTTCTTTCTTCCTCTTTCACAAGCTCTCCTACCACAAAATCCCTGAAATGTTCTTCCTTCTCAAATCTTTTGTAAAACTCTAATTCATTTCTGAATTCAAGAACAATGCTCTTAACACCTGTCTTTATTTTTCCAATATCCTTTTTTCTCTCCTCCTTGCTCTTACCTTTAAGCGCTTCTTTTATCCTTTCTAAAGCAGCCAATATTTCATTGCATTCTTTTGTTTGTCTTGATATTGCGTTCTTAAACATTTCAACAGTTTCATCAAAAGATTTTATCACAGAAATAACCGTTAATATCTCTCTCCTCTCTTGCTCTTCTTCTCCAACTAACTCTCCTACTTTTTTAAGTAATTTTATATCAGCTTCACTTAATCCTATCCTACGGGCATTATTATTATGATAAGCAACTAATTCCTGCTCATCTTCAGCCATCTCTCTAGAAATCCTGCGCAATTTTCTTATCTCTTTTTCTCCAAACTTTAACTCCCTCTTAAAAAGATGCTCAAGACCTTCATTTATTTTAATTATTAGCTCTATAAAATGAATTAACCTGTCGATATCTCTTTTTTTGTCTTTTGAAACAAAACCAGGATATCCTTCATCAATCTTTGATGCAATATCCACAACCCCTTTTTGTTTCTTATCCCCTTTTATTAAATGCCATTTAGAATTCCTTAAATTGCGGATAGCTTCTTCTGTGTTCCTGCTTTTTCTTACATCTTCACAAAACTCACTGATAGAGTTAGCTAAATCTCTTTTGCTCCCTTTCCTAAACCTTGATAAAAATTCTCTGAACCCCATTTCATCTTAATCTGGTATATGTTTCATTTGCTTCATGCGGTAAACCATGCTCTGTTTCAATTCTCTCCAAAGATTCAGACAACTCAGATTCTCTCTCCTTATATGCGTTTATAAGCAACCCCGTTAAAAAACCAATACCTTCTTTGATGTTTTTTGATATACCTGACCATAAATTTATGAGCCATTTAAAATTAGTATTAACCCTATCTTTTGCTCTCTTTATAGCAGAACGCGCATTACCTTCTTTTCCTTCCTCTATTAATAAAAAAACCGCGTCAAATGAGTTTATGCTACGACCCATTTCATGTGCTTCTTTCTCAATTGCACTAACCCTATTTGACTCTCTTCTTTCTAAAACTCCAGATAACCTCAATTGTTTTGCTCTATCTTTTAACCTCCTTAGCCTACTCTTTTCTTCCTGAATCTGGGTATTAGCTTCATAAATCTCTCTAGCATGTTTGCTTAAAATTATGCGGGCTCTATGTTCTATCTTTTCTCCTCTTATCCTAACCCAACCTAATAGTCCACTAAACGTGCTTATGATATAACTAGGTAATTCCTTAATATTGCGGACTTTTCTGATATTGCTTGCTAATTCACCCCACCATGTTCTTAATCTGCTTTTTTTAGTTACATCTTCAATTTCTTGTGCAATTTCTTCTCCTTCTATGCCATGTGCAGATTCTTCTACTGCTGTTGCTCCTTGCTCAAGATCCCTAATCACTCCTTCAACATCAGTAATCATGCCTTTAACCTCTCCTTTATCTGCTTCTATTTCTGCTGCTTTTTCAGGCTCTGCCTCTTTTTTTGCTGTTAATGCCCTACCAACACTCACCAAACTACCACGTAGCTCATGCAATCTTTCTTTTTCTCCCATTATCTCCGTATGCGCCTTTTCTGCTTCAGGAGCCGAAAGCATAGCGCCATGAGCTTCTTCTAGCTCCTTCGGCATCTCAGCAGGAGCAATAGGCTGTAAATTATGAGCTTCTTCAATATCCTCTGCTCTTTTTGTGGTGTCTTTCGCTTTACTAACAATTAACGCCCTCAATGCCTTGATGAACCCCAACACCCATCCCTGCTTATTTGAAGGAGCAGAGGTTATATTTTTAGCGAGACTGCTCCATACAGCTTTAAATCTGGCGAACTTGCTTGCTGCTTCTTCAGCTTCATGCGCGGCTCTTTCTGGCTCTTCAGCAACAGCTTGCGCAATCATATGGGCTTCTTGAGCCTGCAAAATTAATTCTTTAATTCCTTCAACCATCTCTTCCACTTCACGAACCTCTTTCGGTTCTGATTCTTTCTCTTCTCTTATATTATCTAATAATTCAAGCAATCTTTTTAACAACCTTCTTAACCACTCTAACACCCTTTGTAATATTCTTATCTCTTCTTCTGTTTCTCTTTTGGTAGCTTCTTCTGCTGGAGCATGTAGCGGGGCATATTCATGAGCTTCTGATACCTCAGCCTCCTCTTCTGGTGATGGAAGGAGCTCTTCAAATTCAGGAGGAATTTTACCAATAGCCTCATGAGGTATTCCATATGCTTCTTCTATCTCTTCAGCTCTTTTTAAAATGCCTTTTGCCCTTGCAACAATCCTCAGTATTAAATTTCTAATAAACTGTAATAACCAATTCAATATATCTCCTGGAGCAGATCTTATCTTATTAACAAGATCATCCCATATTTTTTTAAATTTAGCCCATCTGCTTACTTCCTCAGCTTCATATACAATTTCATGCGCAACTTTCTCTTCTTCAGGAGCACGAGCAGCAGCTTCTGCCATTCTATGGGCCTCTTCAACTTCACGAATCAACTCCTCAACGTCATGAATCAACCCCTCAACTTCACGAGCTTCTGGTGCTTCTTCTCCTTTCTCACGCTTTAATCTTTCCAATAATCTTTTTAACCATTCCAATAATCTTTTTAACCATTCTTTTAATCTAACCATCCTTGCTATTTCGTTCCATAAGCTCTCTAACCAATCTTTTAGTCTTTCAAACCTCCCTTTTCTAGGTGTTTCGTGAGGAACCTCATGTGGAGGAACTCCAGGCATCTCTGGAATGCCAATATAAATCTTAATGCTCTTCCAGTCATGCCTTCTGTAAGTACCAGTTCCTTTTTCATATACTGGATATATTTCTCCACTTCCATCTGGCTTTGCTTTCCATTCTTTTACATTGGCACCAGGACTCATTGCTACGATTGTGATGGTATACTCTCCTTTTGCTGCAGGAACCACACCATGAACTCCTCCATGAACTTCCCCATGCACTTCTCCCTCATGAGGCAGCATATGTGGTTCATGGGTTAGAACACTAGGCATTCCATGCACCCCTTCTCCTAATGTTAACCCACGAAGTTTTGGCGCTTCTTCTGATGTAAACTCTACTTCTGGGAAACTTCCTTTTGATGGGCATTCTTCTTCAGAACCAACAATCTTATAATCTCTACCACTAATCTTTACTCTTTCATCATCAATATAAAGCATACAAGTAAATGGCCCAATCCCCTGTTGCATTCTTGTGTAAACTCTTTTTATTGTGTTATCAGGAGGGATTATAACCATTTCATAAGCTCTTCCAAATCTACCAACTTTTTCTTTCTTTAAGTCCTTGTACTTAGTTTCCACTGTATCAATTCCCAATGGCTGTAATTCAGTGTATGATTTTTTCTTACTTTCTAAAAATTTGATAAGCTCTATTATGTAAAGCATAACCCCTGCTTGATGGTGAATCTTAGAATATAATGAATATCCTCTTTCAATTCTTGTTGGGTAAGCCTTTCCTAAAAGTAACTCTTTTTCTTTTTCAAAGAATATTCTTAAATCATCTCTAAGCTTGTATCTTATATCCTTCCATTTTTCGTATTTCCCTTCCTTAAACCATTTCTCAAGATCCTTGTATTCAGTTAATTTTCTTATTCTTAATGCAGTTACTATCTCGCCTTTTGAAATTGAGAAGTATCTAATAATCATTTCTTTGATATCATGTGATAATCTGATCTCGCCTTTATACTCATCTTCCAGACTTAACATCTTAAACGATTCAATCAATTTGCCTAATGCCCTGCAATAATCATCATAGCCCCCCCTTTCTCTAACTATACCTTTAAGAGCTTTAGAAAAATGTTCTATCTTTGCATAAGGCGGCAATCTCTCAAACATAATTTTCTCTTCTGGACTTTTTTCCTCTCCATAGAAAGAGCGTATAACATTCAACCATTTTGATAGCTTGTTTTTAATTAAATCGTCTTCTTTCTCCATTAGCTCTTTAAGCCACTCTTCTAGCTCATGCTCTAATTTTAAAAGTTTAGCTGCATCACGGTCCTCCTCCATTAAATTCTTAAATTCAGGTGAGCTTCTATCCAGATAATATGCCTCATGCCTTATGGTCTTGTGGTAAAGATCTACCATCTTATCTGATAATTCTTTCTTTTTATCCACAATCTCTGTTATCCGTTTCAAAATATCCTTTTTTAATTTAACAATCTCTTCGACTTCTTTTATAATCTTTTTTATATCCTCTTCAGTTGGCTCTTTTCCAGGCTCTTTTTCTTTTTTAGGCCTTTTTCTCCATTTCTTTAATCCCCAAATTAATGGAATTAAAAGAGGTAGCAAATATGCCCACCAAGGCAAGTTTGGCCATTCCCTCTTTTTTGTAGGCGGAATGGGCTTTGCGCCGTCGGTTTTTGGCGTCGGTGCTGGTTTTGGCGCCGGTGTTATTTCCTCTAAACCCTCAGGCTGCGGTGCTGGTGTTGGCGTCGGCGTTATTTTCACAAACTCTAGCTTCAAGCCCTTCTTTAACTTTAGAAGATTCAGGTCATGCCACCAACTTGGAGCTTTAATGCCAGGCAAACTAATGCTAGGCATTTCAGACAATAATCTTGCTAACAAGAATGTAAGTAATAATGCAATCAACAAGGCAAGTATAAATGCAGCCAGCTTGCTTTTAATGCCCATCTTAAGCAAAATTCCCTGTATTAATAAAACCAATATCAGGAAAGCCAAGCCAAGGGCAATATACGCCATATTCTCTAAGCTGAACTTAGTTGTAGCAACAATTGACAGGGCAGACATTAATGCAATGACAACAGCTATAACCTTAACCTGCCTGTTGGTTTCTCCAAAAGCCTTTCCCAAAGCCAAAACAAAAGCAGCAGTGAACAGGATAAATAATAAAACAAACAATATTACTTCATCATAACCGCGCCAGCCCCCTCTGATAAAATTATCAATATTAAACGCTCCTGTCCTGAATGGGTTAGCGGCAATAACAGTTATAGAGCTGGCTAAGAATAACAAAATCATGAATATTGCAATGAAATTTCTCTTATTCATCTAACGCCCCTCTTTACAAGCTCAATAAAGTATTGCTCTCCATAAACCACATTTCCGTTATTGATTATTTGCAATATCTCTTTGTCCTTAGCTTTAATCTTCTCAGTAAATTCATCTTCTTTAATCACAATAGCATCAACATCTTTAAATTTAGAACAATAATTCTCAACATTGCTTACATTATCTGTAATAATCAACAAATTCTTATTGTCAAATACAGCTAATTTTATCTCATCCCCAATCTCTTTCAGCTCTATTTTTTTGACATCATTATATTTCAGTAAAACGGCCAGAGCAAGATACTCGGCAGCTTTGTCCTTGAAATTGAGCTCATAAAACAATCCGGTGCCAAGCTTTTCAGAAATCAGGATGTTGTTTCTCTCCAGCTTTTTAACAATGGTGTGCGCTCCTGCTGGGCTTAGGTTTAGCTCTTTGGCAATACTCCTGATTGTATATCTATTCATGAAATTCCTGACTAAGAAACTGATTACACTAAACTCATTCTTTGCTATTGAGTACATTTTATCTATTTTTATTGAACAATAGATTTATTTATTTAAATATATATCTTTTTTAAATGATTTTATATTCTAATTTTTTTGATAATATATTCTTTTTATTGATTATTTGCTCTTTTTTATTTGTTATTAGTCTCTAAAAAATAAACTTAAATCTAATATAATAATACATATGTTTACTTTTTATATAAATGTTTCGGTTTTTTGTAAAAAAACCGAAGCTACGAATAAAATGAATATGTTTCGATTTTACGGAGCAAAAATGAAGCTGCGAATAAAATGAATATGTTTTGGTTTAAGAAGCCAGAATGAAGCTATACGGACATTTTTATGCGAGGCGTGTAGCCAAGTTAGATGGTTATCAAAAAATTATCAATAAAAATTAGTCAATGGCGCAGAACCAAGAGAAGAACTATTTGTGAAGGGGGTAGGGCAGAATAATCCTTATTTTTATCTGTATTTAGAATAATAATAAAAATAATTCTTTACTGCCACTTACACAACTAATTGTACACATCACAGAAATCGTAGATTTCTGGGACACAAAAAATCCTATTGGATTTTTTCGTGCATAATTGAGCTATTGGTAATAATACCACTATGTTTTTCTACTCCACCGTACTAAAAAACCAAAAGCTTTATATATAACTTATAACTACTTTTATGTAGTAAATATACATAAATAAGGTATGCAATATGAAGCAGTTTATCATAACAAAAAAGATAGCAAAGCATGGCAAGCAAGCTGTGATAGTTATACCTACAATTCTTCAAGAAGATCTTAAGCCAAGAACAATTGTCAAGCTTACAATTGATATCCTAAAGAATCCTGAGGAATAAAATGCCAGACGAATCTCCATTGGAAAGGACTGTAAACCAGGAAGCGCCAAAGGTTCCTGAAGCGGCAAAAAAAGCCGCTGGCGCCAACTATTTTGATATCTTAGGCCAGCAGTTCAAGACAACAAAGCAGGTCGCAAAAACAGCAGCAAAATGGGCTGGCGTAGCAGCAGTTGTCGGGACAGCAGGCTATCTTGGATATTTAGCTTTTGGTTTGGACTCGCCAATCACAATGGGCGGTTTGATATTGGGTGATTTGCTGGCAAAGTGGAAAAACAGAGAAAAAATCACTGCAAAAGATATAATGGTAAAGGGCATTGCAGGCGCTGTATTGGGCGGTTTTCTGTATTATGCTTTTCCTGCAATCAATGACCTTGGCAACTATGTGGGAGATGTAGCTTCTGCATTTACAACATCCGGCTTTTACGCTAAGGCAGCTGAGGTAGCTACAAAATCAGCAGCAATTGTTGGAGCAGCATTCCCCGCTTTTATTTATCTTCAGAATAACATACTTTATAATATGCTTGATCCAAAATTCAAGCCACTGGACAAGGAAAAATTCATGAAGGCATGGAAAAAGGCAATAAAATGGATAGGCTTGCCTGCTGCGCTTAATATCTCTTTTATCCCAAAACAGTACCAGATTCCTGGAGCAGCAGCGATAACAACAGCTTACGGCTTTGCGTCATCAACGCCGAAAGAAAAGCCGAAGGAAGAAACAGGACAGGTTCCGCAACAGTACGCATCCCCATCTCCAGCGCAGTACAGGCAGGCGGCGTAAGTTTAGGGTAGGTAAAAAAGAAAGAACAGTTGGTTTATGCTTTAGCTAATCTAATATTTTTGCCCTTTCTTTTCTTCTCTTACCTCACCAATGTCTACATAATAAGGTTTCTCAGCAAATTTTCCTGCATATTTTTCACCTGGGAATACTCTTGGCCCATAATCAAAGTGTTTAAACTTGGCTAATGCAGCATCTATATCCTTCCATGTCTTCTCCTCTCTTGTTATTCTGTCTACTATATACATTGCAAGCCCCCTTGTTCCTATTGTTGGGTCATCATTGACTTTTACAGGACCCCCGCTTACTTCAAAATACCCCCCATCTTTCTTTGCATAGTAATTTATACAGTCCGGATAGCCATAGTAATACTTCCTTCCTATATGATACCACTCTTTTTTCAGAGCTCTTCTGTCAAATGCTGGGTTAAGGTTTGTAGGTGCTCTTGTTCCTTTCTTACTGAATATCTCTTTATTGTTTTTGTCATGTGTTCTCATTATATAGCTTCTAAATTCTTTTATTGATTTTTGACTTCTCATTAAAGCAGACTCTCCTATAGGTTTCCATTCCCATCCTGCTCCACCAATTCTTTTTAGCAGAGATGGGACCATGTACGGAGGATTCGATGCCATGGCATAGTCTGTTGATGTCAAGCTAAATCTGTGGAACCTTGCATCTCTCCAGTCATCCCTGACAATATCAAACTCGTTATTGACAGAATTTGCAACATGCAATAAATCAAAGTCTTCTATAAACTCATCAGGGAATTTTCTTGGGGCTCTTCCTTCCCATTTGTCAAGAAGGCATGCTCCCTTCTCATCTACCTCTAATGGCCAGCCATTTCTGTCGCAACCTATCTTATATTCTCCCTCTTTTTTTAAAATTTTAAGGTTTAGCTCTTTCTTTTTTTCATACAATCCGTCAAATGCCTCATTCCACCACCATTCATAATGTTTTTCAGCGTATTTCAAATACTTATTTTCTTTGAAATCATCAATCCGTCTGCATCTTCTAATATCCTCTATTAGCAAGAGCTCATCAGGAGGGTAAACAACTTGGCTGTTTACAACTACCCTATCCACTTTTTTTGGTTTGCCCTTATTATCAATAATTCTTCCTATTATCTCCCCATTTGCGTCCTTTATATCCTCTCTGCTTCCAATATCAATGTATACATCTTTTCTTAGCTCATAAATACCATCCTCTCTCAACACCTTAACGGGGTAGCCCGCGCTGTCATATATTATTGGCTTGACAACCTTGTATGTATGGTCATAGTATATCTTTATATCACAAGACCTTGAAACTTTTAATGTGTCTATCTTCTCTCTATCAATGCGCAAATTTTTTAAGTCGCTCGTTAATCCCTTTATCCAACCTTGCATTTCTCTCTCTGTTGTATCAATATGCTTATCAAGCTCGTATTCCCCAATAGACTTAATAACCCCTTCTTTGATAATCATTATATTCCTTATTATATTATCAATCTCAGAAAACAACGCTTTAATTTTTTTACTTGAGCTTCCAGCATCAATCATTTTCTTAATATTCAGAATATCATCTGTATCTTTATCATCGATTATCTTTCCTCTTTCTGTTTTGTCTAAAATATCCTTCACATTCTTGATTATAGCACTCCTATCTGCTTCGTCTATATCATCTGGTGCATTTTGAATAGCATCTAATTTCTCTTTTAGATATTTGCTTCTCACTTTTTGGCATATATCCAACACATCATCCTCAATAACAGGCAACCATCCTTTGGCGCCCTCTTCACTTGATTTGAGATTCAAGTAACCAAATGTCTGTATCTCATGAACGCAGCCATCAGGGTATCTGAGCCTATCTACAAACGGAACCCAGAATTTCATGCTTTCATCATATATTTCTATTTCTTTCTGGATTCTGCCGCTTCCGGTTGCATGAAAGCTAACCTCTATATTATTAGTATCTTGGTTTGTATACAATGTTTGCTTCTGCAAATCTTTTTCCACTTGGAACATTACTTTTTCCATTTGGTTCCAATTCTTCTCTATAGTGTCTAATTTTTTAATCATGTTATCATTTAGAACATCAAAATCAACTATTTCTTTCTGCAACTTTTCATATGATTTTTGTTCTATTCCTTCTATGTCTTTCGTTACAAAATGAAGTCTTGCTACATTCTTTGGGGCACCTTTGATTCTTGTCAGAATCTCGTTAATTTTATTGACAAAAGCATTCCTTGTTCTCAAGCGGGTAATACTCGTTGCTTGCTTAATCTTTTCTTTTGCTTTTTCCCCTAAACCCTTATCATCATCTGCCATTTGGAACACCACCTGCTAATTGAACAACTCTATCTAATCCGCTCCTATTAATAAATTCCACAACTTCATTAAACCTTCTTCTTATATCATCATCTCTAGCCACAACCCCATCAACAATAACCCCCATATCTTCGATATCCATTCTTGTGCATTCTTGCATGATAGCCAATCTTGATGCGGCTTTATCTGCTAGATTTACTGTTTTTACCATATCCACTATGCTTCTAGAATCTCTTAAATTTAAATTAGCTGCCCTACTCATCATGTCACTGATTTTTCCAACCTCTATTGAGGTATCCTGAGGTAAACCTTCTAATCCATCCCCCATATTACTTAATTGCCCAACAGTAGCCATAATCTCATTAGCAGGATCCAGACTTTCCTCTAGTATTGTAAACTCTCTCTTCACACTATCCCAGTACCTATCAGCACTTGCTTTTTCTTCCTTTACGAAATTAATAATCCCTTCTGATTGTTCTTTGACAGATTTCTCAACAGCTTTCATTTCTCCTTCTATAATCTCTTTTATAATATTTATACATTCTCTTACAAATTCAGCAAATGTATTTCTTATTTCATCTGAAATCTCTTGTATTCTTGCAGCTATGATATTTTCTAACAAAGTTTTAGCCTCTTTAGCAACATGAATCCTGTTTTGCTCATTGTATAATGAGCGGTACATTAAACTAATCTCATAATGCCATCCTTGCCCTTTGTCAGCATCTCCTGGAAACTCTCTCCATTTCTCTCTTACTTCAAGAAGTTTATTACCTAACTCTTTATCTCTAAGCTCTTCAGCTAAAATCTTACTTTGATTCTTTATATTTTTTTTCCTAACAAGCTTAAAGAAATCTTCCCAGCCAGATTGTCTTTTTCCTCTTTCAATTACAGATTTAATATTATAAATAAACCTTAGTTTAGCAATATAAAACCTTACATGATTAATTACGTCTGATTCTTCAATTCTTTTTGACACTTCTTCATCCTCAAAGTGTCTGCATACATCGACAATCCTTTTTATTATCGAAGGATACCTTACTATTGTTTTTTCATCTATTTGTAGTACTCTAATCTCACCTATGCTCTTTTTCAAAAAATATATTTCAGCTTCTTTTATTATCGCTTCCCTCATTCTTTCTAGTCTTCCTTCCAATCTTTTTCTTCTTTTTTGGTTTCTTACTGTACTAATTCTCGTGCCTAGCTCATTAAGGTTGCCGTTAACTTGTATGTTCTCCCCAATTAATTCAATTAAATGTGCTATCATTAGGATTATATATAACAAAGTGCTTATATCCTGCCTTTCTTCTTTATTTTTAATGTTTATACCAGCAAGAATACCCTTAAAATTAACTCTTATATAATCAATCACTTTCCTCAACTCCTTATTCAATTCTGATTCTAATTCATATAATGGTTTTAATTCTGTTTCGTCTGCTAATTGCAGTAATCTTATTCTCTCTGCCAATGCCGAATCATAGACTCTAATCTCATTTTCTCTGCTTTTGAGATTCATTATAAAAGAAATATGTGTTCTTGAACTTCCATGCACTCCAGACACCAAATAGAAGGACCTGTATCTTGGGTCAACCCTTATCGCGATTCGCGGGTGCTTTATTCTCTCCAAAACATTTTTTACAGCAATTCTTTTTTTGTCTATTTCAGCAATATCTCTAATCAAAGACACGAATCTGCCTAACTTTCTTGCTCCATTTCCTCCTGCTGCATCATTCATTTTTTAGTCTCACCAAATTCTTCGGGCGTATGTGAAAATATTTTTTCAGTATCAAGCCAAACATATCTTTTGATATTCTCCTCAAGCTCCTTTTCTTCTCCGGCAATATGTTGCATGAGATTTTTAAGATATTTTTGTAACCCAAGTATAGACACACAAGGGAATTTGTTGAGATAACCTTGGGTGTTTACTAAGTCCTCATCACTATCAAAAAACCATTTTCTGCCAGTATAAACAAACTTCCCTGGGTCTTTAAGTGCTTCCCTGTCAAATGCGGGGTTATCTATGCTTTTTTTATTCTCACTTGCTCTTAAGCTTCTGTAATAGAAATCCCTTTTCTTATGTGCTTCTACATAATCATTTGCGCTTTTACCAAATGGATGGAACTTGCCTTCTTCAAAATCTTTTATATATAACTCCCACTCTTTTCTCATCCATTGGAAAACCTGTGAAGCGCTGTTTTCACAGATGTCTTCTCTTCTCACTTGTCTTATATAACCCCCATAGCCATTCCCTCCTTCTGCTTCTACATTATTAACATCTTCTAAAACTCTACCAAACTGGTCCACTTCTATTTGTGTTACTACCTTTTGCGCGTCTGGTAACCTCCTATCAAGAACCCCCAATGGTTCGCCCTCTTTGCATTTCCCACCCTTGAAGTCATTTATGTCTAATATCACCTTACCATCAAGAGGCTTGCCATCTTTGTCTTTCAGGTAATTTCTCAATAATGGAATAGCGCCAGGTTTAGCAAACCAAAATCCTCGCCTGTAGTCTCCATGCAATCTGTACTGGTCAAGAAGCTCTAAGAATAAACCTTTTTGTCTTATCCAATAACCATATCTTTTTCTATAGCCACTAGAAGCTCCCTCATCCTTATAGGCCCTATTTTTATCAACATATGTGTTTATCTTTGTGAATTCTCCTACTAACCTCTCTTTGATCTTTCTTATGTCATCAGCCTCATGCGTTGTGTAAACTTTGGTGATCTCCTCCTTATTGTCTAATCTCTCCTTAAGTAAATTCATAATTGTGTGAATATATAATGCTTTTGAGTTCATTCCTGGCTCTCCTTCCTCATTTGTTTTGAAATCCCCAAACTCATCAAAATAAGGATAGCTCTTATTGGCGATTCCATAGTATCCATCTCTATTTTTTTTGAAACCTGTTCCATTCTTATAGAAATCTATTCTTTTCCTTATCTTATCCACGCTGTATTCTCTTTTAAGCCCATCATCAATTCCTTCTTCAAGCCCCATCTTGCCTAAGCCTTCATATGACCCATCCATCATAGCTTGGCAATCAACTACATGCCCTAATTTAGACCTATAGACTTGGTATCTTAACAAATAATTCATCAATGTCTGCAATTCAACAACAAGCCTTCTGAATATGAATATCTGTTCGCCTGGAGGTGAACTGCTTCTTCTTATAAAATTAAAATAGCCCCAATAGACAGGATCATTCCCTGTTAATTCTGAAATCTGGCTTGCAACAGGAATCTTCTTTTTTGACCACCAGTTTCTTAACATCTCCCAGCCATATTTCAAACCATCTTTTACCCATTGTCTCTTTTCTTTTTCCTTTTCTTCTCCTTTTTTGCCCCACTTCAGCACCTTCACTATTATAATGATAATAGCAATAATAGCCAATAACCAGTGATTCATAAAGAATCCAAATATCCTCCCTATTAATGATGCTTTGCCGTCTCCTGTTGTGTCAATGCCAAGGAAATATTTGTAGCCCCAGAATCCGTCTTCTGGCGAGATAATCCAGCCTACAAACCCAACAAGCAGGAATGCTGTAACAAAAGCCCACCTGTTCTCTTTTATAAGCCCAGAGGTAAGGTTTTTCCATATGATGACAGTTGCAATCACCATGCCCATCAGAACAATCTGCCTCATTCCAAAATTCTCCATTCTGGCAAGCTTTGAGGCAATGATTATCGCAAGCAAAACATTTATTTTATTGTTGCCGGCTCCTGCCCCGCCAACATTAAGGAACTGGAAGAACCATGCTAATAAAACAGCAGACGCTATAAACATGCCTATCTTGCCATAAGTCAGCAATCCATTGTCTCCAAATAAGTATGTTATTATCTCCCTGCCAAACATTCCCTCTTCCCACAAAAATTTGTCTCCAATATTTGTTGCAATGACAAAAGAGAGTATAAGTATCACAATTATCGCAGCTATGTTGCCTTCTTTTGACTGCGCCTGCTTGTAAACAAGAGGCAATGCCAAATATCCTATAGCGCCTATGACAATCGCATTAATAATCACCTTAAACGTAATCACCTTCCAAACTGCCCCAAGCGTACTCTTTACAGAATTCCATGCTCCAGACAAGTCAGGATATTTTATTGTTAAAGCTGCAACAGCGCTTACGCTAACTAAAGCCAGGACTATAAAAATCAGCGTAATTCCCAGCTTTTTATCTATCTTCATCTATCCTCCGAAAAATAATGCCTTGCCCATTCTTTTAGCACAAGATTGGTAAATGTGTACCTTCTATTGTCTTTGGAAATCAAACCGACTGAAATTAGTCTAAGAAGCAGGCTTTGGGTTACAGGGCTGCTTCTGTAAATCTTCCTTGAAATCTCATTAAGCCGCAAAGCGCCATTTTCAGAAAGAACTTTCAAAACCGTCTTTAGCAGTGTCTGGCCTCTTGCCCTGCTTAACGAATCAAAAAACTCAAACCTGCACGCATTGTAAATAAGGCCGTTTTCTGAGAAAGCCTCTTTCTCATAGGCTTCTTTTGCATTTTTTGTTTCTTTATACCTGGAGCATATTGCATAAATATAATATGGATAGCCTTTGCTTAATTCAAAAATCTCATCAAAAACATCATCGCCTGCCCTGCCGATTATCTTTGCAGCCAGTTCTTTGGTTTCTTTTTTGTCAAAAGCGCTTATCCTCTCAATCAGGTAGTTATGTCCTGAAAATATGCTTTCAATATCAGCGCAGGAAGCAAGCACAAAGCGTATTTCGGGCAGTTTCAGGGAAAAAAACAAAGACATTGCATCCTTTATCTGGGAATAATTGTTAAGCCCGAGAAATTCCTCAAAATTGTCGATAAGCAGCTCAATCCTGCCAAGTGAATTTGCAAAGCAAAAAGCCCATTCAACAAGCATTCTTTGGTCAGGCTTTATCTTCTGCAGCTCGTTGCTTATCTTTTCAATAAAGCCGCCCTTAAAATCATCCCTCTTATTATAAAGCTCCTCAAGACTTTTCTCTCCAGCAGCTTTGCACACAAACTCAGCAGCAAAATTCTCCGGGTTGAGGCTTATCTTCGCAAAATCAATATAAACCGCATTTTTGTTTTTGTCAAGAACCGCCCCGCTAAAGCGGGGGGCGTGTTCTTGAGTATGCTCAGAAATCGCCCTCTTACCTCGAGTTGAAGCAGGGAGAGTGTGAGTGGCGATTTCTGACATGTCAAGAAATTCCCTGAGCAGCAATGTTTTTCCTGCCTTGTAAGGCCCTATCAAAAGAACATTCCTTTTAGAAGAAAGAATCTCTAAATAGTGCTTTCTGCTGGTTTTATGCCTGCTATCGCTTTGCATTCTTAATACCAATTGGTATATATACCTTAAAGTATAAATCTACTATTTAAGCTTTGTGCTTCTGTCTTCTCTTATTTAATACCTTTTGGTATAACTTCCAAAAAGTATATATTCCTTTTGGTATAACTTATATAAAAGCTTTTTGGTTCTTTTTCTATTATTAATACCTTTTGGTATAAATACCTTTTGGTATAAACTAATAGAAAGATTTATATAGTTGCTATAGCTACTTATAGAATTATGAGCACAACCACAATACAAGTAAAAAATCAGACCGTAGAGAGATTAAGGTTCTTTAAAGGCTATTCTAAAGAAAGTTATGATGAACTTATAAATAAAATACTAGATCGTGTTGAAGAAGGAGAATTAACAGACGAAGCAATCAAAGACATTGAAATATCCTTAAAAGAAGCAAGGGAAGGCAAAGGAGAACCCATTGAAAAAGTTGCCAAGGAATTTGGGGTTAAGTTATGAATATTGTTGTTCTCCCAAATGCCAAGAAAGACCTAAAAAAACTTCCAAAAAATATAGTGGATATAATTATAAAAAAAATTTATTCAATAAAAGATAATCCTTTACGATATATTGAAAGGTTAAAACAGAGCCCTTTATGGAAGCTGAGAATAGGCGATTATAGAGCAATACTCCAAATAAACACAAAAGAAAATATAATAAATGTGTTGAAAATAGGCCACAGAAAGGAAATCTATAAAAAACAATTCTAATTCTTAAATCCCATGAGGGAATTAATCTGTTTAGGCATCGAATCAACAGCGCACACATTCGGCGCAGGAATAATAACAGAAAATGGCAAAATCCTTGCTAATGTTAAGGACAGCTATGAAAACCCAAAAGGAGGGATACATCCAACAGAAGCAAAGAAGCACCATGAAAAGACAGCAGATGATGTAATCAAAAAAGCATTGGAAACAGCAAAACTAACCATAGATAAAATAGATATAATCTCTTTCTCACAAGGCCCTGGATTACCACCTTGCTTAGTTGTAGGAATGCAAAAAGCAAAAGAATTATCAAAAAAATATAATAAGCCATTAATTGGCGTGAATCACTGTTGCGCTCATCTTGAAATCGGAAGAGCCTTAACAAAAGCAAAAGACCCTGTTTTGTTGTACGTTTCTGGCGCCAACACCCAGGTTATAGCCTACGAAGGAAACAAATACAGAATCTTTGGAGAAACATTAGACCAGGGTGTAGGAAATTTCCTCGACGCATTTGCAAGGCACATGGGCATTGGCTTTCCAGGCGGGCCAAAAATTGCAGAATTAGCGAGAAAATCAGCGAACTATATTGAATTGCCTTATGTTGTAAAAGGTATGGATATCTCTGTTTCAGGAATCCTTACCAATTTAAAACAAAAATATGACTCTGGGAAATTCAAAACAGAAGACCTGGCATATTCAACTCAGGAAACTGTTTTTGCAATGCTGACAGAAGTTGCAGAAAGGGCAATGGCTCACTGCCAGAAAAAAGAATTATTATTGGGCGGCGGCGTTTGCTGCAATAAACGATTGCAGGAAATGGCAGTAAAGATGTGCAAAGACAGGAGTGCAGAATGCTTTATCCCGCCAAATGACGTTCTTGTTGATAACGGATTAATGATAGCATGGCTTGGCATGATTGAGCACAGGGCAGGAGTCAGGATGAGCATTGACAATATTGACATACTTCCTTATGAAAGGACAGATGATATAAGGGTAAGCTGGAGATAAATCAAATTCTTAAATGCGAGCCGTGCAGGCTAGCTGGCAAGACGCAAAAAATTGTCAACAAAACTAAAATCATTGGTTCACAACTTGGTGCACAATTATTTGTGAGCGTAGTTGTGCGCAATAATAAATAATATTTTTTGTTGATAAAGTTTAAAATAAAAATATGTCAAGAACCACCAAAAAGGTTCTTGAGCATGCTCAGAAATTTTCCAATAGAAAATTTCTGACAATTCAACACAACCAAGCGCACAACTAATTGTGACTGTTTGAGCGCACTATTGATTAAAATTAAACTGATTGGACAGAAACAAGATATACGACCAATTGTGAGCAATATTTGCGCGCCGTTGTTAAACCAATTACTGACAAAATTATAAAACAGCCTATCAGAAAGAATACAAAAAAATCAATCACCTTTGCCCGCGCGCTCCTTCAAACTCCTTCTCTTCCTTTGGCGTTAATTCTGCAAAAATTGCTCCGCAGTCCCTGCAGACTATCTCGTCTTTTTCCTTGTCATAATAGACGTTGTTGCTGCCGCACTCAGGGCACTCATTCTTTGGAATTTTCTTTTTCATGGCATAGAATTTTGCAGATGCATTTAAATAGCTTTCTATTTGCCGTTCAGCTTTGATATGTGCCTCAGGATTCTTTCCTTTCCTTTCCATACTAACGCCTCTTCCAAAACATCGGAAATCTTGTCAACAGGCACAATCTTGATTTTGCTTAGCTTATCTTTATCAATGATTATATCCTTTAAATTTGCTTTTGGCACTATGACTGTTTTTATTCCTGCATCAATTGCAGCTTCAACCTTTGCGGTTACTCCGCCAACTGGCAGCACGTCGCCCCTTACTGACAAGCTGCCCGTCATTGCAGTGTCCTGCTTTACTGGAATCTTCTTGAATGCAGAGATTATTGATGTTGCAACTGCTACAGAAGCTGAGTCGCCTTCAACGCCCTCATAGCTCTGCAAAAACTGCACATACAAGTCATATGTCTCCTTTATATCCTCGCCAAAGTATTTTTTTATTATTGCAGATACATTTTTTATTGCCTCCTTTGCAATATCTCCAAGCTTTCCAGTGGCAACTATCTCTCTTTCTTTTCCTCCAGGCGTTGCTTCGCTTTCAATTGGCAGGATAATGCCTGAGAATGGCGGCGTCACCCCAATAACAGCCAGCCCATTAACCCTTCCGACTTTGTTGCCTGATGTGATTATGACCTGGTATTCCTTTTTCTGCTCGATAAACTTGTCAGCTATTTGCTGCTCAAGAGTCCTTGCTATCTTTTTTGCATCAAGAACATGCTTTTTCATTACAAGACTTGCCTTCTGCTCTTTCGCAAGGTCTCCGGCAGCCCTTACCAATCCGCCCAAGTCCCTCAGCCTTAATGTTAAATGCCATTTTCTTTCGGCGCGCCTTCTGGCTTCCTGAACAATCTCATCAACAGCCTCTTTGCTGAAATGGGGTATCTTGCCATCCTTGACAACTTCCTGCGCGACAAATATTGCTACCTTGTCCCTGTTTTCTTCTGTATCTTTTATTGTTTCATTCATGTGGACTTCGTAGCCGTAGCCCCTTATTCTTGACCTCAAAGCAGGATGCATATGCCTTACTGTCTCTTCATTTCCTGCTGCAATAAGAATAAAGTCGCAAGGCACTGGCTCTGTCCTTACCATTGCTCCTGCGCTTCTTTCGCTCTGGCCTGTTATTGCAAATCTCCTTTCCTGCAAAGCTGATAACAATTCCTGCTGCGTTGCAGGCTGCAATGTTGCTATCTCATCAATAAACAAAACGCCCTTGTTTGCCTTGTGTATCATTCCTGCGACTACCCTTTCATGCGCAGGCGTTCCCAGCCCGCCGCTTTGGAAGGGGTCATGAAGCACATCACCAAGCAAAGCTCCGGCATGAGCCCCAGTTGCATCAAAGAAAGGAGCATGCTTCTGGCTGAAATTGTCCACAATAACCTTTGGCGCCCTTGCTCTTTCAGGCATTCTTTTTCCAATATTCAGGAAAATAACAAATGCGGCCAAGAACATCATTCCGCCCAAAAAGAATGCGGCAAACATTATATCTGAATTGTACTGTTTTCTAACCCACCATGGCGCAATCATTGCAACTATAGCCAATATCAGCATGAGTATGTTATAGTTATTGAACATCCCTATGCTCTGCAGCCTCGCTTTTGCAACAAGCTCGCGGCCCTTGCCTCCCGGGACAGTTCTTATCAAAGGCGTGTTTTCATCATTTGGGTTTGGGAATGCGATAGCATCAACAAGCTTCTCCTTTGGCAGCAATTCAGCAAGACCAATGCCTAGCATAGACTTGCCAGTGCCTGGTTCTCCGATAAGCAGGACGTGCCTTCTTTGCTCTGCCGCTTTCTTGATTATCTCAACAGCGCTTTCCTGCCCAATGACCTGCTCAATTATCCTTTTAAGTACTTTTATGTCCTTCGTTGACTTAAACTTTAGCTTTGCCATTGCCTTTTTTAGAATGCAGTTTTATTTAAAAAGCTTGTGGATTATTTGCTATTTTTCCTTTTCCTGAGCCTTTTCTTCTTTGCTTTCTGTTTTAGCCTGCTGAATCCTCTTCCTCATTTTAATTGAGCCAACAATAATCAGGGCTATCCCAAGAAATATTAATCCAACCGAGCCCCAATAGCCATAGTTCATTATATTACAGCCCTGAAAAGCCTCTTTGCCGCAAAGCCTGCTTGCCTGCTCCAGTGTTACATAGCCTGTCGGCATATATGGGACAATTTTTGCATTCTCCAGAACAAAGCTCCACGATGTTGTGAACAATGAAACAACAGCAATCAGCAGCAGGAAAACACCCCATCCGCGCATCACTGATTTTTTGATTTCCTGGGTTTTCTGCCTCATATACCTGTTTTCGCTGGATAAATAAACGAGAACTGTTGCTAGGCCCAGAATTCCTGCTACCATTAATGGATTTTCAAATAAAAAAGATAATACACCCATGACATGAAACTTTTAACACTTTCTATATAAATTTTGCGATTTGGCAAGAGCAATCTTTTTAATGAAACAGAGAAACCCATTGCCAATGAAAGAAAAAACACTGCTGAGAATTGCCCTGATATGCTCTGTTATCGGGGTTGCCTTGCTTTTCATCTTCTCGGAATCAGCAGAGATAAATGAGAAATCAATTTCAGATATAAGCTCAGGAGATATTGGCGAATATGTAAAGATAAAAGGAGAGGTAACAAAGGCGCTGAGCAAGGAAGGCGTCATAATAATAACGATACAGCAGCCCTCACAAATCAATGTTGTGTTGTTTAGAAAAGAGCCGCTGGAGATAAGCGAAGGCGATTTTGTTGAGGTTATAGGCAAGATTGACGACTATAAGGGAAAGGCAGAGATAATAGGCGACAAGATAAGGGTGGTAAGTTGATTTTTCTTGAAGCGCTGATTGCTGTTTTAATCGGCATAGCATTCGGAATTTTCACAGGCCTTGTTCCAGGAGTGCACATAAACCTTGTTTCTTTATTGCTTGTCAGCGTATCATCCTACTTTCTTGGCTTTACGTCGCCGCTGGTTTTGGGCGTCTTTATAATCTCAATGTCAATAACCCACACATTCCTTGACACAATACCAAGCATTTTTTTGGGCGCCCCTAACGAGGACACAGCATTGGCTGTTTTGCCAGGCCATAAGCTGTTGCTGCAGGGAAAGGGCTATGAGGCTGTGAAGCTTTCTGTCATTGGCTCGCTGCTCTGCCTGATAATATCCATAATCATCATCCCATTTGCGATACCCTTTCTTCCTTTTGTATACGGTATAGTTGAGCCATACATTGGGTGGCTTTTGCTTGCAATAAGCATTTTCATGATAATGAAAGAAAAGAGCAAGAAGAGATTCTGGGGGTTTTATGTTTTTTTAATTTCAGGGATTATGGGATTAATTGTGCTGAGCTGGCCCAATTTAAATCAGCCATTGTTTCCAATGCTTTCTGGCCTTTTCGGATTAAGCGTTTTAATCGTTTCGTTGTTTGAAAAGGTAACAATACCAAGGCAGCGCATATCAGACACAATAAGGATACCAAAGGCAAAAGGCATAAAGGCGCTTTTTGGCGCAACCATATCAGGCTCTTTGATAGGCATTTTTCCAGGCCTAGGCTCAGCCCAGGCAGCGATACTCTCAATGCAGCTGGTTGGCGAGCTTGGAATTTACGCTTTTCTTGTCCTCATCGGCGGGATAAACATGGTCAACTTCATGTTCAGCCTGGTGACTTTTTATACGCTGCAGAAAGCGCGCAACGGCGCTGTTGTTGCGATATCCGAGATAATGAAATCATTCAGCATAAGCGAGATGATAGTTTTTATTGGCGCCTCTTTGCTTGCGGCAGGCATAGCAGTCTTTCTTACGCTTAAGATTGCAAAGATATTTGCTTTAATCATGACAAAAATAAGCTACAGCAAAGTTGTTTTGGCTGTCATCTCTTTTGTCACTGCACTTGTCTTTTATTTTTCATCATGGCAAGGCTTGCTTGTCCTGCTTGTTTCAACATCAATCGGCATAATCCCAAACCTTCTTGGCGTTAAGAGGAGCCTTGCGATGGGCTGTTTAATGTTGCCGGTGATTTTGTTTTTTATCATTTAACCGCAATATTTTTAAATAACCAGCAAGTTCTTTTGTCTATGAAGGGGACAATAGTTAATTTCAGGGGAGGAAGGCACAAGCAGACAATGAACCAGATGGTTGTAAAGCCAGAAAACACCGACACAAAAGAGAAAGCATCAGGGCTTATAGGCAAAGAAGCGGTATGGAAAAGCTCTGCCGGCAAGGAAATAAAGGGAAAAATAACAAAAGAGCACGGCTCAAACGGATGCGTCAGGGTTCTTTTTGAAAGAGGCATGCCTGGACAGAGCATAGGCACAAAATTGGATATCTTGTAACTTTCTAATTCTCTAGGGTTTAGTGTGGTATTAATATGTCAGAAATATACCACTGGTTTACAACCAGTGGACAAAGTCCACTATCTTGTCATATGTGTTGGTATATTTCTGAGTGTTGAAAATCCTGAATATTTTCAACACACAAAGAAATGCTATGCATTTCTTGTGCCCAAGAAATTTATTTTGTAAATTTCTTAGGGAAACAGAAATCTGCTTTGCAGATTTCTCAGTTTATGCTCAAAAACCACAGGCTTATATCTGTACAAACCATTTCATGCCAAAAAATAATTCTAAAGAAAAAATATGAAACCATGCATAAACTTATGATGAACTGTTAGTGGTGGCATGCTGAACACGTCGTTGCCTTCGTGCTTACACACCCACTCTATCAAACCCGTATTTTACGGGTGTTCTATGATGTCTCTTTTCAAGAAGGGCTTCGTGCTTAGATGCTTTCAGCACTTATCCCTCAACGCGTAGCTGCCCGGCCTACCCTGTCGGATAACCGGTTGACCAGAGGCGTCGAACTTTCGTTCCTCTCGTACTAGAAAGTCCTTTCCTTCAGACATCCGCATCTCCAGTAGATATCAAACAAACTGCCTCACAGCGTTTTGAACCCAGCTCACGATCCCTTTTAATGGGTGAACACCCCCACCCTTGGCCGCTTCTGCACGGCCAGGATAGGAAGAG
>Ga0209541_10002648_pt1 | contig 33675 bp, 33 predicted proteins | sample RifCSPlowO2_01_FD_184027 | JGI IMG/M metagenome (GOLD analysis project Ga0209541, IMG submission 184027) | Groundwater microbial communities from Rifle, Colorado - Rifle CSP2_plank lowO2_0.1 (SPAdes) (version 2) | ecosystem: Environmental > Aquatic > Deep subsurface > Groundwater | place...
ATTAACAAAGAGGAAACAGTTAAAATGGAGCAGAACAAATCGAGCTCAAAAATCTTGAAAATTTTATTGAAATACTTTACAATAAAGCCGACTATAACATCTTTGGCAAAAGAAATTGGATTAAGCGGAAAAGCGATTACAGGGCAGCATATTGATGAAATAAAAAACCTTGAGGACTGGGTTGAGGATATAGCTGTATTTGCAAGGGTCAATCCAGAGCACAAGATAAAGATTGTAGATGCCCTGAAGAAAAAAGGCCATATTGTGGCAATGACAGGTGATGGTGTGAATGACGCGCCTGCATTGAAAAAAGCAGATATCGGCATTGCAATGGGCATTGCAGGAACAGACGTTGCAAAGGAAGCCTCTGCCATGATACTTACAGACGACAATTTTGCATCTATTGTTAATGCTGTTGAAGAAGGTAGGGGGGTTTATGATAACATAAGGAAGTACATAGGATTTTTATTGTCGGGCAACATAGGGGAAGTGTTGATTATCTTTTTGGGGATTATCGCCCAAGCGCATGATCGACCCCTTGCCATAGTCTTTCTCAATCTGGGCCAAAGCCATCTTCACCGCTTCCAGTTTCTCTTTTTTGTCGTCAGTTTGTTGGGAATGATGGGCTGCCAGCGCTGGCATTGAGCGCAGACCCATTTGAGCCTAACGCAATGTCAAGAAAGCCGAGAAGGCAGGACGAGCATATATTCAAGGGTCTTAATCCATTCCTCATCTATTACCCGATAGCGCAAGTAATAGTTTCTCTTTCAATGTTTATCTGGATATGGTTTGCTGAAGGGAATTTGCTGAAAGCGCAGACTGCCGTGTTCCTCACAATAGGGATGTTCGAGCTGTATCAGTCACTTGCATCAAGGTCCACCATCTATCCTGCCGTAAAGGTTGGCATTTTCAGGAACAAGTGGCTTATATTGGCATTTTTAAGCTCATTTGCATTTATGGCGATTGCCATATTTGTGCCGTCAGTCGGGCAGCATCTAAAAATGCACCCTCTTGAATTATGGAGGTTCATGCTGATAGTTGCAGTTTCTGTCTCAGGCGCCGTCATAATAGAGCTGTGCAAATATTTCAAAACAAGGGATGAAGTGGTTGAAATGAATTGATAAGATATTTTATAATATTATAGACGATAAATATTTAAGTAGATGTATACTATCTATTTTAGATGCATAAAATGAGAAGCCCAATAGAAATACTTAAAGGAGTATACTATTCGCTTGTAGCCAATGATAGTCGTAGAACAATTGAGTATAGCCACGAGGCGGAAGATAGGATTAACGAAGTAATCGGAAAATTAAATGCTCCTAATTCAATACCTGAAATAACTCGGAGGGCATTGATAGTTTACTCTAACATAGCCGATCTTTATTCTCCGGGTAAAAAGATTCGTATATGGATTGGTAACCAAGTATGGGATGCAACGCATTGGTTTTCTGATTTTGAACCTGAAGATCAAGGTCCTGTACCAAGACAAACCCATCAACCGAGACGATCAAAAGAACCAATTGAAAAAATAGTCAGACTGGCAGATTGGAGAACAAAAAACGATATATAATTTTTAAATTGATAAATAAGTTTAAAAATCTGAAAGATACTCTCTCTTCTATGAATAATTTTAACCGAGCATGCATTGAAATACTCGAAGAACTAAAAAAGCAAGATATTAAAAATCAGCACCAATTAAACCAAATAAAACTAAAAATCTTAAGTAAATATAAATCTAATGGAAAAATAGAGCAGATTCCAAAAAACGCAGACATCTATTTTGCATGCTCGGAAGAAGACAGAAAAAAATTCAAGGAGCTGCTCTCTTTAAAGCCAGTGCGAACAATTAGCGGTGTTGCGCCAATAGCATTAATGTCAGAGCCTTATCCCTGCCCGCACACAATGAAAGGCATCGGCCCTTGCACTTACTGCCCCGGAGGTCCAGGCTCTCCTTTTGGCGATGTCCCGCAAAGCTACACTGGAAAAGAGCCGTCAACAAGGCGTTCAATTAGAAATTTTTATGACCCGTATCTAATTGTTTTTAATAGACTGGAACACTATGTTGCAATGGGCAAGATTCCGGACAAGGCTGAGATTATAATTCAAGGGGGCACATTCACTTTTTTTCCGAAATTGTATCAGGAGTATTTTGTAAAATATGCCCTGAAAGCGATGAATGACTTTTCAAGATTGTTTTTTGATGAAGATGGAAATATTGGAATGTTGAATTTCAAGAAATTCTTTGAACTGCCGAGGGTAATGAGTGAAGAAGATAAAAGAATTAAGTCAATACAAAACAAATTATTGCACATGAAACACATGGATTTGAGCAATGAAGAGGTTAAGGATAAATTAGAAAAAATATTTTTTAGTGATAATTTGGAGGAGTTTATTGTTGATGGAAATTTTAAAATTGCGTCAGGAGAGACAATAAACAATAATCAAAATACTTTAACTATTTCAGTTCAAAAAACATTGCCGGGCGTTAATGAAATTCAAAGTATTGAAAATGCTAATGTTAGAGCAACGAGATTGGTGCAAAACAAGCTCAAAACAGAAAACTTAACATCATTATCGCTAAAACAAATACAAAAAGACAATGAAACTTCTTTCATCAGATGCATTGGATTAACAATAGAAACAAAAAGCGATTTTGGCAGGCTATATCATGGAAACCTGATGCTGGAGCTCGGCTGCACAAGGGTTGAGCTCGGAATACAGTCCATTTATGATGAAGTCCTCGAAGCAACAAATCGTGGAAATACAGTTGCAGATAACATTGAATCGATAAGAATTCTAAAAGATTTGGGATTCAAAATCAATGCCCACTACATGCCAGGGCTTCCATTGACAACAAAGGAAATGGACTTGAAAGGGCTAAGGGAATTGTTCGACAATCCAAATTATAGGCCGGATATGCTGAAGATATATCCTTGCATGGTGATGGAAGGCACTAGATTATATGATGACTGGAAAAACGGGAAATTTAATCCATTGACTACTAAAGAGGCTGCTGAGATAATTGCAGAATCCAAAAGGTATTTCCCGAAATGGATTAGGATAATGAGGGTGCAGCGCGATATACCGACTTATGTTACTGCAGGTGGTGTGGACAAAACTAATTTGAGGCAATATGTTGAAAAAATTTGTGCAAAAAAGAATATCCATTGCCAATGCATCAGATGCAGGGAAGTTGGATTCCACACTAAAAACAATAAAAAAATCGAATTCAGGAATATAGAAATAACAACAACAGAATATGCGGCTTCGCATGGAAAGGAATTTTTTATTGCATCTGAAGACTTGAAGAATAGCGTATTGTTTGGATTCGCAAGATTACGATTTCCATCACAATTTTTAAGGCCCGAAATAACAGAAAATTCTGCTTTAATACGCGAATTGCATGTTTTCTCGTCAGCAGTTCAGATAGGAAAGAAGAACGAGGAATCATTCCAGCACAGGGGAATTGGCAGGCAACTAATGGCAAAAGCTGAAGAGATTGCAAGGCAAAACGGAAAAGACAAAATGGTCGTTATTTCTGGAATTGGAGCTAAGCAGTATTTTGCCAGGCTAGGATATGATTATGATGGTCCGTATATGTCAAAAATGCTATAATTTCCAGATTTTCTCAAGTTCTTCCAACTTACTTGAGTTTAAATAGAAATATTTTTTATTATGGACAAAGCTGGTTATTAGAATATTCTCCTCAATCAAAGATCTAAGATATTTATGTGAAGATATATAAGATTTTAAATTATAATGGTACTTCCAATCATTTGCTGTAAACTCCTTATTTTTAAACGGTGATAATCTTATTAATTTTTGAGTATTTCTATGATTCTTGAAACCTTGCAAAAATCTTTCTTTTTTGGAAAAATTGTTAATTTGTTGTATTTCAAAAGCTTCATATTTTAATAAGTTATAGAATGACTTCCAGTTAGTAATCAATATATTATTATTTCCTTCACAAAAAATTAAATCTAACTTTTTAAGAAGCTTTTTGATAAATTCTCTTTCATCAGATTTTACTGAACCTATGGCTACTTCTTTTAATACCCCACCTCTTCTACTTTGAGAGTTTTGATAAAACTCTCGGCATATGCATTATCGTATGCATTTCCTTTTCCGCTCATGCTGATTGTGATTCCAAGCTCTTTAAGCCTGTCAGTATACGCATGAGAGGCATACTGCACGCCCCTGTCAGAATGATGAATCAGCTCAGAGATGCCAAGATGCTGCCTTGAAGCGATTGCCATATTCAGGGCATCAAGAGTAAGCTGGGCATCAATACTCTGTCCAAGGCACCATCCAACACATTTTCTGCTGAAGATATCCAGAATGGCTGCAAGATACGCAAAGCCAAGAGGCAGATAAATGTATGTAATGTCCGAAACCCAAAGCTGATTGAGTCTCGTAACAGCCAAATCTTTTGCAAGATTTGGATAAACTTTCAGCCCATGACCGGACTGGGTGGTTATCGGCCTGAACTTCTTTCTTCTGACGAGAAGGTTATTCTCTTTCATTATCAGATATACTTTCTTATGGTTGACTTGATGCCCTTGTCGGTGCAACTCCTTTGTCATTCTCCTATATCCGTATTTTGTAAATTCAAGGGCAATATGCTGCATTAATTCAAGAGTTTTAAAGTCGGTGTTTGGCTTAGGCTCTCGTTTTTGCCATTTGTAAAATGCCTGCCTGCTAACGTCAAGAGCATTGCAGGCTTTCACTTTAGGAAGAGTGGTTGCTTGAATCATTTTGTAAATTTCCTCATTTGCAACTCCTCTGCTCTTGCCCGCCTCAAGCTCTCTGTTCTTTTTTTTAAAAGGTCTATCTCTATACAAAGCTGGCCTATCAATCGCTCATATTGAGCGATTTTTGCTTCCTGCTTCCACAGCTTTCCATTGCCCTCAAAAGCTTCATAAGGGTTTGATTCGTACTCTTTCTTCCAGCGATAAAGCATATTCAGATGTATGTCATGCTCCCTACAAATCTCAGCTGGAGAACTAGAATCTAACTGCTCAACAATCGACTGCTTAAACTCGCTTGTAAATCTTCTTCGTGAACCCATTTTCATACACCTCACTCGTTTTTTGCTTGTTTGGTGTCTCTTAACTATTTGTCTACTTTTAGGGGTTCACTCCAGTCCAGTGCTTATTTTCTATATAGAAAACAAAAGCATAATTTGATAGTTGAAACAATACTTGAAGTGATTTAAAATAATAAAAATTTAATTAAAGAAAGTTATTTAAAGACCATTCTGTAGATTAGGATGTGGGCAGTGGTTTTAATGATAGAACGTATCGATTGTATTGCACTAGTTAAGAAGTATCAACATCGAAAAGATACAGATAACAAGGCTGTTAAAAAGGTAGTAAAAACCTTTGTTGTCATATTCTTTCTGTCTTTTACTGGTACAGCATTACTTTTGTATTTAGCCCCTGCCTTTGTAACTGCCTATGTAGTTGTTTTGTTAATCATTCTTGTTATTTTGGTTTTCAAACAAATAAAAATTATGATTTCAGTTAAAATTACATCAAAAGATAATCTCCTGTATAATATTTGTAAGCCATATTCTCTAATACAACATTATAAGAATAAAAGCTCTTACGAATCTATCGAGATTGATGAAGTTATTGAGCATTTCAAAAGCTTTCGCGTTTATTTGGGAAATGAAGCATCTTTTACTGGGCGTTCTGGATATGATTTTCATGCTAATTACTATAAATTCATTAGACTACTTAGGAAGTCTATTAAAGTTTATTTTCTGCCGAGACTAGAAAAAGTTGAAGAGCTAGATCATATCTTATATGCGATCCAAGAAATAGCTAATTACATAAGTTCCGAAAAATTCTCTGAAGGTATAACTTATTTTGAATCTACACTGGATGTTAAATTGGATAAGACTACCTCATTGATGGACATTTGGGAAAGCTTTAACAAATTTAAGCTTCGTGACACGTCTATCTCTTTGCTTATTTCACTATTGATAACAATAGTTTATATTTTAATTTCTAGAAAGTACGACCTCTTTATAAAACTAGGTATGCCTTACTGGTTTACTTCGATGCTCGCTATTCTTGGTGGATCTTACAAAATTGCCGAGCTGTATGTTCCTGTTTTGATACAGTATATTAATATTCGACTGAATAGAGTAAATTAATTCCCTTTTGTGTACAAAAAAGGCTTCCTACTCTCGGCGGAACAATATTTTAGATACGTTTTGGAAGGGCCGTATATGGTTAAAAAATTTCAATAAAATGGAAACAAAGCCATTTCCTAATTTCAACGAAATAACATTTAAACCAAAATTTATAGAAAGATACTCAAAATTAACGAATTGGGAGGAATTCAAGCAGTGCTCGCTATCGTTTCTAAACCGCTCAATAAGAGTCAATACCTTAAAAATAACCATTAAAGAATTAAAAGAAAGGTTGAAGAAAAACTGGACTTTAGAACAAATTCCGTGGTGCAGGGAAGGCTTTTGGATTGAGCATGCGAAAAAAGAAAGAAGGGACATTGGAAATTTGGTTGAGCATTCATTGGGCTATTTCTACACGCAGGAAGCTGCCTCAATGATTCCTCCAATCGTTTTAGACCCAAAGCCCGATGAAATTGTGTTGGACATTGCAGCATCGCCTGGGTCAAAAACAACACAAATAGCGCAATACATGGAAAACAAAGGAATTTTGATAGCTAATGACTACACGATAGACAGGATGAAGCCTTTGTCTATAAATTTGCAAAGGTGCGGCGTTTCAAATGCGATAATCACTTTGATGGAAGGCCAGTGGTTTAAGAAATCCGGAATTGAATTTGACAGAATACTGGTTGATGCCCCCTGCTCCGGCACCGGGACAATAAGAAAAAGCCTGAAAACACTTAATATCTGGAATCCTGACATGGTGAGGAGATTGTCAATAACCCAAAAACAACTGATAGACACTGGATTTAGTTTATTAAAGGAAAACGGAACTTTGGTATATTCAACGTGTTCGCTGGAGTCTGAAGAAAACGAGGAAGTGGTTGATTTTTTATTGAAGAAATACGAAAATGCTAGATTGGAAGAGATAAAGCTGGATATTAAAAGAAGCCCTGCAATAACAGAATTTGAAAACAAAAAGTATTCTGATGAAGCCAAAAAATGTTTAAGGATATGGCCACAGGATAATGACACGGAAGGGTTTTTTGTGGCGAAGATTAGGAAAAATTAATCTTTTATCTTCATATCCACCAACATTTTATTGACAATATCTTCTACTAAATCAAGATTTAGATTTTTATATCCTTTTTCAATTCTTAATTTCAATTCGCTAATAACCTTATTTATTATTTTGCTTTTTATATGCGCAATATCTTTTTCCGGAAGCGGCCCGTTGATTGGATTGATTTTTTCTCTGTATCTTTTTGCTATTTCAACAGAATTAAGCAGTTCCTTATCATAATATTTTCTCAAAATTTCATCGTCAACAGCTTGTTCCAAAATCTTGTGAACCACTGCATTTGATAGATTCCCAATAAACAAATCAATAATCTTATTTCTGTTTTGAGTCATTTTCTATCCCAGCCAATATGTCCTTGAAAATTTTATTGTATAATTCCCAGTATTTCTTCACAAAACTCCTATTCAGCAAATTTTCCTTGATATTCTTAACGGCTTCTTTGCCAAAGTATTTATCAATTTTATCATTCGCGGTTTCTGCGCTTATCTTCTTACCTTCAATGAATAGCTTTATGGCAATCAAATTTCTTGTCAATTTATATTTTTCATTGCCTGTCAGGAAATCAAAACCGTCAATAAGTGCCTTGCTCTTTAGCAAATGCAAATCCAATATTTTGTAGTTTAGCTCATTCTTGGCTTTAAAGATAACCCGTTTCTTAGAGACAAATTTACCCAGCATCATTTGGAATAATGGGTCTGTTTTTAGCCCTTGAAGAAGAGACTTGAAACTGATGACTGTTATATGAAGGCTAATCCCAAGCTTTCTCGCAAAATTATATTGAATCTTATCAGTTTCCATCTTTTTTTCTGTTATCAATAAAACATCAATGTCCTTAAAATCAAAGCCTTTTTCAAGGAAAGAGCCTGTGATGATGACATTATCCGATTGTTCAAAGTAATTTAAAATCTCTTCAATGATAATATTTTTTATCGGCTCTAGATTGCTCACTTTGTAATAGTACAGCGAAGGCTTTGCTTTTTCCAATACTGGCTTTATCAATACAGTTGCGCCTAGTTCAAATCCCGGCATCCTCTCTTTCGGGATATAAATCTGGTCCATTCTCGTTCCTTTGCTTATTTTGCTTATTAATTCTACCATATTACGTAAAAATACGTAATAACATTTAAGGCTTTCGGTTTTATGTGAATAAATCTAAGAATCTGGACTTATGATAATGATACTGAAGGGTTTTTTGTGGCGAAGATAGAAAAGGTCTAAGCCCTTCCCTTCAAAGCCTTGCCGTTCAGCTGCAATTCCTTTATTTTGGTCCTAAGAAAGTCAATGGTCTTTGCATTGTCCTGGTGGTTGAGAATATTGCCGCATTCTGGGCACCTATACTCCAAATCAACCGCTTTTTCGAATCCGACTCTGACGCACGCATTTGGGCAAAGATAAAAATTGCCGACATTCGCCTCCTCTTCCTTCAGCCTTACAGAATATTTCGCAAGCTTTTCCCTGTTTGTCTTGTCAATGAGCTCCTTGATCTTTTTCTTATTGAATGTCCAGTAGCTGATGTACCATCCTTTCTGCCTGTCCTTTTTCCGGTAATAGCTCACAAGGTTATGGTTGTAAAGCCTGTAAAGAATGTTCCTGACCTCATGTATGTCCCTGTCAACCCTGTCGGCTATCTTGAAATCAGATATGTTCTTTTTGCCCTTGAGATACTCTATAATCTCGAGCGAGTCCTCCCCAATCACTTCCTTGACGGTGTCGTATATTTTCGTGTTTGTAATCTTCATCGTGTTAAATCCCATCCTTTTAAGTTAAGCGCAGAAGAAAAGAGGTGATAGAAAAACTTCCGCACCCCCTTAAAAGGTGGGATAGTATGAATATCCCTGCTTTGCTCTTTACGCCCTATGTCCACCCCTCTTCTGTAATATGAACTACCCTTATGGTTAAATGCAATAGATAAAGAACTCTATTGCAGACGGAATGAGGGGCTGTGATATATAAAGTTTATTATTCCAAAACATAACTATTTCACAATATAGATTATAAAGCATATATTACAGTTTTAATAAAGATTTTTATATTGAATCATATCCCAAAAACCATGCCCAAGGAAAAAAGCTGCGGCGCGATTGTATTTAAAAAGCATAAAGAAGGAATAAAGTACCTTCTCCTTCATTATGGCGCAGGGCACTGGGATTTCCCAAAAGGCAAGCAGGAAAAGAATGAAAAGGAAGAGCAGGCTGCATTAAGAGAGATAAAGGAAGAGACAGGCATTGAAAATGTTGAATTGATGGATGGATTCGGGGAAGCTATAAACTACTTCTTCAAGCAAGGTGAAGCAACTGTTTTCAAGGAAGTTGTTTTCTTTCTGGCGCAGTCCGCAACAGATGAAGTGAAGCTCTCGTCAGAGCATATTGGCTACGCATGGGCTAGTTACGAGCATGCGTACAAAAAGCTGACTTTCAGCAATGCAAAAGAGCTGCTTAGAAAAGCTAATCAGTTCTTATACAAGGGGTCCTGATTAACTGCCGAGTTCTTTCTGAATCTAATCTTGGCCAAGCGCCTTGATAATGCCTCATTGCAATCCCCCAAGCGCCTACTAGCTCAGTATAAATGCCCAATAGGCTTAATTCTAAATTAGGGAGCTCTCTTCCTTGTTCTCCAAAATGAGTGATTGAATACTTCCTAATATTTCCCAAAAATCTTTCGCCCCAATTACGTGCTACTCCGCCATTAAGAATGTGGGCAACAGGACGATAAGGCAATTCTAATGCTGCAAGTATCTTGCTAAAGTTATATGCTACCATGTCTTGTATTTCTTCTGTTGCTTCCTCTGGTCTCAATCCATACCTACTCTCCATAAATTTTCCTCCCAGCCACGTTTCATAACAATTATTGATGGAGCAGTGGCCGCAGTTAATACCGCTTTGATTTGGGGCTCTTCCGAAAAATGAAATATTATGCCCTGCTTCCAAGCCTTTACCATTTGCATTTCTGTATACTTCAAACTCATTACCTTTCCGTACAGACAAGCCTACACCAAACCCGGAGCCTTCGGCATCATATGATAATGGAAACCATTTATCAGCGTCTTCTGCAGTAGCTGCTTTTGCCAATGACGCTCCAACTATTCCAAGCTCTGCATCGCTTCTTACAGTTATGTTGTAGGGGTATCTACTTCCAGCAACTCTTCTGGCTGTCTCGCCAACAATGCTCTCTAATTTTCTTTTTAAATGCAGCCGGCTCCATTCAGGTAGGTTGGAAGGGTTTTCAAGAAAACAGCCGTCTTCAGCAATGGCTGGCGCTCCTCCAACAATGAATCCTATTGAATAACCTCTTCTGAAAAAATCATTCAGAGCGGCTCTGAATCTTTCAAGCCCTTCCTGCGGATTGTGAGGCGTTGCCCAAACTATTGGCCCTGCAAGCGGTTTGCAGTCGTATCCAAGCATGGCTGCTATAGTTTTTGTAGCACCCATGTCAAATGCCAAAACAGTGTCCATAAAAATCCAAATTAAGAAATTATGCCCAAGTTTTAAATTTTATTGAAAATATTTAAATACGCATAAAATAAATTCTTATTTATGAAAAATCTTGAAGTAGCAGAGCTTCTGAATGAAATCGCTGACTACTTGGAATTCCAGAATGAGCCTTTCAAGATAAGAGCTTACAGGAAGGCAGCTTTGGTGATAGAAGGGCTTTCTGAAGGCATAATGCAGGTATGGGAAGAAAACAGGCTGGAGGAATTGCCCGGCATTGGGGAAGGCATAGCAAAGAAAATTGATGATTTCCTAAGGAATGGCAAATCCAAATATCTTGAAGAGCTGAAGAAATCAACCCCTGTAAATGTTGAAGAGCTTGGCTCAATAGCTGGGGTAGGCCCAAAAACGATAATGAAGCTTTACAGGCATTTGAAAGTCAAGAATATGGCTGACTTAGAAAGGGCAGCAAAGCAGGGCAAAATCAGAAAAATAGGGGGCTTAGGGCCAACAGTCGAGCAAAATATCCTGAAAAGCATTGAATTTGCAAAAAAAACCAAGCAAAGAGTTCCTTTAGGGTTTGCATTGAGCAGCGCAGAAGAAGTTGCCCAAATGCTCCAGTCATGCAATGACGTAATCAGGGTCAGCATCGCAGGCTCTGCCCGAAGAATGAAGGAAACAATCGGCGATGTCGATATACTGGCAACATCAAAAAGCCCTGAAAAAGTCATAGATTTCTTTACAAAAATGCCAAATGCTGCCCAGGTGCTTACAAAAGGCGACACAAAATCATCTGTAAGGCTGAAAGAGGGAATACAGGTTGACTTAAGGGTAATGAATAATGATATTTTTGGAGCAGCTTTGCTTTATTTCACTGGAAACAAAGAGCACAATATAATATTAAGAAGAATTGCGATTGAAAAAAACCTGAAATTAAGCGAATATGGCTTGTTTGATAAGAGTACCAACAAGATTGTTGCTGGCAAGACAGAAGAAAACATCTACAAGAGATTAGGCATGGATTATATTGAGCCTGAGATGCGGGAAGATGAAGGCGAAATTGAATTGGCGCAGCACCATATGCTGCCAAAAATTATTGGCTACAATGACTTGAAAGGCGACCTGCAGATGCACACAAAATGGAGCGATGGCTCTAACACAATAGAAGAAATGGCTTTGGCTGCCAAAAAGCTGGGGCATGAATATATCTGCATAACTGACCATACAGGAAAACTGGCAATTGCAAATGCGCTTGATGAAAAAAGGCTGGTTCAGCAGAGAAAAGAGATTGAAAAAGTAAATAAAAAATTAAGGGGGGTTTTTGTTTTACAGGGAACAGAAGTCAATATAAAAGACGATGGAAATTTGGATATGGACGATAAAATTCTGAAGCAGCTGGACATTGTGATAGGAGCGGTTCACTCCGGATTCAAAAATCCGAAGGAAAAGATGACAAAAAGAATCATTAAAGCCATGGAAAATGAGAATGTTGACATTATAGCGCATCCAACCGGAAGATTGATAACAAAAAGAGAGTCTTATGAAATTGACCTGGACGCAGTCTTGGACGCTGCGAAGAAAACAAACACGATTTTAGAAATAAACTCTTATCCTGAAAGGATGGATTTAAGGGATGTTCATGTAAGGGCTTCTGTAAAAGCTGGGGTTAAATTGTCAATTGGAACAGACGCCCATAACACAGACCAATTGCATTTCTACAAATTGGGGATAGGCATAGCAAGAAGAGGGTGGGCAACAAAAAACGATATAATTAATACGAGAAGTTTGAAGGATATGGTGAGGGTATTGAAGTAATCTCTCAGCAGATTTATTTCGAAAGTTTTAAAAGAAGTATATCTCTCCCACTAAGAATGCTTGGTTCAATAGACGCAGTTGCTGAAAGCAAAGGAGAAAATCCTATAGCCGAAAGCCCACGGCTGCATATTCCAATCTTTTCCAGCGATCCAGTTGCGCAAGTCCGCGAACTGTATTATGAAATGCTGAAAGATAGAAGCGACGATACTGCTCCTGCACTGCTTAGGAAGGCTAGAGCAGAAATTCTTTCAAAAAGGATTTTTATTCCGCTTAATCCAGTAGTATATGCTGCGTATGCTTATTTACTGCTTCATTTTCCGAATGTGCCTGCAGAGGACCGGGCTAAATATATTAACGAGATAATTTTTACTCAGATGAAATAAAAAAGGTGTTCCAATGATCAACGTCGCAATCAACGGCTTCGGCAGAATAGGAAGATTAGTTCTTAGGGCAGGAATAAAAGACAAAAGCATAAACTGGGTTGCTGTCAATGACATAACAGATGCAAAAACTCTAGCGCATCTTTTCAAATACGATTCAGTCCATGGCAGATACGGGGGAACAGTTGAGCATACAGATGATTCTTTGATTATCGACGGCAAAAAAATAAAGGTTCTTTCCATTCTGGACGCAACAGAATATCCATGGGGTGAATTGAAAATTGATGTCGTGATTGAAAGCACAGGCAGGTTCACTGACAGGGCAGGCTGTGAAGCCCACCTTAGGGCAGGCGCAAAAAAAGTCCTATTGAGCGCCCCGGGAAAGGGAATGGACTTGACAATTGTAATGGGCGTAAACGAGAATTCATATGACAAGAGCAGGCACCACATTGTTTCGAATGCTTCCTGCACGACAAATTGCCTGGCACCTGTCGTAAAGGTACTTCACGACAATTTTGGGGTCAAAAGGGGATTTATGACCACAATTCATGCATATACTGCAGACCAGAAATTAGTGGATGCCCCGCATAAGGACTTGAGAAGGGCAAGAAGCGCTGCTGTCTCGATAATACCTACAACTACAGGCGCTGCAAAATCGATAGGGGAAGTTATTCCGGAATTGAAGGGCAAGCTTGACGGGTTGTCGTTTAGGGTCCCTGTGGCAACGGGCTCTGTTACTGATTTAGTTTGTGAATTGGAAAAAAGCACGACTAAAGAGGAAATAAATGATGCTTTTAAGAAAGCTGCTTCTGAATTGAAAGGCATCATGGAGTATTCAGAAGAACCATTGGTATCAGTAGACATAATAACCGACCCAAATTCTTCAATCCTTGACTCGCAGCTCACAAACGTTATAGGCGGCAATTTCGTAAAGGTTGTTGCATGGTATGACAACGAGTGGGGATTTTCAGAGAGAATGATTGATGTTGTGAAGCATGTGATGAAGTGAGTTACCTTTGAGTTAAAATAATAAACTAATTAGTTATACTCCGTTCTATGTACAAAATAAAGCAACTTCCAGAAGATTTTATGGTAAAAGAGATAAGTAGGGTTGATAATAATGAGACAGGTTTCTATGCTTATTTTCTCCTAAAAAAAACAAACTACTCAACAGTATCTGCTTTGGAATTATTGTCAAAAAAACTCAGAACCCCATTGAAAAATTTCAGCTTTGCAGGCAACAAGGACAAGAATGCAGTTACAGAGCAGAGAATATCTGTATTTAGGGGAAATAAAAATTTTGAAAATATAAAATTGAATAATATTAAATTGAAATATTTAGGTAATGGCAAAGATTCCATTTCTTTAGGCGATTTGGAAGGCAATGAGTTTACAATAACAATAAGGAATCTTGGCAATAATGAAATCAAAAAAATAAAAGGCATTGAAAACAAAATAATCAAAATCCCAAATATTTTCGGCCCTCAAAGGTTCAGCAGGAACAACCATCTAGTCGGCAAAGCAATCATAAAAAAGGATTTCAGAAAGGCAGTTGGATTGTTATCGGAAAACAGCGGAAAAATTGAAGACGAGATCTGGGGTTATATGAAAAATAATAAAAATGACTATGCCGGCGCGTTGAGGCTGATTCCATTAAAAACAAGGAAACTATTTGTTCATTCTTACCAGTCATTTTTGTTTAATAACATTGTTGCTGAATATGTAAAAGATAATAAAAAGGAATTAAAAAACGTACAAATCCCAATAATCGGATTCAATTTTGAAATAGCTTCAATAAAAAATAAAGCATTGAAAAAAATAATTCAAAAAATCCTTGACGACGAAAAAATAAATCCGAGAGACTTCATAATAAGCCAGATACCTGAGCTCACTTCCGAAGGTGGCTTCAGGGATTTGTTTTTTGAGTTAAAGGGTTTGAAGATTTTGGAGATTAAAGATGACGAATTAAATAAGGGTAAAAAGAAAGCCGAAATCAGTTTTACGCTGCCGAAGAGCTGTTACGCGACGATTGCCGTGGATTTTATTTTCCACTAGCTTTTCCCTGCTTCTCAGGCTTCCCGACGATCCGGGCCACATTGCTGAATATTTCCTTGGGCCTTTTGGAGGCGTCGACATCTGTCAGCATCTTTCTTTTTCTGTAATAGTCTATAAGGGGGGAGGTTTCTTCCTTGTAGACCTGCACCCTTTTCCTGACAGTTTCCTCCTCATCGTCTTTTCTCTGGACTAAAGAGCCATTGCATTTGTCGCACGCATCCTTCTTCTTAGGCTTCATGGTCACAAGGTTGTAGACCGTGCCGCATTTGCTGCACTGCCTCCTTTGCGTCAGCCTTTCGACTATTGTGTCGTCAGAGGCAACTAGATTAAATACAAAATCAATTTTTTTCTTCAGCTTCCACAAAACATTGTCCAGAAATTGCGCCTGGTCTATGGTCCTGGGGTAGCCGTCAAGGATGAAGCCGTTCCTGTACTGCTCCTGCTTCAGGCCCTTTTCAATGACCTTGTTGACAACGCTGTCCGGCACAAGCAGGCCTTTCTCAACATATTGTATAAGTTCGCTGTTCCCGCTCTTTATCTCCGCCCTGAAAATATCCCCGGTGGACAAATGGGGAATTCTGTATTTCTCAGCCAACAGGTCTGACAAGGTGCCTTTTCCAACCCCCGGCGGCCCGAAAACTACAATCTGCATTTTACCCCAGGTATCCCAAATCCTCTTTTGTATCTGTTTCTGTCGTCCATGAGTCTTTCATTCTCCTGACATAAGGCATGATTTCAATTTTGATTTTTTTCCATTCGCTTATGAATCCATTTATAAAGTTTGCCTCTTCCCTTTCATCGGCCTGCAAAAAGGCCTCTATTGACTGCCTGCTCAGCGCCATCAGTTTTTTATAGAGGCCGTACATTTTTTTCTTGTCGTCATCCTCAAAGAACTTGCTTTCGTGCATCGCGTAAAGCTTTGTATCAGGCTGCAGGAGCTCCTCCAGCATTGTGGTGTAGAATTCAAGCTTTTCCGCTATTCTCCTGGCAATTGCCCTCAGCAGGAAGCTTGTCTCTTCCAAATCTTTGGCTTCCAGCTCACAGTCTATCTCCCTGAAGTCCGGAAGCCTGTGCTTTTTCCTCAGATCGTTGTATTGCTTTTCGATTTCTGTTGATGGCATTTTTAGATTTCAAGCTCTAATGCAAGAGTAGAATTTTGTTGTATTAATAAGTCTTACTATTAACCACTGGACATCTCCTGACGCAGAGTATTTAAACCAATTCTTCTTCTGAAATTGAAAATGGAATTTGATTTATCAAAAATTGAAATGAGTGAAAGTGACTTAAGAAGAGGTATAAATCTACCAAAATACTTAACCACGGAACTGGCTGAATTTATAGGCATTGTGATTGGTGATGGGCATCTAAATTTTTCTATAGGGGAACAGAAAAATGGAAAACCACTTATAAGGTCTGATATTGTAATTGCTTGTAATAAAAAAGAAGACGATTATATAAAATATGTAAGTAACCTGCACTATTTTCTGTTTAATATAAAGTTGTCTAATGAGCCAGATAAGAGATCTGAAACTGTTTTATTAAGGTCTCACTCTAAAGGAATTCTGCAATTCTTGAACAAAATTTGTGAAATCCCAAAAAATAGAAAAACAGATATTGTTTTCGTATCAGATATCATTAAAAATGCTGATTGTGAACTTAAATATGCCTTCTTAAGAGGGCTGGCAGACACTGATTTTTCTGTTATTTTTCGTTTTCGACCCGTTAAAGGCCATAATTATCCAACTATTAAGGCAGCGTTTAAGAGCAAGACGCTAGTAAAAGATTTAGAGTTTTTGTTTAAAGAATTAGGTTTTAAGTGTAGTGCCTATTATGATTTGATTAAACCAGACAAAAGATTTGGTCCAACTACAATTAATCATATTTACATTTATGGAAGAAAAAACTTTAATATGTGGATAGACAATATTGGTTTTTCCAATCCTAAGTTTATCAGGAAAATAGAAAAGTGGCAGAAGGATGGAGTTTGTCCACAGGGATATTAAAAAAGCCTCCGAGGGGAATTGCACCCCCGACCTCAATCCGGTGGTTTGCACCTGCAGATGGCTTGCATATAGCTACAAGTTTCGGTCGAAATCTTTTATCCCGCTGCCGCAATAGCTACTATGCTACGGAGGCATTCTAAACAAAAGATAAGCAGTTTATTTATAAAATTTTATGTTTTACTCCTCATAACCGAACTGCCTTGCAAAAAACGGCTCAGAAACTGGCACAAACGTTCTCAGCTGCAAAAACTGCTTTATCTTGGCGTGAATCCTGTAAGAATCCCTCCACAGCTCTTTCTCGCGCTTTTCCAGCTCATGGTGTATTATTTTCTTCTCGTACAAGGGCTTCATGTATTTCAAAAACCAGTGGTTTTCCCATTTCTCTGAACCATAATCGGACTCTATCCTGGGCCTGAAGAACATCTCTATCTCGCAATTTTGGGCTGTCATCTTCTTGCCCTGATGCACTATTTCAACGTTCTGCAGATAGACTACATGCGCATCTATGTCCAGCCTGTTTCTGAGGTAGCTGCTGTACTTGCCTTCAGGGAACTTGTAAGCCCGCCACCAGAACCACAGCTCCTTGCCGCCCCTGTGGACTGCCTTCTGATAAACATTTTCAGAGTAGAGTGTTTCTATGTCTTCATGGTAATCTTCGCCGTCAACCCCGCGCCAGCCCTCCTCAAGCAGGTGCTCATGAAGCATTATGTACAGGTTTCTTAAAGAAAATATATCCTTGTATTTCACCCTGAATTCGGGAATCTTGACGGCATCTCCCATAACCGGTTTTTTGGAAAATATATTTATAAAGCTTTGCATTTTAACCCAGTTTATGCTAGTAGGATTGGTAGGCAAGCCGTCGGCAGGGAAATCAACGTTTTTTAAAGCATCCACTTTAGCGAATGTGGAAATAGCCAACTACCCATTTACAACTATCCACCCAAACCGCGGTTCCGGCTATGTCAAAGTAGAATGTGTTGACAAGGAGTTCAACACAAAATGCAATCCTAGATTCGGATATTGCATAGACAGCAAAAGGTTTGTTCCGGTCGAACTCCTTGATGTGGCTGGCCTTGTTCCAGGAGCCCATGAAGGAAAGGGCATGGGCAACCAGTTTTTGGATGACTTAAACCAGGCGGATGTTCTGATACACATAATTGACGTTTCGGGCTCCATAAACGAGAAAGGGGAGCCCGTGCCGGCTTTAAGCTACGACCCTGCAAACGACATTAAATTTCTTGAGCACGAGCTGGACATGTGGTACCTTAGATTGATAGAAAAAGGTTGGGAGAAGTTTGCCAGGTCAGTGAACCAGGAAAAGCCGGAGCTGAACAAAGCGGTGGCTAGGCAGCTCAGCTCTTTGAGAGTAACGGAAAAGCTCATGGAAAAGATGATCCAGAAGCTTGATTTGAACCCGGACATTATGAAATGGGACAGGGGTATTTTGACGAGCATTGCAACAGAGCTGAGAAAAGCCACAAAGCCAATGGTAATAGCCTGCAACAAGATTGATGTAAAAGGCTCATCTGATAATTTTGAAAGGCTAAAAGCGGAATTTCCGGACAGCCTGCTTGTGCCGTGCAGCGCAGAGGCAGAGCTTGCCCTGAGGGAGGCGTCAAGGCACGGCCTGATAAGCTATGCCCCCGGTGACGGCTACTTTGGGATGGTGCAGGAAGAAAAGCTGAATGAGCGGCAAAGGGCGGCCCTGGAATTCGTAAAAAATGATGTCCTTGGAAAGTACGGCTCAACAGGAGTGCAAAAAGTGCTGGACACAGCTGTGTTTGAGCTGCTGAAGTGCGTGGCAATATTCCCAGGCGGCGTGAACAAGCTTGAAGACCAGCACGGAAACAGGCTGCCGGACTGCTTCCTGATGCCCCAGAACACGACAGCTTTGGACTTCGCATTCAAGCTCCATACAGACATTGGGAAAAACTTTATCAAGGCGATAGATGTAAAAACAAAAAGGCCTGTCGGAAAGGAGCATGTCCTGAAGAACAGGGATGTGATCGAGATTGTGACTAGCAAATAAGAACACAAATAGAAATGTTTATATAAAGAGTATTGCCAATTTCGGGCATGCTCGGGCTGTTCTACCAAAAAAATAAGATTTTAGTCGTCACATTAGCCATAGTTTCAGCCATGCTGCTGATTGCCGTCGTAATAAGGCCGATTATAGTCGGCTTCACAACCTACCAAAAAGTGAAGAGCTATAATTATTCGCTGGAAGACTACGGGAAGGATGTGCAGGAATTAAAAAACAAGCTGCTGGTGTCAAGCACAAATTTGTCTGCGTGCACGGACTTGAACAACAAGTTTTCAGAGCAGCTGGACAGGTATCTGGGCAGATATTCCGAATGCGCCGGGCAATTAAAAGCTCTGGAGACCAATTTCAGTTTAACACAGGAAGTGTACGAAACCCTCTTAGCAAGCCTCAGGAAGGATATAAAAGAAAAAGAAGAGGATAACCAAAGAATGATAGAAGAAAAAAACAAAGAAATAAGCAAAATACAAAGCGATAAAGATTCCGAGATAAGCAGCCTGAAGCTGCAATATGACACGCTTGCACAGAACGCAGCAAACAACATCTGCTGCAAGGCAAAAGTCGATAATCCAAGAATAAGATATTACCAGGTTGAGAGCAACAGGATAATGTGCCTGGAAGAAGGGACAAAGGCGATTTCGTGCTGAAAAAGATGCAACCACTACTTTTATAAATAATTGAAGTTTCTGATTTCTTGCGTCGCGCTGGTGGTCTAATGGCTACAACCTTTTTCGGCAAGCGAAAAAGCTTGACCAAAAATTCGAGGGTTTCGCTACGCTCAAGCCCTCAAAAAGGTGCCATAAATGACTGCGGCCTTCCATTACTTTAGAAGGGAGCCGCGTGTCCGGGTTCGAAACTAAATGCGAAAGTCCCGGCCGGCGCATTTTTCAATTAAAATTTAACCCTTATGCTCAGCATCATAATCCCGGCATTGAATGAGGAGAAGTATCTTCCAAAACTTCTGGACTGCGTTAACGAGCAAACCTATAAGGATTACGAAATCATTGTTGCAGATGCGAATTCTGAAGACAAAACAATCCGGCTGGCAAAAAAATACGGGTGCAGGATAGTAAAGGGCGGACTGCCGGGGATAAGCAGGAACAAGGGAGCCAAGGCTGCAAAGGGGAACATTTTGTTATTCATGGACGCTGACTCCGCCATAGGGCCAAAATTCTTAGAAGAAGCCTTAAATAAAATCAAAAAAAGAAAGCTTGACGTAGCAGGCTGCTACTTACGCCCTTCAAGCGACAGAATTATAGACGGGATATTCCTTGGCATTTTTAATTCCTGGACTTTCCTGACACAGTATTTTTATCCAAATGCTTGCGGTGCAGGAATTTTCTGCAAAAAATGGCTGCATGACAAGATCAAAGGCTTTGACAATACCATAAAATTAAGCGAGGACATGAATTATGTCAGAAGGGCAGGCAAATTGGGAAAATTCGGCATTATAAGAAATCCTAAAGTGATTTTTTCAATGAGGAGATACGACAATGAAGGCAGGTTTAATGTCGGATTTAAGCTGCTGTTGTCTGGTTTCTACAGGGTTTTTTTCGGCGAGATAAGGAGCGATATTTTCAAGTATAATCTAAAATATAAAAAATGATCAAATCTTCAGGCTGACAACTTGTGATACTCCGTCTTCATTCATTGACACCCCATAAAGGATGTCTGCTGTTGAGATCACGTTGTCGTTGTGGCTTATCATGATGTACTGGGCCTTTTCGGAATATTTCCTTATCAGCTTTGCAAGCTTCTCGCTGTTATGCTTGTCCAAAGCGGCGTCCACTTCGTCCAAAACATAAAATGATGCCGGCTCATGCTCCTGTATGGCAAAGATGAATGCAAGGGCTGTAAGGGTCTTCTCTCCTCCGGACAATCCCCTTATGTCCAGAAACTTGCTCCCGCTGATCTTGACATTGATCCTCAGGCCTGCCTCAAAGGGGTTTTCCTCATTCTCAATAACCAAGGTGGCCTCTGCCCCCTTGGTGGTCAGCATGCCGAAAAAGCTCTTGAAATTGGTGTTCACAACCTCGAATGTTTTGACAAAAAGCTCCTTTTTCTTGCCCTCTATCTCGCTCATCATTGTTAAGACGTCTTCCTTTTCCTGCCCCAGTTTGCTTTTTTTATCCAAAAATTCGCTGTACTGCCTTTCCGCTTCGTCATAGACCTCCAATGCGCGCATATTGACAGAGCCGATGTCTTCCCTCATCCTCTCGAACTTGGCGATTTCCCCTTTTAACTGCTCCTCTGTTTTCTCCAAGTCCAGTTTTATTCCCTCATACTGGGCGAATTCCTGGTTTAATGCCGCCAGAGAAGCGGCGGTCTCCGCATTTTTCAGGGAATGGAAATTCACTTTTATCTCGGCCTGCCTGCTTTCCTCTGCAAGCTTCTCAACTGAGTACTCGTTCTTCTGCGCTTCCTCGTTGATCTTGCTCTGCCTGGCAAACAGGCTCCTGAACCTGTTGTAGAACTCTTTTGCGGTGTCCTCTTTTTGCCTGAGAAGCACCTCTTTTTGCGCTATCTCTCCATGCAGCTTTTTCTGCTCCGCATTAAAGCTTTCCTCGTCTTTATCTATCGCCTTCAAAATTTTCTCGGTCTTTTCCTTTTCAGGCAAGAAGATGTTTATTATCTGGGCATCTATGTTCTTGATCTCCGAGCTCAGCCGGATTATCTCCTCGCTCAGTTGCTTGAATTTTTGCTCGAAAGTGTTTAGCTCGGCAAGCAGCGCCGGGTTGTTGAGCTGGGTTATTGTATTCCTCAATTTCTGCTTTTCTATCTTTAAATTCGTTAATTCCCTGTTGCAGTCTGCTACCTTATTGTTGATTTTGCTTACCTCTGTGTCGATTTCTTTTTCTTTTTTCTCCAATTCCTTCTGCTGCTGTTGCGAGGCTTCTGCATCTGATGTTTCAAGATGCATCGAGGTCTCTGATTTTATAATTTCCCCTTCAAGGACAGCCTTGTTTTCTCTCAGCTCGGTTATCTTTGCCTCATTTTCGCTTCTTTTCTTTTCAAGGGCAGAAATCAGGGATTCCATCTCCCTTGCCTTCTTTTCGTTCTCCTCAAGGCTTTCGGCTACTTCCCTCTCCTTGAATCCGAATGCCTCTTTTCTTCTTTCCCTGAAGCCGCCGTGCATCGCTCCGCTTACCTCGGCAATATCCCCGTCAAGGGTTACGTATTTTGCCTTGCCGACTCCAAGGCGGGTTGCAACATGGATGTCATCCACGATAAGGGTGTCTGCAAAGACATAGGAAAACACTTTCTTGAATTTTTGATCGAAGGAAACAAGTTTGATTGCCAAATCATGCACTCCTTTCGCGCCTATCAGCCTCTTTGTGTCTTCCCCGGCCTCTTTTCCGCTTATCTTGTTCAATGGAAGGAATGTAGCTGTCCCAAGCCTGTTGTCTTTCAGGTATTTTATCAGCTCCGCCGCCGTCTTTTCGTTCTCCACAACTATGCTTTTTATTCTCGGGCCGGCTGCAACTTCAAGGGCAACGGCATACTTTGAGCTTACGTTTCCCAAATCGGAAACCGTGCCGTAAATGCCGTCTCTCCTGCCTTTCATCTCAAGGATCTTTTTCACAGCCAGGTCTCCCCTGGCAACTTCCCTTATTGTGATGTCCTTTGCGCGAAGCTTTGCAAGCTCCTCATTAAAGGAGTTAAGCCTTCTTCTTGACTCAGAGAGCTGGACCGCCAGGCTGGAGTCCTCGTCAAGGCGTTTGTTGAGCTCCAAAGTCGTGCTCTTGAAAACCTGCCTTTTGTCTTTCAAGGCGTCGAGCTGCTGCCTGTGCTCTTTCTCGACGTCAATCACTTTTTTTATTCTGTCCTGTACAAGGCCAATTTCGTGGCTTATTCTGTCTTTTTCCCTTATAAGGTTGTGCTGGCTTTCCCTCAATGCCGTTATTTCCTTTTGAAGCTCTTCTGCCTTTCTGTCAATTTCTTCCACCTTATTCTCAATGTCGGCAACGCTGTCAAGCTTGTTTTTTTCCTTGAACTTGAGTATTTTGCCGCTTATCAGCTCCCTGTCCTTGTTTTTTGCCCCAATCAGGGATTCGTACTCCTTCTTCTCATTCGTCAGTTGGCTGATTCTTTTTTCCGTATCACCGATGCTGCTCACCAGGTCAGTTCTTCTTTGCCTGAGCTTGTTCAGCTCATTCTTCAGAGTCTCTGTCCTGGAGTTGTTTTTTGTCAGATCTATCTTCAGGGTCTCGACTTCCTTGTTGAGCTTGACCTGCTCAATCTCGCCTTTTTCCTCTATTTCCCTTGATATAGCTTCAATCTGCCTCTTCTTTTCATCATTTTCGGCCTTGAGCTTGCTGATTTTTCCCCTCAAGTTCTCCAGATCCTTGTTGCCTGAATCTATCTTCTCCTGTATGGATCTTCTTTCGGCTTCTTTCTTCTCGATTTGTATTTTTAGGTAAGACGCCTTGTTCTGCTTTATCCTGTCGCTCATCTCCTTATATTTCAGGGCCTGGTCTCGGTCTTTCCTAAGCTCTTTGAGGTAGGTGCCTCTCTCTGTCAGGATAAGATCTGTTTCCCTCAGATGCTGCTCTACCTTCTCAAGCTCGAGCATTGCCTTGTGCTTTTTTTCCTCGTAAACAGAAATTCCCGCGATGTCCTCGATAAGCTTCCTCCGGTCTTCGGGGTGCATTTCAACAAACTTGACAATATCTCCTTGGAGTATTATGTTGTAGCCGTCGGGGTCTATTTTTGCCAGTGAGAGCAGGTTGGTTATCTGCTGCCTTGTCATGGCCTTGTCATTAATCTTGTACACAGACTGCCCGTTCTGCCTTACAATCCTTGTGATCTTTACTTCTTTGTCCTCTGTCGGAAAAACCTTCTCGGAGTTGTCAAAGAAAATGCTTACTTCCCCATGTTTTGCGGGGTTTTTGGATTTGCCGCCGTTATAGATGAGATTTGCGGATTTCTCCGCTCTCAGGTCTCTTGAAGAGGACTTGCCCAGCACAAAACACAATGCGTCCAGAACGTTGCTTTTTCCAGCCCCGTTTGGGCCAAGAACGCAGTTAAAGCTTCCACCAAATAGTATCTCCGTGTGCTTTGCGAATGACTTGAAGCCGTGCATCACCATCCTGTTTATCCTAGTGGCTTTTGCCGCCTCTGAAGCCGCTATTGCTATTTGCGGCGTTGGGCTTGGATTCGAAATCTCGGCTTCCATACCAGCATCGCTGGGTTAGTATTATTTAAAGCTTATTGTAAGTTTGCTTTCAAAATCAGAAAATATTATATAGTACCTAACAATATAGCAAATAATAGGGGGTGGCGGGTATGGAGCACGATTACAGGAATATCAGTTCTCACATTGATGTAGACAGGAGTTTAGATGCCATTGAATATTTCAGCTTTAACGGAATAGAGGATGCGCATATTGCCGAGTTTAAGGACGATTTTGAGGCTGCAAACGACTCCATTGAGCTGCATTTGATCAAGTCTAAAGCCTATAAAGAAGCATTGGTCTTAAGGCTGAAGAAAAGTTATATTGGGTCTGACGCTTGGCGCGATTTCCTCAAAGAGGAGCAGAAGACTTTTGGGGGGAGCAAGATATTCTACATCAACACCGACTGCAGCAGGCTGCTAGTGCTGGCATTGCCGAATGAGATGGGCAGCAAGCTTAACATGCTTGTCACAAGGCTCAACAAAATCAACGAGAAGATAACACGGACCAACGCGAAGATAAAAAAAGAGAATCTGGACTTGTACATGTCAAAGATGAAAACCAAAGAGGCTGCTGACAAGAAAAAAGACGACATTATAAATTTCATAAACCAGAATTTAAGGGTTTAAAGCATCCCTTTCAGCCTTTCCACGAACTCCTCAAAATCATCTTTCTTTATATTCAATCCGCATGCATTTTCATGCCCGCCGCCATAGCCATTCAGGCCGAGCAATGCCCTCTCCACTAACGGCTTCAAGTTGATTTCTGAAGACCTTAAGCTGCATTTCATCTCGTCATTCTTTTCCCTCCCGACAAGTATTATCTTGCCAGGGTGCCTGTAAATTGCCTCGTTGGACAAATCGCTCGTGAAGCTGGTCTGGTCGCCATTGTAAGTGTAGACAACAAGCTTTTCCTTCTCGCCCCTGGCGGCATCCAGGACTTCTGTAAGCAAAGGCTGGAAACTCTTGTTTACCTCTTCATACTTTTTGTACAGTAACCTGCCTTGGCTCGATTGGCTGTCAAGTATCTCATAGGGGCTTTTTATTCTGGACAGTATCTTGATGATCTTCATGATTTCACTGTGCTTGCCTTTCAGTATAAACGAAAAAACCCTTATTATTTCGCCGAGTTTTGTGTTGTATATTATATCCCCCGGCGTCTTATATTTGTCTTCTATCAGGCCCGGGAATTCTTTCCTGAACTCTTCAAGAAAAGGGGGCATGACCCAGTCGGCTATGCATCCGATGGCTGCCAGCCACATGTCCTGCTGGACTACCTGGTAGCAAAGGTAAGAAGTTGGATGGTTATGCTCGGAGTTTGACACGCGGGGATTATAATAGCTGACTTTATGCCTTTCAAAAGGCCCGTGATGGTCAACCCATACGACTGGAACTTTCGCTTCATCAAGGAATTCTTGCTCTATCACCGCAAGATCAAGCACAAATATCTTGTCAGGATGGTATTCTTCCACTTTCCTAAGGAAAAGGGCGTTCAGCTTGGGAACTGTCTTTACAATAACGCCATGGCCTTCCTTCTTGTACCTATAAAACTGCAGGAAAGAGCATAATCCGTCCTGGTCATCATCAAAGAAGAATAACGGGTTTTTGCAATTATCCAGATGCTCCTTTATTTCGCTGACTTGTTTTTCTGAAAGCGCCATAGCTAATGAAATTCTTGCTGTTATATAAGTGTTTTGTGGAAAAAGTTTTTAAACTACTATTCAAGCCAACAAGTATGAACAGATTGAAAACACTTGAAGACAGAATTAAAAATATTGAAGAAAGAAACAGAAAAGTCGAATATGACAAGGCATGGGAACTAAGTTATTTCAGAAGATTCTTGCTTATGCTCTTCACTTATCTTGCAATAGGCTTTTATCTGCAGGCAGTCAATATTGAAAGGCCATGGCTTAACGCAATAGTGCCTTCGGTCGCATTTATGCTGTCAACTTTGACTTTGCCGTTATTCAAGAAGCTGTGGATGAAATATTCAAAATAGCAAATATTTTTACTATTTCTAAGTAGTTACAATAGAAAGGTTTATAAAGGGATGAAATACGGATATTTATATGTCAAAAGAAACTAGGAGAAAGTTCCTTAAAGATTTAGCTTTAGCATCGCCATTTGCATTGGGAGGAGGAAGACTGCTCGGCAACGCTGCTTTTAGTATGTATGATCCTAGCGAAGACCATGTTTTGATTAAATTAAGAGAAGGCAGAAAACATTATACAGGAGATCATTCTGAACTTACTCAAGAAGGAAAACCTTCTTTAGAAGAAATTACAGAGTCTAATGCGCCTCAAGAAGTTCAAAATATTAAATATGACTATGGTATTCAGGTCAGTTCAAATGAAAACCCATTCTTAGCAAATGTTAACGTTGAAGTTTTGAGAAATAAGGGCTTGCCTGCTTTTATCCAAAAATTTGATAATGGTGGAAAGGCATTTTATAGGACTGTTGTTGCTGCAACAAAATCCACTGAACCGGCAATAGTTAAATCAATTAGTGAGGCAGGCGGCTTTCCCGCAAAGTTTGTTTATACAAATCTAGATGGATTTATAAGTCCTGAAGCGAGAAACATTCCTAGAGGAAATGCTTTTTCTTATTCTTCACAATTAGAAAAAGAGCTGAATGACAGGTTAAACAATATGTCTCGGAATGAATTTATCTCTGCTATGGTGCCAGTTATCAGAACTTACCACGAAAATACAGAAGGCAACCGCAGATACAAAGAAGCATTGCCTGCTGCCCCGGAAAAGATAGCAGGTCAAATTTATGACGCAGCTGTTCGTATTGGAATCCCTCTAGCGAGCGCTGTATCGCTGGTTGCGACAGAAAGCAGTTTCAAAAACGTTGCTGGAGACTTAAATCTTGGGCTAGATCAAAGAGCTGAAGGCTATACACAAATAAGAAGGCCAACCCAAGAGCTGGTATTTGACCGGTTAAAAAGGGAAGGCTTTCCAGAACTTCCTGACGAATTGCCTGCCAGCATATTAGAAAATCCTGAGCTTCAGTTTACGCTCGGATTCAAATACCTTCAAGATTGTGAGGCAAAACATCCGGGAAATGCATATGCGTGTTATAGGCTAGGACCGAATAGTGGGAGAATAGGTATAGTAAATCAACCAGGATATAACAACAGTGTAGCATTCATTGGAAAAAACGTAATGAGCCGATAGAATAAATAATTTTCCCAAACATTTATATTCTTTCTTCACCTAATCTTCTTCATGCAAATAACTGTTAAGCAGCACAAAGGCTATGATCCGTTAGGAGATTGCGGAAAGGGAAAATGCCCGATTTGTGCTAGAAATAACGCATTGTTCAGGGTTAGGGATGCGATTGTTAAAGAAGAATTTACAAGTGACGCAGTTGCACCATTCGTGGGAAAATACGGATACCCAAATATAAACATAGGTATCTTAGCACCGCCTGAACAATCGGAAGATGCATGGCTTTATGATGCCCCTAAACATTGGGCTGCTGAAAATTTTGAGATCCCAAGGATTGTTGATTTCCGCTCATCCTTATTGAATTCCAGATCAAGTGTCAATATTAAAAAAAGAATAAAACTTGTTGAATTGTCTCAAGACATAGCAATGTCTTCCAAGCCAGTTGATATTGACATCCATCTGCAGGAAAAGCCGAGATTCAGGCTGAACTTGGACTCCCACATGGCGCCTACCGGGCCGAATGCAAAATTAAAAAAAGCAACAATAACAGAAAATCCTAAAATTCACACTAAAGTCTGGAAAGTTTTTGATGACATTGACTTGAAGGCAAATGAAGCAGTCAATTACCTTTATGAAAATAATTTTGACGAGAATTTTCTGAGCAAATTATTAAGTGTCGGGACATTAGGATTAAAAGTCAACAGAAAACTTACACCGACTCGCTGGTCGATAACCGCCACCGATGACATAATTGGAAAAAAATTAATCAATGAGATAAAAGATTACAATGAAATAAATTCTTATTATTCTTTTTTTGGGAACTATCTTGGAAATTATTATTTAATATTGATGTTTCCTGAAATCTGGAGCTACGAACTGTTCGAGACTTATGTTCCGCAAAACTGGAATTTTGGAAAGCCGTTAAGATTTACGACAGATTACGAAAATAATTTTGGAAGGAAGGAATATGCGTCAAACACCGTCGGCGGCTATTACACAGTGCGCCTCGGAATTTTGGAAAAATTAAAGGCAATGAAAAAACAGGCATCGGTTCTTGCCTTGAGGTTTATAACAGATGAATATATAATGCCTCTTGGCGTATTTGTTACAAGGGAAGCTACACGCAAGGCTGTTAAAAATAAAACCATTGAGTTTGCATCAAAAGAATTAATGCTTGAATATGCAAGGAAGCTCGCAAAAAAGAGATTCAACTGCAATGCAGACCATTTATTGAATGCAAGCAAACTGCTGAGTGACATAAAACACCAGGCAAAATTGGAAAGATTTATCAATTTTCCATGATTTGTAGAGCTTGATGGGCGTACTTACAAAATTTAAGGGCATTATTGCAGAAAACAAAAATTTAATCTACCTTTTCCTGTTTTTTAATTATGTCCTACTGTTTTTATTTAAGACCGCAAAGCTGCCTTTTCTTGGCTTCCAGTCAAACAAAAAATTGGCAGTTTTTGTGTATTTGTACCATTCATTGAGGGGGATGCTTGAAGCCGGATTATTCCTGCAATTCTTGGTTTTGGGCAGCGCTGTTTTGGCTTATTTCATCCTAGTATATTCCATATCCTGGCTTATCGTGAAATTCGCGAATAAATGGAATCTGCAGCAAAAATTAGGCAATTTGCGGATTATAAGGCAGGAATATCTTATCGTGCTGTTCCTTTTCGCATTTTCAGCCCTGATTAGGTTTGCCTTCCTTAATGCAGGCCTTTACCATCATGACTCATTTCAGTTAGCTGTTGCGGTTGAGAAAACAGTTGACGAAGGCAGCCTATACGGCATAGGCGGCGGCCGGCACGGCATTGTTTTGATTAATGTTCTTTTCTACTATTTTTTTAAGGTGTTTTTAAGCCACCAGTCTGCAGAGTTCACTGTAAATTTCACTGCCGCATTGTTCGGAGCTTTGGCGGTTCCTGTTTTGTATTTGCTGGTGAAGAATCTGTTTAACGGCAGGTTTATGGCATTCTCTTCAAGCATGCTTTACTCTGTTACGCCGGTATTCCTCTCAGCTTCAACATTCGCAAAAGAGCATACCTTAGATGTTCTCATTTCTTTATTGTCCATCTATATGCTTATAATTGGTTTGAAGAAAACGAACTATATTATTATTTCGCTGTCTGGATTGCTGTTATCCTCTTTGATTTTTGTGAGGTTTCCTTCCATACTTATTGCATTCAGCTCTGCATTTCTTATATTTATTTTTGGCAAGGCCGGCAAAATCAAAGCCCTGTCATCCTATCTTGCCCCATTCGCAGCTTTAATAATTGTTTATCTGTCATTTAGCCACGGCGCTTTTTTTACTGAAGCAAAAAGCAATTTTAACCAGCTGTCGCCTGAGAGCTTAAAATTCGTTTTGCTGAACAACTTATGGTACTCGGCAGAAGGCATTATTTTTACGCTTACAACTGCAGGATTGGCTCTGGCATTGGCTGGGTTTCTATTATTATTTAAGGAAAACAAAAAACTGCTTTGCTTTCTCCTTCTGTTCTTTGCGCCGCTGTTTGCTTTTTACGCTGCAAGCAAGACAGTTGCCCACAGGTTTTTTGCATTGCCGATTGTTGCATTGGTGATACCGCTCTCTTATACTTTAAGCAGCATAAGGAAAAAAGAGCTGCTTGCAGGCCTGCTGATTTTTATTGCGTTGGCTGCGGCTTTTTTCATTAATATTTATCCCGTGATAAAATTCAGGCACCAGTTTTCTGCCTTTAAGGAGTTTGCCAAGATGGTCAATGAGAACGTTGATCAAAATTCCATAGTGGTGTTATACGGCGATGATACGCCTGCCCTAAACTACTACTCAAGCATTCCTGCAATGAGCTGCTATTATTATCAGGATGCGCAGTCTTTGGATGGTTTCATTTCAGGCGTTCAGGAGCTAATGCGTAGAAATCTGAATGTCTACATCAGCGGAGCCTGCTTCGGCTTGGGCAGCCAAGATGAGCAGGCAGGCTTTCTAGGCGCAATGAACGGCAATTTCAGGGGCTCCATAGTGGCAGAATACGTAAGCGACGACTACCACAGGGGCTCTATAAAGCCGACCATCAAGAAAATTTCTATGCTGAAGCTGTACAGCATCAGAAGCAATAAAGGCAGCGATATCAGCTTGCTGGATATAAGGTATTAATGTGGTTTCAATCCACGACAGTGCAGAATTCCTTAATCCTTGCCTCGTATTCGCGCCTCAGGCTGCTTGTAATTGGCCCTATCCTGCCGTTGCCAATAATCTTGTTCTCTATTTTTGTCACGGGCACTATTCCGGCTCCGGTTCCGGTTAAGAACACCTCGTCAGCAGACATAAAATCATTTGGGGTAAACCTGCCTTCAGCCACTTTCATGCCCTGTTTCTTTGCTATCACAATTATCTTTTCCCTTGTTATTCCAGGCAGGCAGTTTGTTTCAAGGCCCGGAGTGAAAAGGGTGCTGCCCTTTACTCCAAAAATGTTGTCGAGCGTGGCTTCGGATACAAACCCATTTCCGTCTATCATCACGGCTTCGTCAGCTCCCCGGTCCACTGATTCCCACCTTGCCATAATGTTATTCAGGTAGTTGCAGGATTTCACGCCGCAATTAAGGCTTTCATAAGGGATTTTTTTCGTTTTTGCAACCACCAGCCTCAGCCCATTTTCGTATAGCTCTTCAGGATAAAGCTCAAGGCTTGTGACAATTATGACCAGTTTTGGTCCAAGGCACCTGGCGGGGTTTACGCCCAAGTCTCCGATGCCCCTTGTTGCAACAACTCTTATGTAGCCGTAATCAAGATTACTGGATTTGACTGCGCCAAAAAGAAGTTTTTCGTATTCTTTCTTCGGCATCATTGGTATCCTCACAAATTTTGCAGAATCATAAAGCCTTGTCATGTGCTCTTTGTGGAAGAGTATCTTTTTGTTGATCAGCCTGAGCCCTTCAAAAACGCCGTCCCCGTACAAAAAGCAGTGGTCAAGCACCGATATTTTCCCGTCTTCAATGTCAAAAATTTCGCCGTCTATGCTCACTATTCCACGCTTATTCATTTTCCCAATATGAAGATTAACGCCGGATTACTTAAAAATTTTGGTTTTAGAGAACCTGAATATGAATTATAATAAACAACAAACAGAAAACTTTAAAAAGAAGGCATTACTTACAACATACAAAATGGCTGAAGCAAAGATTATCAAAAATTCTGTACTGTTGCTGTTAGCCTTGATTCTGCTGATTTAGGCCCAAAGAATTGGTATATTCTGGCTGGGTCGTTCATCGTTGTCCAAACTAAGTTCTAGAATATACTAAAAAAACAATCAAAGGTGTAGAAAAATGAATGCAAATGAGCAGGAAAGTGCAAGGTACCCATTAACTGATGGGATGGTTAATAGGATTCGTGAAGCGTCTGTTAGGCGTATTTTGCCCGACCAAAGGGATTTTTATACAATCCGAAGGGATGGAGGTAAAACGATTTATACAGTCCACGCCCATGTGGAAGACACAATTCATACCTGGGAAGCGAGAGGCATTGGAGCAAATGATGAAAAAGACACAGAATCATCGGTGGTGTGTGCTATGATCAAAGCATACGCGCAGATGCCAATGGACTATTCTTCTGCGTCGGCTGCAACTGCCATAGAAGCCGGAATGCATGATCCTACAGACGCATCAGTCGCTGCAGCGAAGTCAGTCACTGCCAAGCCAGCAGGAAATTTAGAAAGAGTTGTCAGAGAAACAACTACAACTGAGATTTTACCAGTACTTGTGTCTCATATCATGCCTGATCCAGGCTTAGGCTATGGTTGGGGGGTTTGATCCCTACCTTCAAAATGGCAAGAGCATATCTGAATGGTTTGGGGTATAGACTTTTCTTCGAGAAAGATAAATCATTTCCGGTAGGTTACTATGTTAGAAGAACTTCGCCCAATGAATTCACATTCTATAATCTTTCACCCAAAGATAAGCTTCAGCGGCTTTTAATAGAATCAATTCTTGAGTACCATAGCGCAAAAAGGGTTGATTTGACTGAAACGCCGGAGAAGGTGGCGAAAGGAGCATTCAAGGAAGGAATTTATCGGATTGAAGCTGACCCAAAAACTTACAAGGTAAGGCAAGCAATAAGACTCAATAATGTGCCAAGAGTCAATGGGCATATGCCCAAAGCAATTCTGGAAAGAGTTTCAAAAAAAGGTCAGCACATAGTGAGCATAAAAGGCAAGGCAACATTTACAGCCAAGCTGTTTGTTCCGACAGAAGGGATTGGATTACTATTCCCCAATTCCAAAGTTACTGGGCTAGAATTAAAAGTTGCTAGAGGTGTGGCAAAAGCACCAAATGCTATGGATGCAATAGAAGAAGCCTATTTTAAAGCAGATGACAATACACTCTACCTATGATTTAATTTCTCCTTGTATATCTTTAACTCAGTTAAGAACCTCTTTATAGTTTTCACAACATGCTCCGGCTGCGTTTTCAGAAGTTCAGAAACTTTATCCAAAACATTTCCGTTAAATGCTTCAGCTGATTTCAATTCCAAATCGATAATGTTTATCTCTTTCTTCTTCTCTGCCGCTTTTTTGGCAAGCTTCCATTTCTCAAACAGCTCACTGACCCTTGAAGGCAGCTGATTTATGCTTACATTAAGCAATCTCGCCGCTTCCCCTAAAATCTCCTTTTCCTGCTGCCTCTCTTTTTGCGCCGCTTCGCCAGCAGTGAAGTACAGCCTGACAATTCCATCGCTTATTTTTGTTGCCTTTAATATCTTTATGTCGCCGGCTTCTGAAGTATTGTGCAAATGCGTGCCGCCGCACGCCTCCACGTCAACTCCATGAATGTTTACAATCCTGAGCAATTTTCCCGGAACCGCGCCCCCTTGATAGATGCCCATGCCGTATTTCTGCTCCGCCTCTGTTCTCGGCAAAAACTTGCTTTCAACCTCTAAATTTTCCTTCACGAGCCTGTTCGCTTCTTTCTCAATCTCGTGCAACTCCGCATCCGTAATGCTTTGGTAATGAGTCAGGTCAATTGTGGCCTTGTCAATGTCTTTTTTTGCGCCTGCCTGGTTTATATGGCTGCCCAGAACTTTTCTTGCAGCAGCGTTTATTATGTGGGTAGCAGTGTGGTGCTTCGCCAATTGCAGCCTTCTCTGCAGGTCAATATGGCCCTCAACAACATCATTTTCCATGAAATGGGGCTGCTGGCTCAAAACATGGACAATAATGCCGCCCTGCTTGAATACCTCAACAACATCTTGCCCGTTCAAAGTTCCCAGATCATGGAGCTGGCCGCCCGAGGTGGGGTAAAAATAAGTCTCGTCAAGAATTACTTTATTGTCAATAATCTTGACTGCTTTAGACTTAAACTTATTTTTTTTGTAATCAAAGTAGTAGAGTGCTTTTGTATCAGGAATCTT
>Ga0209541_10002650_pt1 | contig 33668 bp, 31 predicted proteins | sample RifCSPlowO2_01_FD_184027 | JGI IMG/M metagenome (GOLD analysis project Ga0209541, IMG submission 184027) | Groundwater microbial communities from Rifle, Colorado - Rifle CSP2_plank lowO2_0.1 (SPAdes) (version 2) | ecosystem: Environmental > Aquatic > Deep subsurface > Groundwater | place...
TGACAAAACGGGCGGCATCGCGGGAAGAGACATATACGACATTCATCACTTTTTTATGAATGGCTGGAAATATGACGAGGAGGTGATAAAAGAACGAACCGGCAAAGACACTCGAAAATTCTTTGGCGAGCTTTATGATTTTATAGACCGGAATGTGGCGGAAAAACACATTGACGAAGATCTTAATCCGCTTCTTTCAGCCAGTAAATTCGCCCTAGCGCGCAAGACGTTGAAAAGGGAAACTCTGACACTGATAAAAGACGAAATAAAAAGATTATAATATGACAAATAGCAAAAATATCTTGATTTGCGCCGGCATTTATCCGCCGGACATCGGCGGGCCGGCCAAATATGCCAAAAATCTAACGGAGGAATTTTCAAGAAATGGAAACAAAGTCAAAGTCCTGGCTTATGGAATGGAGAAAAAAATGCCAATTGGCGCAAGGCATTTTTGGTATTTTTTGAGAACGATTTTTGCGTTGCCTAAAGCGGATTTGATCATTGGTTTGGATATTTTTTCAACCGGATTTCCGGCAGTTTTGGCGGGAAAAATTTTTGGCAAAAAAACGATTTTGCGCATAGGCGGAGATTTTTTGTGGGAAACTTACGTGGAATCAACCGGACATTTGATAAAACTTAAAGATTTCTACGAAAAACAACTGCGGCTTTCTTTAAAATTTAAAATCATAGCCTTGTTGCAAAAATTCGCGCTTAAAAACGCTTCCGCTTTGGTGTTCAATACCGGGTGGCAAAAAGATTTTTTCGAAAAAATTTACAAGCTAAATCCGCGTAAAAATTTTATAATTGAAAACTTTTATCCAGAAAAAAGTGTCATTGCGGAAAAGATAAACAATGCCAATGAAGTTAATTTTTTGTTTGCCGGGCGGAAAATCAAATTCAAAAATCTGAAGCTGCTTGAAGAGGTTTTTGAAAGTTTAAAATCGGCCGGAATTAAAGCGAGATTAGACGTGGTTGATAGCCTAACCCATGAAGAATTGCAAGAGAAGATAAAAAATTCTTATGCGGTGATTACAACTTCTGTCTCTGATTTTGCTCCGAACTTTATTATTGAGGGCTTGAGCGCCGACAAGCCTTTTATATTGACGAAAGATTGCGGGTTGGCAGAAAAACTGGAAAGTTTGGGAATCTTTATTAATCCTATTGACAAAGATAATATAAAAAAAGCGGTGTTATCGTTATTGGATAAAACTAATTACGACATGTATAAAGAAAAAATCGCTGCTTTTAATTTTACTCACTCATGGAAGGAAATTGCCCAAGAATTTTTGGCTATTTGTAAAACAATATGAAAATTTTAAATTTAAGTCTGGATAAATCAATATTGGATAGAAATTCCAAAGCGGCAAGAAGGATTATTGAATACGGCAATTTAGCCGATAGTTATATTGTTGTCGTTCCGGACAAGGATTGTAAAGAAATCAGGCTTTCGGAAAAAGTTTTTGTTTATGGCTCCGGCGGGGGCAATAAAATTTTTCAATTGCTCAATGTTTACAGGGTAGCTAAAAAATTATTAAAACAAGAGAAATTTGATGTTATTACTATTCAAGATCAATATTATTTAGCATTGATGGGATTATTTTTGGCAAAAAAGTTTAAAATCGGATTAGAGTTGCAGATTCACGGTTTTGAAAAATATTCCGGATTGAGAAAAATTATCGCAGACTTTGCGATATCAAGAGCAAATGCCATCAAATGTGTCAGCCAAAGATTGAAAAGGCAACTAATTAGAGATTTTGGTGTCAAGGAAGAAAAAATTACAGTAGCGCCGATATATAGTGAGTCTATAAAGTTCATAAAGTCAAAAGTTCATAAAGTTGATAATGAAGATAACAATTTTATTTTTTTGACGGTTGGCAGATTGGTGCCGGTAAAAAATATTGGTTTGCAAATCAGGGCGATGGCTAAAGTGGTTGAAAGTGAAAAGTTCAAAGTTGAAAGCAGAAAAATTGAACTATGGATTGTTGGTGACGGACCAGAAAAATCAAATTTAAAATCTAAAATATCAAAACTAAAACTGGAAAACAATGTTAAAATGCTTGGTTGGCAAAATGATACAGATAAGTTTTATTCCCAAGCCGACGCTTTTTTGCTGACCTCGGATTATGAGGGCTGGGGAATGGTAGTAGTTGAGGCGGCCAATTACGGTCTGCCGATAATAATGACTGATGTCGGCTGCGCCGGAGAATTGATTGAAAACGAAAAAAGCGGATTAGTTGTTCCGGTGAATAATCAGGTTAAACTGGAAGAAGCGATGATAAGAATCATTAATGACTATAACCTGCGAAAAAACCTGGCGGAAGGCGCCCTTTTGGCCATAAAAAATTTGCCAAGCAAAGAAGAAACCCTGTCTTTGTATAAACAAAGCTGGGAAAAAGCGATAGTTTATTAAACCAAAAAACTTGACTTTTAAACGAGACTATGATACACTTTTAATAAATTCTTTTACATAACAATTCTTATTAAAACTTTACAGAAAGGAGCAGTAATATGGAAGTATCGAAAGTACCGGTTGAAAAGGTTATTTTGATTAATCCTTTTTTGAAAGAAGAAAGAGTGGCCGCAAAAAATATTGATTTTATGGAAGTGACGCCTCCATCCCCGGGAAGCATAAAAAGGGGTGTTGAAAAAGAAACATACGAAAATTACAATCTTGGTTTGGAGAGGGCTTGCGCTGACATTGTAATTACTGTTCGTCTGCCTAGCGGGGCGGGGGCAGTATTGGCTTCCAAGCGCATAAATGGCAAACCATTTGGAGGAAAGTGGTGGATGCAAGGGGGTGCTTTTCACCCTTACAGATCCATAATTGATTTTTTGGGCGAAAGGGCTGAAAAAGAGTGCGGTGTTCGCCCTAAGGTGGAGGGATTAATTGGGGTCTTTCGAACATGTGCCGAAGATCATTCTGCCTCTACGATACAGCCATGCTATGTAGGGAGGGTGTCATATGAAGGGTTGATTAAAGCAAAGCCAGACATAGATCACATATCTTGGGCTTTGTTAAAACTGGAAGACTTGCAAACTCTTCCAGAGGAAGAAAAACATTGGTATCCAATGCTGGCTTTCAAACTAGCTCTTGAATCAATGTAAAAAAAGAAATAAAGAAGCAAAATAATAAAAAGGGGTTCTTAACTGAACCCCTTTTATTTTTTTAAAAACAATATATTATATAATAATTATGAAAAATAGAATTTTGATAACAGGCGGGGCGGGTTTTATAGGAATAAATTCTGCGAGGCATTTTTTAAACAAAGGATGGGAAGTGGATATTTTGGATAATTTTTCCAGAAAGGGGACTGATTTGAATATAAAATGTCTTTTAGATGAATATCCGCATAGCAACATAAAAATAATAGAAGCCGATATTGTTAAAGATTACCCCATTCTGTGCGAAGCTGTTTCAAGTGTTGATGTTGTGTTGCATTTGGCTGCCCAAGTGGCCGTTACTACATCAATTATTAATCCAAGGCATGATTTTGAAACAAACGCCATGGGCTCTTTTAATGTTCTTGAATCGGTTAGAAATTTAAAAAATAGGCCTATAGTTTTATACGCTTCTACCAATAAAGTATACGGATGTCTTGGCCATCATTCCGTAAAAGAGATGGACAAACATTATAGATTCCATCATGACGAGATTCATGAGTATGGCATACATGAGAATGAAAACCTGGATTTTCATTCGCCGTACGGGTGTAGCAAGGGCATTGCCGATCAGTATTTTATTGATTATGGCAGAATTTACGGTCTCAAAACGGTTGTTTTTAGACAATCTTGTATTTATGGGCCGCATCAGTTTGGAATAGAGGATCAGGGTTGGGTGGCATGGTTTGCCATCGCTACGCTTTTAGACAGAGATTTAACTATATATGGCACCGGCAAGCAAGTCAGGGATATTTTACATGTGAAAGACCTTGTTGAACTTTATGAATCAGCTATAAATAACATAGAAACAGTTTCAGGCAAGGCTTATAATACAGGAGGCGGTCCTCAGAATAAGTTATCGCTCTTGCACCTTATAGAAATGCTTGAATCAAGGTTTAACAAAAAGATAAATTTAAAATACTCCTCACCCAGGGCGGGTGATCAGCCCATATTTGTTTCTGATATAAGAAAAGCTAATAAAGAAATGAATTGGAAGCCAAAACATAATGTTAATACCGGTTTTGACAATATGATGTCATGGATTGAAAAAAACAAACCGGTGTTTAAAAAATTTTTTGAGTAAAAAATAAAACCATGAAACTATTGGTTGTTACCCAAAAAATTGATATCAACGACGATAATCTCGGTTCTTTTCACGACTGGGTCAAAAAATTGGCCAATTTTTCGGATATTTTTGTAATAGCCAATTATGTCGGGCAATATGATTTGCCGGAAAATGTTAAAGTTTTTTCTTTGGGGAAAGAAAGAGGAATTGGATGGTTTGTTAAAATTTTAAAGTACCAATTGTTTTTGTTAAAACTTTTACCAAAATCAAGCGGTGCGTTTTTCCATATGTGTCCAGAATATGTTTTAGGCGCTCATTTGTTGCCGAAAATTTTTAGAAAAAAAACATTGCTGTGGTATACGCACAAGTCCGTCAACTGGAAACTCAAGTTGGCCGAAAAATTAGTGGACAAAATTTTTACCGCTTCCAAAGAAAGCTTCAGGTTGTCTTCTAAAAAATTGGAAATAACAGGGCATGGAATTGATTTGGATAAATTTAAACCCGCGGAAACAAAAAAAGACGGCTCAAAATTTAAAATAATAAGCGTTGGCAGAATTTCGCCCGTGAAAAATTATGAAATTATGATAAATGTGGCAGAAATTTTAAAAAATAAAAACCTGCCTGCCGGTAGGCAAGGTTTTGATTTTAAAATCAATATCGCTGGAGACCCGATTTTGGAAAGCGATAAAATTTATTCTGAGAAACTTAAAAATTTAATTAAAGAGAAAAAACTTGAGAGTGTGATTGAATTTGTCGGCCCCGTATCCAATAAATACATAGGGGAGTTTTATCAAAGCGGAGATTTGTTTATAAATCTTAGCGACACCGGCAGCCTGGATAAAGCGATTCTTGAAGCGATGGCCTGCGGATTAAAAATTTTAACATCCAATGAAGCTTTTAAAGATATTTTAAAAGAAGATAATATTGTTGATAAAAATCCGGTGAACATAGCCGGTAAAATAATCAATTTGGCAAAAACTGAAAGAAATTATTCACTGATTGAATATGTAGCCAAGAACCATAATCTGGATAATTTGGTTGAAAAAATAATTAAACAATTTTAAAAATAAAAAATGAAAAGATTAGACTTTTTATTAAAAAACATAAAGCCAGGAAAAATTTTAGATGTGGGGAATCTGGACAAGGATGGCAAAATTCACAAAATTTTAATGGAAAAATTTCTAGAATCCGAAATTCACGGTCTAGATGTTTTGGATCAGGAAAAAATAGGGCTTAATTTCCCAAACCAAAAAATTGGAAAAATTAAGGATATTGAATATCCTGAAAATTTTTTTGACACGGTGTATATGGGGCAGGTCCTAGAGCATTCTTGGACACCAAAAGATTTTTTGGATAGAATTTATAAAACATTAAAGAAAGGGGGTGTTTTAATTGTAGATGTTCCCCACATCTATTCGTTATCAAGGATTTTCAGATATCTGATAACGGGCAAGGATGTTATTTTGGGAAACCCTGACCACAAGATTTTTTATTCAAAAGCAATACTAGAAAATTTGTTGAATTCTTCTGGGTTTAAAGTCAAAAAAATGACCACGGAAAATGTCTTCGCTTTTAAAGGGAAACTCTTTTCTTTTCCACATGTCTGGAAATTTAAAGATTACGGCGAGTGTCTGATGGTTTTGGCTCAAAAAGCTGATTAATACAATTTTTTTACGACAATGGTTGGACCGCTGTTTTCAAGATTGTAAATATTTTTAAACCCACCGCCATTATCTTCAACCATATCCATTTTTTCATCGTAAAATCCTTCAAAAATTTTTAAAGTTTCACCGCTTGAATAAAAATTAGCTGAAACATTTTTTCTTTCTAATAAAGCAGGATTAAAAATTATATATTGATATTTCTCTTTTTTTATATGCTCATCCAACTTCTCTTGGAACCATGAGTTTTTAACGGTATATAAATTTAAAGCATGAAATGTTTTTCCTTTACGCTTTTGTCCCAGATTTTTTTCCGCTCTGTCAATATTTCTCAAGGAAAAGGCATCAATGGATTCTTGCTCTTGTATTGCTTCAGGCGTGGAAGGAAATCTCGTCAAAGGGGCGGCTACAATAACTTTACTGCCCTCCGGCAAGTTTTTCATAGCCCAATCGAGAGTCTGTTTGCGGGTATCGTTTTTAACCAGCAGATAATCAAATTTTATTACATTTATCGCCATAAAGACAAATGTGATTGAAATTGCCGAAAAAACATAAGGTTTGATATTAGAACTCGCTATTTCGTAGGCTTTAAAGGCTCCATATCCCGCCACGATGGCAAATACGGGATATAGCATTAAGATGTATCTTCCATTGTTTAAGTAAATTAAATCAAACAAAGCAATGTAAAATATGACAAAGCTTGAAAAAGTGTAGAAAAATTTCTTGTGATAATAATAACTGATAATATATCCGACAATAGCGAATAATAAAAAGGTTGGCTCAGTCTTTAGCAGATTTTTAAAATAGAAAATAAAGCCGTCCAAAAAGGAAATTTTTCCGTCAGCAAACAAATCCCTTGCCCCTGTTGTTGCTGGATATAGATACAGAGTCAAAATAAACAGCCCCAAAAAAGCGCCGATTGCCGCATATGGCCATCTTTCTTTTAGAATTTTTCTAAATTGTAGTTTGTCGTAAAAGAAGAACCAGAAAATCATAAAAAAAGTTGAAAGCCCGATTTGGTAGTTAATTCCCATTCCTATTCCAGCAATCAAAGAAGACAGAAGGTATTTTTTCTTGGGTGAAAAATCTTTCTTTGAAAGCAAGTAAATAATCAGCGTCAATAAAAATGTTGCCCAAACCCAATGCCGCGTCCAATGCGAAAAACTAACATGGAGAAGAGCTAGTGATAAAAAACCCGCAGACAGCAGCGAGGGGGCTTCCTTTTCAAAAATATTTTTTGAAATTTTGTAAACCAACCAGACGGTGGTTGTTCCAATTATTACGCTAAATAATCTGGCTATTATAAAAAACCAAGACAAATCAAGCATAACAAAATCTTTAAATTCGGTTATGGAAACGCCGGCAAAAAGAAATTTTAGTCCAAGCAAAAAAGAAAAAGGAATGATATATAAGTAAGAAATAAAAGGGGGATAATATAAAACATTCAAAAATTCTCCAATATGATTGGCGGGGATTAAGCTTTTTAGTTCTATCATTTTTAAAGCGCCAAAAACCGATCCGGGTTCATCAGGTACAACCCATAAAGGCAAACCGTAATTTATGCCGAAAATACGAACCCAAAAAGACGCAGCCAAAATGATTATTAGAATTATTTTAGTTTTGTTCATGGTAAATGCCTGTTCTTTTTAATATTAATAAATAAAGCAAATAAAAATGCTGGGCCAAGACCATCAATTCAAAACGAAGTGGCAACCTGTCTTTGAAACCATATCGCCCGTAAGATAAAAGCATTCTCAACAAAAAACCAACGATAATTTTCAGTCTGAGATATATGCCCCAATATAAAAAATTTTTCCAGGGATTTGTTTCAAAAACATCAACTTCCCGTTCGGTGTATATTTTCTGATAATTCCAGAAATTTTTTACCCGTTCATCCGGCCATATGAAATAATAATAATTTTTCATCATTCCTGTTTTGTGCTTGGTTCTGTCAAAAACCATGTGGTCATGCACTTTGCCTTTGAATTTTGCGCCAGCACTTCTTTTAAAAAGGCGAATTTGATAAGCCGGATACCATGAAGCGTGATTTATTATTTTGCCGTTTATTATTATTTTTGTCGGCATTTTGTATATCTGGAATTCAGAGTTGCCGTTTACAATTTCTCTTATTTCGTCAATTGTTTCCGTCGGCAGAATGTCGTCGGCGTCCATAAAAAAATACCAATCATAATTGGCGGCGTCCATGTTTTTTTGCCGCACATTCGCTTTATCTTTCACGCAACGGAGATTTGGTTCATCAGAATCGTATTGTTTGATAATCTTTGCGCCGTACTCTTTAGCAATTTCTAAAGTATTATCCGTGCTATTGCCATCGCAAATTATAATTTCTCCAAAATCCTTGAGCGATTCAAGGCACTGTCCAAGAGTATCGCCGCAATTGAGAGTTAAGATGCCGACCGAGCAATTTATTTTTTCACTTAATTTCATATTTATTCATAACTGACTGAACTATTTGATCAATGGATTGCTGAGAAAATAATTTTGAGGCAAGACTGATGCTTTCTTGGCTCAGTTTTTCTCTTTTGGCTCGGTCCTTTAATTCTAAAAGACAATTAATAAAGTCAGTTTTGTTCTTGGCAAAATAAACATGGACGCGATCCTTAAACGGGTAATCGGCTATGCCACGCTCCGACGTGACGGTCGGGATTCCTCTTGAGAGTGGTTCAAAGATTTTTTGTTGCATGCCCGCTCCAAAAAAAGAGGGGATTAAAGCGATATCCATACCCAAAAGAAAATTTTCCAAATCATTCCCATAAAGCGGACCTTTATAAATTACATTGTCTTTAAAATATTTATTATAATTTTCCGGAACCTTGCCACCAAGGATATGGAAAGTAAATTGATTCGGGTGGTTTTGGCGCATAAAAGGAGCAATTTCCTTTAAAATAAATTCCAGCGCTCTTCTGTTGTGAGAAACATTATAAGTAGAACCCATAAAAAACACATTTAATGTTTTTTTATCATTTATTGGATGAGATTTTTTGAGACAATAAGGAAGGCCCCTTAAGGGCAACACGCTTGCTTGTTTATTCATCACCTTATATATTTTTTCTTCTTTCGGCGTTATGGCGAATATATGGTCGCTCTTTATAGATGATAAAAATTCACTAAAAAATTTTGGCGCCGACTTTAATAAATTAAAAGGCGTATAACCGTCTTCTTGCAAAAAATGCACAGGTTCGTAATTTATGGATCTTGTTATTGTGGGTATTTTTTGTTTGCGAACTATTCCATAAAGAGGCCAAAGATAGGTATAGTCAAACCAAACTATGTCCGGTTGCCATATTTCCAGTTCTTTTTTAAGGGTTTTTTTAATTTCTGGTTCGGCGTATTCTAAAGCGGCTCCGTCCAACAAGAACGGGTTAGATATCTTAAACAATATTTTTTTAATCTTGTCTTTAAATGTCAAGATTTTGTTGCTGAATTTATATGGGACAGTAATGATGGATATGCCTGTTTTGTCCTCTATTTCTTTGACTTGTTCTTGGGATTGCCAAGCAACCAATTTGGCTATAACCCTTACTTCATAGCCAAGATTTTTTAACTGGATAAGCCCCCAAGCCCTATCGGCTTGTTCTGCGCCTGTGGAAGGGAAAGGAAGACTGGGAGTTATTACTAAAATTTTCTTGAAATTGTTCATTTTAATTAAGTTAATTAAGAATTTTTATTTGTAAAATTATTTTCTGTCCGGATTTTTATGCGGGTTTTGAATGAGAAAAAGATGGATAATATTTCTAGCGACAAAAGAAGAATCAACGGCTCAATTAAAGAACGATACCTATGTTGTCCAACCGGCGAAATCATGACTGCGTATAATATTATAGCAGAAGCGAATAACATCGATATCACAGAAAATTTTTTCGTAGTGGCGTATTTTATCAAAGGGTTAAGTATGGCAAGAGCGCCAAGTAGTAAAGCAAGCATTTTTAAAAACAAAGAAACAATCCAAATCGGATTTTCTTTGATACTTGTTATAACTTGTTTAAAATTTCTATTGAGTAAATTTCTTACTGCTTCTATGTCCGATCCTTTTCCGTTTTCATCAGGAAAACCAAAGTCGTGTTTAATGGTATCAATCGTTGTGTCGTGCCAAAACAATCTTGGAATGTGAACGATGTGATAAAAAGCGAACGAGAAAGGGTTTTGAAAAATTATTTCTTTGCCTATATTGGCGAGTTTTTTTGAATTATCGGGCCTAAAAAGTTGGGCGGCGTTCTCTGCCTCTACTATTTTTCGGGCTTTTTCAATGTAAGTTTCATTGTTTTTGCCGTAACTTTTATTTTTCCATATCTGGAAATAATCAGCGATAACATATAAGGTCACGTTGGACACCGAAGAAAATTGCCATGTTTTAAAAGAAAGAAAATTATAAATCATCCATGGAGAAACAAGGACAAAAAACAAGGAAAAAGAAAAAGCGGAAATTTTTAATTTTTCTTTGCGTCCGGAAAACAATATCGCCAGACCAATGAAAATAAAGAAAAAGAAAAATTGCGGTTTGATTAAGGAAAGCAATGCCATAAAAATTGATCCCCAGGTTAAATTTTTGGCGCTCTTTTCTTTGACAAAGACGGCTAAATTAAAGAAAGCGACGACAAGGAAAAAGATAGCTATTGGTTCGGTCATGATCGACTTTGAGATAAAGGTTGACGACAGATATGGGTCGGAAGCGAATATAATGGCTGAAAAGAAAGCAATCTTATCGCTAAATAATTTTCTGCCTAAAATATAAATAAAGATTGCGGTGACAGCCATTAGAATGTCCTGAAAAACAACAATATAAAACAATGGAATGTTAAAAAACAAGAAGAAAGACAAGAAAAGAGGATAAACCGGCGTTCTTAAATTGTCTGGTTTAAAATTACTGCTTGGGTCGGCTGACCATATTCTATTTTCTAAAAAATTTTTGGCGGTTTGCAGGTAGTCCGGCGCATCTCCAGCCTGCGAATAAAGTTCTTGTCCGCTAAAAAATAAACCCAATCCGAATATTAATCTTATCGCCAAGGCTATTGAAAAGATTAACAATACTTTATTTCTAAAAGTCATTTTTGGTTAACCGAAAGATAAAACTGATAATTTAGCTCATTGCCGTATTTTTGTCGTTCTTCCTTTAAAATTTTTATTTTATCATCTTTTTTTATGATATCAAAAAAAGTCGTCCTTTCTTCTTTGGGTATTATTGCCAAAAATTGTTCTTGTCCAATAGTGGCATGTATTTTTATCGAATAATAATATAAATCATTAGAATTTTTAAATGGGAGAATTAATCTGTCCGAGTAAAACTCGGCGAAAAATATTTCCGAGCCGGACAATGTCTTTTCTGTAGTCACTACGATAGTTTCCAGTTCTGTGCTTTTTTTAATTTCTTGCCAATTATTTATTTTATCTCCGTCAATAGTATTATTAGGCCAATTTTTAACATATGAATATGTTCCTTTCGCGCGAAATGTCCAAATAGCCCCGATAATTAACAGCAGAACAAGGCATCCGACCGCGCTTTTTTTCCAAAGATTTTTAAAGTTTATTGATATTTCATAAGTTGCCGCAGAAATGAGAACCAAAGTAAATGCCGCCATTTGCCTGCCTTGATATCCAAAAGTTCCCGCAATAGGCAAAAGTATAGGATATATAATTCCAGCGCCGATGAGTGCACCGGTATATTTCCATTGTGTTGGTTTAAGCAGTTTAAATTTATAAATTAAAAAAATAAGTATCAGCACAATGGGAAGCATAAACCTGGTTCTTGCATCCAAAAAATAACCGATAGTAGAAAGGGAGGCCGCTATGTTTTTTAAAAATAAAGGATAATTGCTTATGGCGGCGGGGGCTTGCGCGCTACGGAACAAAAACGACCCCCAAAAATCCAAATACATATCTTTAATTCCAAGGTACCAAGTGTTTTGAATAATTTGCAGGAGAAAAGCAAAAACCGGAGCAGATGCCCATATTAAAAAAGATTTAAGGCTGATTTTTTTTGTGTTTATAAAATCAAGGGCGACTAGCCAGAAAAAAACAAAAAAAGTCGAATCATACGAACTAAGGGCAAGAATAAAAAATAAAGACCAGATTAGATATTTTGTTTTATTTTTGATGTTTAAGGGGGGCGATTTATAAGAATATAAACTTAAGAATAGAATCGCATATTTTAAAAAATCATCAATCGGCATATTTGCCAAAGAATCGGCGTATCCTAAATAGGTGGCTGATGAGGAGTAAAATATCGCAGATATAAACGCTACCCAAAAGTTTTTATTAAAAAGAAAATATATAAAACCAAAAAGAAAAAAGACGGAGGCGGTCGACAATAATATTGCCAAAAAACGATAAAAAAATCTGTCGTGCACGCCCATTTTTGCAAGAAAACCAAAAGGCACCAAATAGCCGGAAGGATAGTGCGTGTAATAAAGTCTTGTGCCTATAAGTTCTCCTGTTTTTGTGCCGTTGGCCAAGAACCTAAATTCCAGTTGGTCTAAGAATTCTATTTTTGAATGATATCCGGAAGGAATAAAAAGCAACTTGTTTTTTATAAAGCCCCGCTCTCCCCAATGGCGCGCAGTCAACATGGTCTGGGCCGACCCGAAAGACCAATTGTCCCAACTGTTTATTTTTGTTGCCTTTGCCAGCAAAAAAGAAAAAGACACCAGAATAATGCCCAGTAAAAGACAAAGCAAAATCATTTTTCTTGTTTTTACAATACCGGAGTTTTCGATCATATACCTAAAAAACTAAGCTTTTAATCCTATTCTAAAAATGTTATCATTACAAAGTTTTAAATTATATCAAATTATATCAAATAATCTTAAAATAAACATCACTAATCACCAGATATGAAAATTTTATTCGTTCAAAATTTTTTGGGTCCGCATTTCGGAATAATGTACCTCTCCGCTATTTTAAAAGAAAAAGGATACGATACCGATGTTTTTATAGAAGATCTTGATAAAAATATTGTTCAAAAAATTGTTGACTCAAAACCGGATATCATTGGGTTTACTTGTATTACAGGGGAACATAAGTGGGCGCAAAAAAGAATATTGGAGATAAAAAAAATTATGCCGAATACGATAATGGTTGTTGGCGGTCCGCACCCGACTTATTTCCCCGAAATGATACAAAAGGAAGGTGTAGATATAATTTGCCGAGGAGACGGAGAACGGTCAATTTTGGAATTAGCGGAGAGAATAAAAGACAAAAAATCAATAAATGACATTCCGGGATTGTGGATTAAAGAGTGTGGCGCAATATATCGAAATGTCATGGCTCGCTTGGTTGAAAATATGGACTCCTTGCCTTTTGCCGACAGGACAATTTATGACAAATATGATTTTTTCAAAAAAGAAACGGAGTTGCCGATCTGCGTTTCAAGGGGGTGTCCCTACAACTGTACTTTTTGCTACAACGCCATAAAAAGAGATCTGTATAAGGGACAAAAAATGGTCAGAATTCGGAGTGTTGATAATATTATTTCTGAAATTAAAATACTTCTTAAAAAATATCCAAATACAAAATCCATTATATTTAATGATGACAATTTTGGCATAGATCCGGAGTGGTTTGATGAATTTTGCGAGAAGTATAAAGAAATTAAAGGCTTGCCGTTTTTCGCGAGCATAAGAGCGGACTTTATAACCGAAGAAAGGGTTAAAAAATTAAAAAGTGCAAATTGTTTTTGTCTTTCTGTTGGGATTGAGAGCGGTGATCCGGAATTAAGAAAATACATTCTTCACAAAAGTATTACAAATGAGGTTTGTCTTAATGCCGCAAAGATAATGAGAAAATATGGCATTAAAATAAGGACATCAAATATGGTTTTTTTGCCCGAGGAAACGATAGAAAAAGCTTTCACTACGGTATTATTGAACAAAAAAATGAAAGTGGATTTTCCTTGGGCATATGCCTTGCAGCCGTATCCCGGGACGGATATATACAAATACTCCGTTGAAAAAGGTTTTCTGGATAAAAATTTTTCATTTGATGATATAGATCCGTTGGGTATGTTGGAAAGTCCCTTAGCCGGCAAATTGAAAGACGGAAACAAAATCAAAGTCTTGCAGAGATTTTTTTATTTTGGCGTAAAAGTGCCCGGTTTTATCCACCTGCTAAAATTATTAGTATATATTCCCAATAATTTTGTTTTTGATTTTTTCCACAAACTTTCTATTTTAGTAAGCTATGCCGCTTATCATCAAATCGGAATTATTAGAGCTCTTAGGATAGCGTTGCAGGCCAGAAAGGTAGAAAAAAGAAAATAATAAAGGTGGTCTTTACTTTTTTTGCTTTTGCTGTATAGTTCATATTCAGAAAAACAAAAAACAGGTCTTTAAAAACTTTATAATATGGAGGTGAAAAAAATGAAGGAATTTGACAGGTCTAGAATTAAGGTTTTGCCGTTAAGTCAGCGTGATAATAAGCTTGGATTGGATGTAATGATTCCCATTGATTCCGAATCCGAAAAGATTGATGCGCCAAGCCTTCGGTTTTTAGCAAAAGACATAATTAAAGCCAGAAAAGAAGGGAAAGAAGTTGTGTGGATGATGGGAGCCCATCCGATAAGACGGGGGAATTCTCTCCTTATAATTGATCTTATGAGGCGGGGAATCATAACCCATGTGGCAACTAGCGGCGCGGGAGCGATTCATGATTTTGAGTTTTTTTACCAAGGAGCAACTTGCGAGGACGTGGAGAAATACATCAAGGACGGTCGTTTTGGTAATTGGGATGCAACTGGGCACTGGATTAATTACGCGGCAAAAAAAGCTAGCGAGGACGATAAAGGATTCGGAGAAACATTGGGCGAAGTAATAAAAGAAAGGTTTGATTCCATGGAGACAGAGACGAAGAATGGTTCTAAAGAAGTTAGTATTTTCGCGGCCGCTTATGAATTAAAAATTCCAATTACAATCCATAAGGGCATTGGTTTTGATATCACAGACCAAAGCCAATTTGCCGATTTTGCGTCGTTGGGAAAAGCGAGCGGAAAAGACTTTTTGATTTTTGCCGCCAGCATAGAAAAAATGGTTGAAAAAGGAGGAGCTTTCTTGAATGTCGGATCATCCGTTATGGGGCCGGAAGTTTTTTTGAAAAGCCTTTCTATGGTCAGAAACGCCCTTCTCAATGAAGGCAAAAAAATTTGCAGCTTTATAACCGCAAATTTTGACTTTGTTGATACAGATTTGATTTGCGAAGGCAAGCCCGATGAAGCTTCTTATTATTATCGCCCCAGAAAAACAATTCTTTTTCGGTCTATTAAAGATGGAGGCAAAAGTTACAGCATTGCGGGAGATTTCAGGAAAACAATTCCTTGTTTACATCAACTTTTAAAAAACGGAGGTCAATTCAGATGAACACGAAAAATGCAAACAAAAGAGCGATGGATAGCGATAAGAAGATTTTGTTTCATAAGAAATGGTTGGAAAAATGGCAAAGAGATCCATTTTCTGTTTTTCCCCTTTATATGGAAATTTCACCGGTAGGGTATTGCAATCACCGATGCAAGTTTTGCGCCTTTGATTACTTGAAATACAAAAAAACAAGGCTAAGCCGAGAGATGCTTGTGAAAGTGATAACAGAGATGGCTGGGTGCGGCGTAAAAGCGATTCAGTTTGCCGGCGAAGGAGAGCCGTTGTTGAGCCCGGATTTGGCGGAAGCGATGGAGACAGCTAGTTACGCAGGCGTTGAAATCTCTATGCTCACCAATGGAGTTTTACTGAACCAGTGTTTTGTTGATAGGGCGTTAAAAACAATGAAATGGTTTCAGGTTAGCATTGATGCCGGGAATAGGCTTACTTACGCAAAAATACACAGGGCTAGCCCTAAGGACTTTAACAAGGTTTTAAACAACTTAAGATACGCAGTATCTTTTAGGAATGAAAAAAAAATGTCTTGTGAAATTGGCGCTCAGATGATTCTGTTGCCGGAAAATTACATGGAAGCGGTTTCTTTAACCAAAACTCTTATTGATGTCGGGGTTGATTATTTAACCATTAAGCCATATTCACATCATCCTTCAAGTGCTCATAGTGATCTCGTTTCTGGACATAGGAGTTTCTACAAAGAAGTGGCTTATCTGGAAGAGAAAGTAAAGAAAGTCGCAAAAGGTTTTATGGAAATTGATTTCAGAAAGGTGGCTATGTCTGAAGTAGAAACTGAAAGAGCTTATGATCGTTGTTATTCAACGCCAACAGCCTGGGGATATATAACCGCTGAGGGAGACTTATACAGTTGCAGCGCTTTTCTGGGGGATGAAAGATTTCTGCTCGGGAACATAAAAGAGCAGAGTTTTGAAGAAATCTGGATGGGGGAAAAAAGAAAAACCCATTTAAATTTCATGGAAGGTTATGACGTAAAAAAGAATTGCCGGAGGGTTTGCCGGATGAACAGAAGTAACAATGCTCTTTTTCGCCTTAAAAAGGGTGAAAAAATTCAAGCGGGCAAAATGCCCGGCAGGGTTAATTTCATATAAGGAGGATGGAAAAATGAAATGGGAGGAATTTTCCCAAGAAATAAAGAAAAAGTATGATTACAATTTTTTTGAAAATATTTTTTCTTTATTAGCGGGTAAAAAAATTATGGTCATAGGAGAAACAATAATTGATTGTTATCAATATGTTAGTCCTATGAGCAAATCGCCGAAAGGAAACCTTATTGCCACACACTTTCAAAAAGAAGAACAATTTCCGGGGGGGATTTTGGCGTGCGCCAATCACATCGCCGAGTTTTGCAAGAAAACCAAGTTAGTTTCTTGTCTGGGAGAGATTGATTCAAGAATTGATTTCGTGTTAAACAACATCAATCCTCAAATAGAATCAAAGCTTTTCTCCAGGAAGGGGGCGCAAACAACCGTAAATACAAGATTTGTCGATGCTAATAACTGTCATACGAAATTCTTCGGCGTTTACAAGTTTGAACACAGCATGTTTCCAAGAGAATTGGAGAAAGAAGTATTTGATTTTTTAAACAATGAGCTTGAAAAATTTGACCTTGTGGTTGTTGTTGACTATGGACATGGGTTTTTTACTGAAAAAATCATTGATGTTATCTGCAATAAAGCAAAGTTTTTGGCTTTGAATGTCCAAACAAACAGCACAAATTACGGGTTCAATGTTATAAGTAAATTTTCCAGGGCGGATTATGTGTGTTTGGATGAGCTGGAAGCTCTTCTTGCGGTCAGAGATCGTTTTGCCGATGTTGAAGAGGTTATATTTAAAATAGCCAAAATAATGAGAGCTGGCAGGGTAAATATTACTATGGGCAAAAAAGGTTCCCTGACTTATTCTTCAAAGGAAAACAAGGTGCTCAAAATCCCAGCTATCTTGACCGATTCAAAAGATACCGTGGGAACGGGGGATAGTTACCTTTCCTTTACTTCTCCTTGCGCTCTTGTTGGAATACCATCAGACGCTCTTGGTTTTCTGGGAAGCCTTGTTGGTTCCTTGGCTAGTAAAATTGTTTGCAACGAAAGAGCGGTGAGTGTGGAGGAAATAAAAACTTTTTTAAGGAGGTTTTACGATGAGCATAATTAACAGGCAAACAACCGAGTATCTTGAAAGGTTTGTTGATTCATTGAGAAGCGCGGAGATTACGGACAAGAGCGGAAATTTGGTAGAATTCAGCAACGGGGTTGAAAAATGTGTCAACATGATAAAAGAATTCAGCGAAAGAAAGGGAACATTGTGGCTTGTCGGAAATGGCGGGAGTGCTTCAATTGCCGGACATCAAGCCGCAGACTTTGTTAGAAATGGTTTTAAGGCCATGTCGCTAGCGGATTACTCCTTGATTACTTGCATGGCAAATGATTATGGGTATGAGCAAGTTTTTTCCGAACCGCTTAAGGTTTTGATGGAAAAGAATGATTTGCTGATTGCGATATCCAGTTCCGGTCAATCCAAAAATATTCTTAATGTGGCGGAGATAGCGGCAAAAAAGGGATGCAAAATAATCACCATGTCCGGATTCAAATCGAATAACCCCTTAAGAAAGGCAGGTAATGTTAATTTTTACGCACCATCAATTTCATATAGGAATGTGGAAAGCGCCCATCTGTTTTTCTGCAACTGCATTTTGGATTTTTCCTTAACATTTTTAAAATAAACACCTTCACAAATATATGTAAATAGCCTTTGTTTTCTAATGAACAAAGGCTATTTTTTCTTTTTAGTTGATGATTTGTTACTGATTATATTTTTTACTTCTTTCGGATGAGTATTAAAAAACTTTTTAAGAATTTCAGTAGAGTGAAAAGGCAATGAGTCGGTAAAATGCAATTTCCCGCCAAGCGATTCTATTAAAATTTTATCTTTAGAAAGACCACTACTGGGGTTATTAAGAAGATGTTCCGTGTCTTTTCCTTTTATAAAAAAATGTGGCTTTATGGCCTCCATTACTTTCCACGGCCCTTCACTGTCGCAAAGAGCAACATAGTCTACAAGTTCTAGTGACGCAATCCAATCCAATCTTATTTCTTGGGGGAAAAATGGACGACCCAGACCTTTTTTAACAAAATGGTCGTCAACCAAAGAAACAACTAAAATATCTCCTATTTGTTTCGCTTGATTGAATTGATGAATATGGCCAGGATGAATCAAGTCAAAAACCCCGTGGCAATGGACAATTTTCTTATTTTCCGCCTTGTGTTTTTTAATCTCATCTGATAGTTCCTTATGTTTTTTTATTTTTTTTCTTAGATTTTCTGGTATCATTTTTTTGGATTAATTAATATAAAATAATAATAACACGAATTAATTCTTTTTTCATTTTACAAAAAGTCAAAGGTATGGTAGGAATGGGGGTAGAAAACTTAATTCAAGATCTTTAAAAAAGAAAGGAGAAAAAGGAAAATGGACAAAATTCTCAATGATTTAGCTTATGGAATGCTTCAGATAAGAAAGGTAGAAGAAAAAATAGACGAATTGAATGAAGCGGGGAAGGTAAAATGTCCGACCCATCTCTACATCGGGCAAGAGGCTGTCGCTGTTGGCGTTGGACATAATCTTTTACAAAAAGATTATGTTTTTAGCACCTACAGGGGCCATGGCCATTATTTGGCCAAAAGGGGTAATTTGAAAAAGATGATGGCGGAAATTATTGGAAGCGAAAAAGGCTGTTGTGTGGGGCGTGGCGGTTCAATGCACATAGTTGATCCGAGCGTAAACTTCATGGGAACTTCGGCTTTGGTTGGAGGATGTTTGCCTATGGCGGTGGGAACTGCCTGGGCATCCCAAATGAAAAATGAAAAAAGAGTCACGGTGGTGTTTTTTGGAGACGGAGCCGTGGAAGAGGGTGTTTTTCACGAATCTATGAATTTCGCTAGCCTGAAAAAACTACCGGTAATTTTTGTTTGCGAGAACAATTTTTATGCAGTTAATTCTCCGATTGAAGCCAGACAACCTTTAGGCGCTGATATTTACAAGAGAGCTGAAGGATATGGAATGAAAGGGTATTTAGTTGACGGCAATAATGTTTTAGATGTTAACAAGTGCGCAAAAGAGGCAATTAGTGAAGCTCGAAACGGAAAGGGGCCTTCTTTGCTTGAAGCCAGAACATTTCGCTGGTGCGTGCATGTCCAGCATTACAACGAAACACTCAAAAGGAAAGAGGAGTTGATTCATTGGCAAAAAAGATGCCCAATAATCAATCTTAGAATTTCCTCTTTAGAAATTGAGAAAATGTCGCAAAAAATAAACCTGGAAATTGAAGAATCTTTAAGTGGAATAGGAGGTTGAAATATGGGAAGAAAAATAAGTTATGCGGCGGCGATAGGAGAAGCTCAAGCTCAAGCTATGGACAAAGATGAGAGCATTTTTATCTGCGGATTGGAAGCGGACGGGGAAAGAGGGATTTTTGGCACCACCATTGAGCCTGTCAAAAAATTTCCGCATAGAGTTTTTGATATGCCGTTGTGTGAAAACGGAATCACGGGTTTTGGTCTTGGAACAGCTTTGGCAGGTATGAGGCCGATAATGGTTCACGCCCGCATTGATTTTTTAATGCTAGCGATGGATCAGATCGTAAACCATGCGGCCAAGTGGAAATTTATGACGGGAAATGCTTTTAAAACCCCAATGGTCATAAGAACGATTATCGGCAGGGGGAAAGGACAAGGCGCTCAACATGCCCAAGCTCTCCACTCCATGTTTGCAGGAATAGCCGGATTGAAAGTTGTGATGCCAGCGAATGCTTATGACGCCAAAGGTTTGTTGATTAGTGCCATTGAAGACGATGAACCTGTTGTTTATATAGAGCATCGTTTTCTGCACCCCTTAGAAGAAGATGTGCCAGAGGATTATTACAAAGTGCCCATTGGCAAGGCAAAAATATTGATTCAAGGAACGGATGTTACCATAATTGCCGTATCCCATATGGTAATAGAAGCGCAAAAAGCCGCCCTGGAATTGCTAAAAGACGGCATTTCGGCCGAAATCGTTGATTTAAGAACAATAAAGCCAATTGACGAGGACAAAATTTTGAATTCAGTTGCAAAAACAGGGAAACTTATTGTGGCTGATGTTGGACAAAAAATTTGCGGAGTGGGATCGGAGATTGTTTCTCTGGTTATGGAAAAGGCTTTTGATTTTATTGATGCGCCACCTGTGCGTATTGGTTTGCCCGATTATCCCGTACCAACGGCCATACCAATGGAAGAACAATATTATCCAACATGGGTAAACATTGTTTTAGAGGCCAGAAAAATGATGGGGATAAGCGATAATAAACAATTGCAAGTAGTAGAAGTAGGATATTTTCAAGGCCCTTTTTGAAAGGAGGTGATTTGATTGAAAATTCTTTTTGTCATTAAAATGGTGGAGACGACAGAGCCCATGGGGATTATGCTTTTGTCCGCTTTGGCTAAAAGCAAAGGAAGAGAAAATCAGTCATTTCTCCATGTTTTGGATAATGGCGGATTTGAAGAAAGATTGAAAACTATTAATCCGGATTTGATAGCTTTTAGCGCGAAAACTGGAGACTATAAGTATTATCTTGAAGCGGCAAAGTCGGTTAAGAGATTCAATCCAAAAGTCTTCACCATTGTCGGCGGGCCTCATTGCACATTTAATCCGCAAAAGGTTATAGAAGACGGTTTTGACGCTATGGGAGTGGGCGAGTGCGATGACGCTTGGCCGGAATTTTTGGACAAATTCGGGAAAGGCCAAAATATCAATGACATTCCAAACATATTGACTATGGAAAATTTCTCAGAGTTGGCTGTTAAAGAAAAGGGCGAATGGAACTTAAAAAACATAGCGCCAAGAAAAACCAATCTGGACGATCTGCCTTACTTGGATTATGAATTATTTTACGAAAACACCGATTTCATAAAATTTTCTCCAAGAAGAACGATTATGACCAGCCGGGGTTGCCCTTTCAAATGCACTTATTGTTTCAATCGCAGATTCAATGAAATTTATCAAGGAAAAGGCAGGTTGTATAACCGTTACTCCGTGGACAGAATATGCGCGGAACTGAAATATGTCAAAGAAAGGTGGCCAAGCACCAGGTTCATAAAGTTTTACGATGATGTCTTTGCTCTTAGGGTTGATGATTGGCTGAAAGAGTTTGCCGAAAAGTATCCGAAAGAAGTAGGATTGCCTTTTCTTTGTCTGACTAGGGCGGATGTTATCGCCGAACATCCTGATGTTTTGTATTTGCTCAAAGATGCGGGGATTCATTCGCTTTCTATGTCAATAGAAAGCGGAAATGATTATGTAAGAAACAATATCCTAGAAAGAGGAATGTTCAAGGAGCAAATGATTTATTCTTTCAACTTGGCTTATGAATTAGGCATTCCGACCTTCGCAAATACTATTCTTGCCATTCCGGTTGAAAAAGAGACAGAGCAAAAAGAAAAATTGCCTGATGCGGTCAGAAGAGACATAGAAGGACTTGACCTGAACTTGGAATGCCGCGCCACTTTTGGAGAATTTCCGATATTGTTTCCTTATCCTGGCACAAAGTTGGGAGAGTATTGCGTAGAAAAAGGATTTTTTAATGGCAATTTTGATGAATTGCACGCAAGTTATCAAACGGATTCGCCACTCTCCTGCTTCACCAAAAAAGAAAAAATGATTCAGCAAAACTTAGCTTTGCTTGGACCTGTTTGTATGTTTTTTGGCGGAAACAAAAAATGGTTTTTAAGAATCATAACTCCTTTTATCAGAAAGTTAACGGTTGAACTTTTAATAAAACTGCCGTTAACGAAAGTATATTTTGTATTTTATGTTTTAGTAAAAAACTATTTGTATAAATACAAAATATACAAGACAGATTTTTCCTGGATAGAATATATAATGTCAACTTTTAAAATTTTTAAAGTTGACTTATTTAAACAATTCGGGAAATAAGTTTAAACGCAACGCCCCATCTTTCTTTTAATGGAAAGGTGGGGCATTTTGTTTTTTGGTTATTGTTATGATAACATTTATTAATTATATGAATTATTCACTTTCAGTAATCATTCCTGTCTACATGGAGGCAGAAAATATTCGCGATGCCGTTAAGGGAGCAATGAAAGCCACGGAAAACGCTGGTATTAAAGAATACGAGATAATAATAATTGATTGTTTGCGTAAAGATGGAAGTCATGATGGCACGCCCGATATCGCCGATGAAATAGCTTCAATCACTCCCAAGGTCAGAGTCATTCACAATAAGTCTTATGTTAATTTGGGTTATAAATATTTTCAGGGAGTAAGGAACGCCAAATATGATTATGTGACATGGATTCCCGGCGACAATGAAAATCTGCCGGAATCAATCACGGAGACCTATAAGCTTATCGGTAAAGCCGATGTTGTTGTTCCTTATACTTCCAATATGGAAGTCAGGCCTTTTTTCCGGCAAGCGGTATCAAGACTTTATACTTTTGCAAATAACTTAATTTTCGGCCTCAAGCTCAATTATTATAACGGGTTGTGCGTTTATAAGAGAAATTTATTGCAAGCCATACCGGAGATAACTGACAGCTTTGCCTTTGCTGCCGAAATTTTGATCTATTTCCTGAAATCGGGCGCAAGTTATATTGAAATACCTATAAAAATAAAAGCGCACTCGTCTAAAAGAAAAAGTTCAGCTTTCAATATAAAAAACACAATCGGCACAATCAAGGCAATAATCAAACTTTTTTGGAATGTAAGAATAAAGAAAAAAAGAATAAGTATAAAACAATAAATGTGCTCCATAAACGGATTTAATTTTAAAAATGAAGACCTTGTTTTAAAAATGAATAAGGTTACCTCGCATCGCGGACCGGACGGTTCCGGTTTTTTTTGCGATGACAACATTTCTTTGGGTCACAATCGGTTGAGTATCATAGATTTAAGCGAGGCCGCCAGTCAGCCGATGAGTAATGACGGGAAGTTAGTAATAGTTTTTAACGGTGAAATATATAATTTTAGAGAATTAAAAAATGAGTTAATGGATTACCCGTTTAAAACAAACAGCGACACGGAAGTGATTTTGGCGGCGTATCAAAAATGGGGCAAAGATTGCGTAAAAAGATTCAACGGCATTTTCGCTTTCGCCATCTGGGATAAGGACAAAAAAGAACTTTTTTTGGCCAAGGACAATATCGGAATAAAGCCATTATATTATCATTGGGATGGCAATCATTTCGTTTTCTCTTCGGAAATAAAGGCGATACTGGAACATAATCTGCCAAGAATTTTAGATATAGAAGCTCTTAATCATTATTTGAGGGTTTTGTATGTTCCGGAGCCTCGCACGATGTTTAATGGCATAAAAAAGTTCCCCGCGGGGCATATTGGATTGCTGAACGGAAAAAAGTTTATAACAGAGAGGTATTGGCGGTTGCAAGAAGAAGGCGATTATTTAAAAGGGTCACTTAAAGAGACGGCAAAGATTGTTTATGAGGAAGTTGAAAAAGCCGTTGCCAGACAGCTTGTTTCCGACAAACCCCTTGGCTTGTATCTTTCGGGTGGCATAGATTCCAGCGCCGTTTTGCATTGCGCCTCCCGGCATAAGAAAAATATCGACACTTTTTCTGTCGGTTTTGATTTGGCAGAAAAAGAGCAACGGGATAAATTTAACGCGGATTTTTATTTGGCTCGTCGGACCGCCAAACACTACGGCACCAATCATAATGAAGTTTTATTGTCGCCGCAAAATATTTTGGACAATTTGGAAAAATGTGTCTGGCACATGGATGAGCCAATCTCCAACCCCACTGCGCTTTCTATGATGAAACTGGCGGGTTTTGCCAAACAAAAAGCGGATGTTGTTTTGGGGGGTGACGGAGGCGACGAGCTTTTTGGCGGGTATGACAGATATAGATTGAGTTTGGCGGCCGGTTATTATCAAAAATTGCCTAACAGATTGAGAAACATTTTGTCCCGCGGCGGAAGATTGCAAAAACTTAACACGCCGGCCGGCATAGACAGATTCGCGCTTTTTATGTTTCAGAAAGATGTCCTTCTTAAGGAAACGATTAATAATAATTTTTTAAAATTTGATACGAAAAATTTCTTTCAAGAAAAATTTTTCAGTCAAAAAAATAAAAGATCTTTTGAGGAACAATTCATGGACACGGATTTAAGAAGTTGGTTGGCGGATGAATCGCTAATGATGACAGATAAAATGTCCATGGCCAGCGGTTTGGAAATCAGGGTCCCGCTTTTGGATAATGAATTGGTTAAATTGGCGGCTCGTATTCCCATTAAACACAAGATTAGTTTGGGTAAAACAAAAATCGTGTTAAAAGAAGCTTTTAGGGGAAAGATTCCGAGTTTTCTTTTTGATCAGCCGAAAAGAGGTTGGTTCTCGCCGGCCGCAAAATGGCTAAGAAGAAAGGAATTGCAAATCAAAGCGAGAGAAATTCTCTCCAGTTCTTATTATAATGAAACATCTTTGATTTTTAATTGGGAAAATATTGAAAAAATTTTAGACGGACATCTCTCCGGAGAAAAATATAATTTGAACATCTTGTGGTCTATTTTAACCTTTCAAATATGGGCGAAAATGTATAAAATAAAACTATGACCGAGTGGGATAAATTTTTTGACGATAAAATAAAATTGATCGCCAAAGGCAAGGTGATTCTTGATGCTGGCGGAGGAAAACCGTTTCAAAAACATATGGCTAAGTATAAAGAATTATTTAAGGATGCCGAATATGTTGTTTTGGACAAAAATGGCGAAGCTAAAAATGGTATTGTTGTGGGCGATATTCATGCCTTGCCGTTTAAGGAAGAGCGTTTTGACGGGATAGTATGCAAGTCAGTATTGGAGCATATTGAATCGCCGGGAAAAGCGGTTTCCGAAATTCACCGAGTTTTAAAAAAAGGAGGTGCGGCGCTGGTATATGTTCCTTTTATTTTTCCGTATCATGCCGAAAAAGGATTGTATAAAGATTATTGGCGCTTTACCGAAGATGGCGTAAGATATTTATTTAGAAATTTTTCTAAAATTGAAGTCGAAAAAGTTAGAGGGTTTTTTGAAACATTGGCTGTTTTTATTCCTTATTTTAGAAAAATACTCATACCGATAGGCAGAGTAGTGGACAGGTTTTTCCCAAGCAGGAACCAAGCATCCGGATTCAATGTTTTTGTAGTTAAGTAAAGTTTTATTTAAAACAAATTTCTATGAAAATTTTATATATTGCCAACGCCAGAATCCCGACGGAAAAAGCTCACGGAATTCAAATAATTAAAACGTGCGAAGCTTTCGCCGAACTCGGACATAAAGTAGAACTTGTTTTACCGTGGAGATTTAACCGCATTAAAGAAAATATTTTTGAATATTATAATGTCAGGAAAAATTTCACAATAAAAAAAATCCCTTCTTTTGATTTGATTTGGCTGGGCAAAGTCGGTTTTTGGATTCAATCTTTAACTTTTGCCAAGTTGGCCGCGGGATACGCGTTTTTAAAAAAAACAGATGTCATATATTCCCGAGACGAGTTGCCGATTTTTTATTTAAGTTTTTTCAAAAAAAATATTTTTTGGGAAACGCATACCGGCCGATATAATTTTATTGTTAAACAACTGCTTAAAAGACTCGCCGGCATAGTATCCATTACCGAAGGGCTTAGAAATTTTTACGTCAAAAAGGGAGTTGATGCCGAAAAAATTATCGTCGCGCCGGATGCGGTTGATATTGCTGATTTCTCAAAAAATTATGTTCAGGCTGATGTCCGCCGGAAGTTAGGATTGCCAGCCGGCAAGAAAATCGTTCTTTATGCCGGCCGTCTTGACGGTTGGAAAGGGGCAGAAACTATGCTTGAAGCGTCAAAATTATTACCCGATGAAATTCAAATGGTTATTATCGGAGGGGAAGCAAAACAGACGGCTCATTTAAAAAAAGAATACCCGCAAGTAATTTTTCTCGGTTTTCGGCCATACAGAGAGCTTGCGGAAAATTTGGCGGCAGCGGATATTCTTTTACTGCCCAACACCGGGAGGAATGAGATATCCGCTCTATTTACTTCTCCGTTGAAATTGTTTGCTTATATGGCGAGCAAAAAGACGATTATCGCTTCGGATTTGCCTTCCCTAAGAGAGATTCTTAACGAAGAAAACGCTTATCTTGTCGCGCCAGATGATGAATTTGCTTTAGAGAAGGCGATTAAAAACGTCTTAAACCAAAAAGAAATTTCCGAAAGCAAGGCGAGCATTGCTTATCAAGACGTTCAAAAATACACTTGGCGGGCAAGAGCGGATAAAATAATCAATTTTATAAAACAATGGAAATAAAAATCACAAAAACTGATTTCTTGAAAGCGGCGATAGCGGGAGCGATTATCGCTCTGTTTGGTCTCCCTGTGCTGAAAAACCTGAATTTCCTTAATTCTTTTTCTTTTTTCGGTTTGTGCGCTTTTTTGGCGGCTTGGCTGTTATTTTTGCCACCATTATCCGTTCTTGCCCTGTTCTTATCTCATAAATTGGCCTTGTTTTTTGAAAAAATTTTCTTTTTTGAAGTCGGCAAGTATGGTTTAATTGGAATGTTAAACACGCTGATTTCCGGCGGAGTTTTTAATTTATTGATGGCAATCACGGGGGTGGCCAAAGGTTTGACGGCCGATCTGTTTATAGCTATCGGTTTTTCCGCCGCCATTACGCACAGTTTCTTTTGGAATAAATTTTGGACATTCAAGGCTCATGATAAGAAAGAAATAAAAAGGGAATATTTTAAATTTTTTGCCCTAAGCGGCGCGGTAGCGTTGCTGAATTTATTTTTAATGCATATCTTAATCAATGTTGTCGGAAATCACATAAAAATAGAACCAAAAATTTGGGCGAATATATCTATAGGCATTCTTATACCGGTATCTTTTTTGGGAAATTTTTTTGGATATAAATTACTGGTTTTTGGAAAAACCAGTAAAGTCCAATGAAGGATGACTATTTCTTTATAAAACTTTTATAAAAATCCAACCATTGGTTCTGCGTCTCTTGGGATTTTAATTTTTCAAGGGTGTTAAGGCCGCCCTTCGTTATTTTTTGGCGCAAATCGGGGTTTTTAAAAATTTTTTCTATGGCTAGAGCCAGAGATATGGGATCTCCGGGGGGGACGGACAATCCGTTTACTTCATTTATTAAGTGCTCGTTTATGGCGGGAACATCGCTGGCTATAACGGGTTTTTTCATTTCCCAGGCTTCGGTTACCGCCAACCCGAATCCTTCATAGAGGGAAGGTACGACTATTACGGCAGATTTTTCGTAAACTTCTTTTAGAGCGTATCCATCCACTTTTCCGAGAAAAATAATTTTATCTCTTATCCCCAGCGCGTCTATTTTTTGGCCAAGTTCTTTTTCCTCTTTATTCGCGCTGGCCGTGACGAACAAAAGACAAATATTTAATTTGTCATCAATGTTCTTTGTCGCTTCAAGCATTATGTCCCACCCCTTTCTTAATTTGAGTTGTCCTATAAAAAGGATAAAATTTTTGCCCTTGTTGCTTTCCATTTGCGTTCTTTTGCCTTCTTCCAGCGCTGTTTTATCCTGATCCGGCCACCTTTGGTTATCAAAGAGGTGGGGCAAATAAATGGCGTTGCGAAGTCCCAGTTTTTCCGCTATTTCCAGATTGTGTTTTGAAATAAAAATTATGCTATCGGCGCGCGCCAACCCAAAATGAAACAGGTAGTTTTTCAAATTGTTTTTAATTTGCCGATTTTTGAATATTTTTAAAAAAGAAAGAATTGGCCCGTCAATAATTAATTTTTCATTCAACGGATAGGGATTGTCTCTGTCCGTTATTAAATAATGGTCATGCAGCAGCCCATATTCCGTAAAAACCAGCGGAACTCGAAAGATTTTTGAAAATATAGCCGCCAATATGCCTTGACGGTTGTTTCTCATATTGAATACATGGACAATGTCTGGTCTGTCCCAAATAAATTTTTTCAGGAGAAAAATGAAGATGGAGATTTTAGACGGATTTTTAAACACAGAAATGTTTCCGTCCGTTCGGAAATACTCTTTTTTGTTTTGTTCGGGTTCCGCCACGGCGGTCACTTGCCAGCCTTTTTGAGAAAGCAGGCGGGCGACAATAAATTCTATGAAATTTCTCATCCGCAGATTGAAGCCGTATGAGGTTGCGATTAAAATTTTCATTTTTTCAGGAAAAGATTTATTGATTCTTTGCCTCCCATCAGGATTTCAAGATTTAAATTTTCAATTTTAATATTTTTTATTTTTCCCTTTGATAATATTTCATACAACGAAAAACCATATGATTTTTGAAGATTGTTTAAAAAAGAAAAAGAAGATAACCCTAATTTTTGAAAATTGTCCGGAGTGAATTCCATGACTATCATTAAAGAAGACTGTTTGAAAATATTTTTACATCCGTCAAATACTGCCGGTTCGCCGCCCTCAACATCTATTTTTATCAAGTCAATTTTGGCAACTTTATTTGTTTGGACGAATTTGTCCAAAGTTTGAGTCGGAACGGTTAGCACTTCTTTAGGGGAATTTTGAGCCACAATGCTGTGGCAACCGGTATTATTGGATTTGTAAAAACTGATTGAACCGGTTTTGTCGCTTAGCGCTTCGTTAAAAATTTTTACATTTTTTATTTTTTTGAGATTAAACGAAAGAAGTTTGTAATTGTCCGGGTCCGGTTCAAAAGCGTAGACAGTTCCCCCCTTTTTTTCTTTTGCAAGCTTAGAAAATATCCTGGAGTAATACCCAATGTGCGCGCCGATATCAACAATAACCATACTGGGTTTGATTATTTTTTTAAACAATGCGGTTGTGTCCTTTTCATATAAGCTCAATAGCATTTCCAGCTTCCAGTCCCATTGGTATTTTGATGGAAATCTGAATCTTTTTAGTTTAGCCAAAGTATTGACGAGCAAATTCAGAATTATTTTTAAGGATTCTTTTATAAAAGAAATATTCAGGTATTTTTTAACCCAAAACCTGATTCCTTGGAAGATATTGCCTTGAGCCAGTTTAACTTTATCCATTCTTTTGTTTTTTTGGGAAAATTTCCAAAAATATTAATTTGAGCGTATCGTACGGGCCGCGTTTTAAAAACAAACCAAAGAAGAAAACTAAGCCAATGTAAGCAATGCCGAGAAATGAAACTGTGCTTATAAATTCAAAATTGCCGAGAGGTTCTAGCATCCTTAATAAAATTCTTCCGATAAGCAAAACAAACAATGACGAAAAAAGAGGTATTATCATCGGCGATATGGTTTCTTTCATTCTGATTTTTAAAACAGACATAACCTTGCTCATGGTAAAAAAAGTTAAGCATATTGTTGTCAAAAGTATGGCGAAAGCCGCCCCGTTTATACCCTTTAATGGTACAAAAATTGCCATAAAAATGGACAAAAGAGCAAGGTTAATCAAGCCCAACTTAAATTGAGTGTTTGATTTTCCAATGGCGTTTAATATTTGAGCGGAAGCCAAAGGAAAAATATTAAATATCAGATTTAGTCCAAAAATTTTTAAAGCGATATCCATATCTACCCAATTTGGACCCAAGAGGACAAGAATTATATTGTGGCTCGCTTCAAAAAAAAGAATGGCTGTTGGAACGGAAACAAAAAAAATAACATCAAGACTTTTTAAAAAACCGTCTTTTATCTTTTCGTATGAGTTTTGCAGTCTGGCGTAAGCGGGAAAAGTAATCCTTTGAATAATATTGTAAAAAGGAGAAACCGGTATGGACACAAGGTTCTTTGCCCTGTTAAACAAGCCAAGCTGGTTAGCGTTGGTCATTTTTGCCACCAAGCCGTTTTCCAAAGAAGGAACGATTCTGTTTACCAAGCCTTGCCCGTAAAGCCATTTTATATAGTTCCATAAACCAAAGAGTCTTTTTAATCCAAAGGAGATTTTTGGACGAAAAGGATGCAAAGAATAAGTTGTCGCTGAAGCGATTGCCAATTGAGCCGCATTTCCCGCAAAAAGAGCCCAAAATGATTTCAAAAAGAAAGCCAATATGATCGCGACGGAAGAATAAGAAACGGCGGCCAAGATATCTCTTATAAAAATTTTTTTAAAGTCAATATTTTTGAAGAAAAAAATCTGAGCTGGATTGGCCAAGGCGGGAATAATGATAATAAAACTGCTTAGCCGAATCGCGCTTATGGCTTCCTGGGCGTCAAAGAATTCGGCTATGAAAGGCGCGCCGAAGAAAATAAGGATTGCCGCCAGCGCCGATTTGCAAAGATTAAAAGTCCAAATTTGATTAAGATAAAGATAAGGGTCTTCTCTGTTTTGTATGATTGCGGTTGAGAAATCGGGAGACAAAAACAACTCCATTAGAGACGGAACGATAAAAAGTATGGCGATTATTCCAAAATCATGAGGCAAAAGCAAGCGCGCCAAGACAAAAAAAGACGCGGCGCTTATGAGTTTTTGGAAAAAAGTGTTTAAAAATATCCACTTGCCGCCTTCTATTGATTTTTTGAGAGTGCCTTCGTTATCCATAGATTAATTGCAAATATCTGTATTATATATTAAATTAGGATATATTACTATAAATATGCCTGAAAATAAAGAAAATATAAAACTGTCTATAGTCGTTCCTTTTTACAATGAAAGCAACACTGTTGCCGAACTGCATTCAAGATTGTTAAAAGTTCTTAATGACAAGGGAGATTCTTTTGAGATTGTTTTCGTGGATGATGGTTCGTTAGATGACACTTTTTCTAATATTAAAAAATTGCATCCTGTAAAAATCATTAGCCTAAGGAAAAAAAGCGGACAAAGCGCCGCCATTAACATGGGCATCAAAAAATCCCAAGGAGCGGTAGTTGTTATTTTAGATAGCGATCTTGAAAATCATCCTGAAGACATTCCCGTTCTTTTAAAAAAGATTGACGAGGGTTATGATTTGGTTTCTGGCTGGCGCAAAAAAAGATGGTCTAGCCAGCCATTCTCTCGCCGTCTTCCTTCCATTTTGGCCAACAAATTAATTTCTTTTATTTCGGGAATTGAACTCCACGACCATGGATGCTCCTTAAAAGCTTATCGCAGAGAATTATTGGAACAGCTTAATATAAAAGGAGAAGACCATCGTATAATTGCCGCTTATGCCGCGATCCATGGAGCAAAAATCGCCGAGGTGGAAGTTAATTATACGCCACGGCGATACGGCCATTCCAATTACGGTCTTTTTAGGATTTTTAAAGTTTTATTGGATCTTGTGGCTCTTGTTTTTTTTCATAAATATGCGAATAGACCGATGCATTTTTTTGGCGGTCTTGGGTTTGTAACTTTTCTTTTTAGCGCGATTAGCTTTTTTATAATGATTTATTTCAAGTTTTTCCTAAAAATAAGCTTTATTTCCACACCCCTTCCAATTCTTGTTGCGCTGTTTGCCATATTGGGAGTACAGTTTGTCTTGATGGGTTTATTGGCAGAAATTATTATTCGCAAAAGCGATCAGGGGTGCGAACATAGTTTATTCGCAATAAAGGAAGAGATTTCCAATTCTTAATATATGTGTGGGATAGCGGGATATGTTGGCAAGGGCGGCTGCGATGATTTGGAAAAAATGATTGTCGCAATAAAGCACAGGGGGCCCGACGACAAGGGTGTTTTTTTGGTTGGCGATGTTGGCCTTGCCCACGCCAGATTGAGCGTAATTGACTTAAGCGAACGAGGCCATCAGCCAATGTTTAACGATGACAAAACCGTTGGCATTGTTTTTAACGGCGAAATATATAATTTTAAAGAATTAAGAAATGAACTCATAAAACTAGGATATAAATTTAAAAGCGATACCGATACAGAAGTAATAATTTACTTGTACGAAGAATTCGGAGAGAATTGTTTTGAAAGATTGAACGGAATGTTTGCAATAGGCTTGTATGATTTCAGGTTGGGAAAATTAATTTTAGCCAGAGATAAAATGGGTAAAAAACCCCTTTACTGGGGAATTTTCGGCGATACTTTGATATTTGGTTCTGAATTGAAAGCGATTATGGAACATCATATTTTCAAAAAAGAATTAAATTTAGAGGCGTTAAACAAATACTTAACATATGAGTATGTGCCCACCCCTCACTCAATCTTTAAAAATGTTTATAAATTGGAGCCGGCCAATTATCTCGTGTATCAAAACAAAGAAATTAAAAAAATAAAGTTTTGGGAAATTGAATTTAATAATTCTGATATTTCTTTTGATGAAGCCATCACGCAACTGGATAAAAAAATAAATGAAAGCGACTGGACAGCTCCACTATCGCTTATTACGCGCAAAAAAATTCTTCCAGAAAAATAAAAACATTTTCAGTCAATTTTGAAGAAAAAAGTTTTGATGAGTCAAAATACGCCCAAAAAGTTTCCGATATTCTGGGCACCGAACATTATGATCAATTGTTTACGGTGAAAAACTTAATAGAGACTCTGTCCACGACAGATTTGATTGACGAACCGATTGGCGACGCATCAATAATCCCGACTTATTTATTGTCAAAGCACGCCAGAAATTATGTAACCGTGTCTCTTGGAGGAGACGGCGGAGACGAACTTTTTGCCGGATACCCAACATTTCAAGCGGATACATTGGCGGGCATTTACGAGAAGATTCCAACTTTGATAAGAAAAAATTTTTTAGAAAAAATAATTCATAAAATTCCCGAAACGGACAATAATTTCAGCCTTGGGTTCAGGTTGAAAACTTTTGTAAAAGGTTTGGGTGGCGATAAAAATTACCGGCACCACAGATGGCTTGGCAGTTTTACGGCGGAAGAAAAGGAAAAATTATTTAAAAGAGAAATATGGGACGAGATTTACGCCATTAATAATTTTGAAGAGATTGATAATTATCTAAAAACTATAAAAGGGGAAGATTTTAAAAATAAAATACTGGGTCTCTATATGAGAACCTACTTAATGGATGATGTGCTTGTTAAGGTTGACAGGGCGAGTATGAAAAATTCTCTGGAGGTCAGGTCGCCGTTTCTTGATCCTAATTTGGTGAAATTCGCTAATTCACTACCTTTTTCGTTTAAACTCAAAGGATTTACGACAAAGTATATATTAAAAAAGTTGATGGAGGATAAGTTGCCTGGGAGTATTGTCTACCGGAAGAAAAAAGGGTTTGGCATTCCTCTTTCGCACTGGTTAAGAAACGAACTTAAAGAATTTTGCGACGGGTTGCTTTCTGAAGAGAAAATAAAAAATCAAGGGCTGTTTAATTATAATTATATAGCGAGATTGAAACAGGAGCATTTTGACGAAAATAAAGACAACCGCAAAAAACTTTGGACATTGATGGCTTTTATGATATGGTATGAAAGATTTATGAGATGATTTTTTTAAGTTATGTCTTCTGAAAAAAGATTTGGGTATG
>Ga0209541_10002656_pt1 | contig 33610 bp, 36 predicted proteins | sample RifCSPlowO2_01_FD_184027 | JGI IMG/M metagenome (GOLD analysis project Ga0209541, IMG submission 184027) | Groundwater microbial communities from Rifle, Colorado - Rifle CSP2_plank lowO2_0.1 (SPAdes) (version 2) | ecosystem: Environmental > Aquatic > Deep subsurface > Groundwater | place...
GATTGTTGCCGTAATTTTGGCTCTCGTCGGGCTTATCTTTGCAAAGCTTGCCTATAGAGTTGCTTTTTCCGCAAGCCGGTCGCTTGGAAAAGACCTTGCAAGTACCGTAGCGTTGGTTGCCCAGTGGTCACTCACAGTTTTTGTGGCATTTCTGGTTCTTCACCAGTTGGGAGTCGCCCAAGAACTTTTGAGGATTCTTTTTGGAGGACTTGTGGCGATGGTTGCTATTGCCGGCGGGATCGCCTTCGGATTAGGCGGTAAAGAGACTGCGCAGAAGATTCTACAGTCGGCGTGGGATAAATTTAACAAGTAGCTGATTTAGCGATTAGGTATTAGCCATTAGAGCTTAGGGTAGGTTTTGTGGTAAAATATGTTGCTCTTTAGAGTCGGTTTTTAGTCTTAGTCTATTAACTATTTACTATTAACCATGAACTTTTCGAGGCGCCATCGTCTAACGGTTAGGACACTACCCTTTCAAGGTGGTAATCGGGGTTCGATTCCCCGTGGCGCTGCTGAGTTATAAACATAAACCCTGTCTTAATCACATAAATAACCTATAGACCATTTTCACAATTTGATTTATAATTATCGCATGACTGAAAAGTACATAACCGGGGCTGGACCAACTACAGAACTATGCGTTGATGGTTCAACCGAACATTATTATAAAATCCCTTCGCCGAGCGGGACTTTTTCTGATAGTACTCGTGAAAGAGGATGTGGTATTACAAGGCAATTCAGAAATTCTGAGAGCAAAGATTTCTTCGGTAATGAAATCCCTCCAAGTCCTCAGTTAAATATCGATATTGAAGCCCGAGAGGCACCAGCAAGGCTAATTATTCCCGTATTCAAAGATCCAAACAAAATAAGCGGAAGGCAAATTGCTTAAAATAACCATTTACACAACCAGAACCTGTCCATTCTGCAAAATGGAAAAAGAGTATATGGATTCCAAAAGTATCCAGTACGAAGAAATATTAGTTGACGAAAGGCCTGAAGAAGCCCAAAAAATGATTACGATGTCGGGGCAACTGGGTGTGCCTTTTACTGTTATTAAAAAAGAAGACGGCCAGGAAGAAAAAATTTTAGGTTTTGACAAGACTAAAATTGACCAGATTCTACAGATTAGTTCATAGTTCACAGTTCGTAGTTCGCAGTTCATAACTCCTAATACTTGATACAAGCTACCTAATACCAGATACTAAATATATATGAGGCTTAGTTTTTTCGGTGCATGCCGTGAAGTAACAGGCTCAAATATACTGCTTGAGACTTCAGGTCAAAAAATAATCATTGAATGCGGTTTTTTTCAGGGAGGAGGAAATTCCGAAGAAAGGAACTTTGCTCCATTTATGTTTAACCCCGCTTCCTGTAATGCGGTAATTGTCGGCCATGCTCACCTTGACCATACCGGACGTTTGCCAAAACTAGTCCAGGATGGATTCTCCAGCCAAATATTTGCCACTGCCCCAACCAAGGAGCTTACGGAACTTGTCCTTGAAGATGCCCAAAAGCTGATGGAGGAAGAAGCCGAAAGAAACGGCCACAAACTTCTTTATTCAAAAAGCGCTGTGGCAAAGACTATCGACAAGTTTACAACAATTCCCTATAACGAAAGAGTCGAAATTAGCAAAAATGTTTATCTGACATTTCTAAACGCCGGCCACATTTTGGGTTCCGCTATCAGCGTAATTGAAGCTGAAGGCGAAAAATTAGTCTACACAAGCGACCTTGGTAATACACCTTCGCTTCTTCTTGACGAGCCCGAGAATGTAACAGACTGCGATTATATTATTTGTGAAAGTACGTACGGCGGAAGGATACACGAGGATACCAGCAAACGTCAGCAGGCGCTTGCCGAAATTATCAACGGCACGGTTACCCAAAACGGAATTCTTTTAATTCCCTCTTTTGCCATAGAAAGAACGCAGGAGCTTCTGCACGACATTGACCATTTCTGTACTATCAATAACTGCCAAAAACCGACATTTTTTCTAGATAGCCCTCTGGCAGAAAAGGTAACTGCAGTTTTCAAAAAATATCCTAAATTTCTTTCCAATAAATTAAGGCACGAACACGCAGATTATGATTTTTTTGGACTGGACAGGGTTAAATTTACAACCAGTATTGACCAATCAAAAGAAATTGAATCTGCCCCCAATCCCAAGATAATTATTGCCGGCTCAGGCATGATGAATGGAGGCAGAATCTTACACCACGCCAAAAGGTACTTATCCTCTTCCAAAAACTCGCTTCTTATAGTCGGCTACCAGGCAAAGGGAACTTTGGGAAGAAGACTTCTTGAAAAAGAACCGCAAGTTGTAATTTTCGGTCAAAATATTCCAGTAAACGCTAAAGTTCGCGCAATCGGCTCGTACAGCGCCCACGCCGACTCACCGCAGATTATTGATTGGATTTCTAAGGTCTCAAACGTTAAAAAAGTTTTTCTCGTCCATGGAGAAAATGACCAGTCGGTAATTTTGTCCAAACTGATTCGAAAAAAAATAAACATCGACGTTGAAATCCCTCAACAAGGTGAGTCTTTTAATCTAACGAGTTCAACTCAAGAAAAAACATTTAAAAGACAAGTCAACGCATAAAATGGCCAAGATTATTCCGGGGATATTAACTGGTAACGAAACTGATTACCACAGCCGATTACTAAGGGCAGAGCATGCGTCCGATTTAATTCAGGTTGACTTGATAGACGGAAAATTTGCTCCTAATGTAACGATTGGACCAGATATTATCAAGAAATATCCCTCTTCAAGCATGCTTGAAATGCAATTGATGGTTGAATTTCCACAAACCTACATCAATGAACTTGTTAAACTTGAATACGTATCAAGAATAATATTTCCTTTTGAGGTTGATAGCGATACCAATCGGGATATTTACCTGATCAAGTCCTTCGGAAAACAAGCTGGGCTTTCGATAAACCCAGAAACTCCAGTTTCTGCGGTTTTCTACTATATGGACGATATAGATTTTCTGTGTATTTTTTCCGCAAGTCCGGGATTTTCTGGGAATAAGCTAGGAGAGGGCGTTTACGACCGAATAAAGGAATCCAAAAAAATGAACCTAAGTCTGCCTGTTGAAGTTGATATTGGAGTAAATTTTGAAACAGCACCAAAATTGGCTAAAGCTGGAGCGGATTTTTTAGTAGCTACGTCAGTCCTCCATAACTCTGATGATTACCAAATCGCTTATGAAAAACTTGCAAAACTTGCCGAGGTTCCGAAAAATTAGAATATGGTCACTTCTCAACTCATAAAAAACGTCACGTTCTTGGGTTATGCAGACGCCAAAGAAGCCGACGACCCCTTCAAGGCCGCATATGAAGTAGCAAGGCTTTGTGCACAGAAAGGCTACACAATAGTCAATGGCGGCGGTCCGGGCGTCATGAAGGCATCAACGATGGGTGCAAAAAGCGCAAACGGTAAAGCAATCGGGGTAACGTTTTTTCCAAAAGATATTCCCGTTTTTGAAGGCCGGGACGAAACAAACAAAGTCGATCATTTGATAGTCGTAGAAAACTATCTTGAGAGGACATTAAAACTTCTGGAGCTTGGACATATTTACGTAATTTTCAATGGCGGAACCGGTACGATTTCCGAATTTGGCATGGCCTGGGGTCTGGCTAGACTTTATTTTGGCCACCATAAACCGCTGGTTTTATACGGTGATTTCTGGCAGGAGATAATATTTGCGTTTACCAAGGGCATGTATATCAGGGCGGAAGAAAGGAATGTTTTTAGGATAGTCAACAAACCTCAGGACGCTCTCGATGCAATTTTAGAATTTGAGAAAAAATTGATAAGCGCAAACCACGAACACGAAAAACCAATTTTTTCCATATGAATCAAAACTCTTTATGAAAAACGTATTTGACCTTATTACAATAGGCGATTCCACAATCGATACTTTCATAAAAATCCATGATGCGACAGTTGAATGCGACATTAACAATAAGGACTGCAAAATCTGTATCAAATACGGGGAAAAAATCCCTGTTGATTCAATTAGCCACAGCGCTGCGGGAAATGCCCTGAATGTTGCGGTCGGGAGCCGAAAACTCGGATTAAATTCAGCAATTTATACAAATTTAGGCGACGACGAGCACGGATATCTGATTAAAAAGAAACTTGTCCAGTCTAAAGTTTCTGAAAACTATATCCAAATCCATCCAAACAAGGAATCAAACCTTTCTGTTGTTTTAACATTTAGGCAAGAACGGACTATCTTTGTTTACCACCAGCCATGGGATTATTCTTTGCCCGAACTTTCCGAATGTTCGTTTTTATATCTGACCTCGACTGCCGAAAGTTTTACAAAATCAAACCTTTTTAATCAGGTTAACCGCTATATAGAAAAAAATAAACCAAAGCTAATTTTTAACCCCGGAACTTACCAGCTCAAAGCAGGTATTAAAAAATACCCGCAGATTCTTGAAAAATGCCATCTTTTGATAGTTAACCGCGAAGAGGCAAGAAAAGTTTTGGAAATTGAAAAAGATGACGTAAATCAAAAAGATCTACTTTCAAAGCTTTTGCTTTTGGGACCGAAAAATGTGGTAATCACAGACGGTGCCGAAGGCTCGTTTGCAACGGACGGCAAAAGTTTCTTCAGAGCTGGCATTTTTCCTACCGAGCTTGTTGAAAAAACCGGAGCAGGTGATGCATATTCAAGCGGAGTTATAGCAGGGCTTTTTTATAAATTACCGCTTGCAGAGGCTATGATTTGGGGGACGATTAATGCTTCGCACGCTATTCAATTTGTCGGTACTCAAAACGGCCTTTTAACAAAAACCGATTTGGAAAGACACCGCAAAGCCGTTCCCGAACTTGTAGCTGTAGAATTTTAAATATCATAAAATGAATCTATGCCCAGCGTTTACATAACTTCGGTTATCCCTAAAGAATGCACAGAAACACTTCAGTCCAAAGGTTTTGACGTGCAGGTAAATCAGCAAAACCGCGACTTGACCAAAAAAGAGCTTATGGACGTATTTTCCAAATACGACGCGGTTATTACTTTGATGACCAACAAAATCGACAGGGACGTTTTGTCAGCCGCATCCAAAAAACTTAAGATAATTGCCAATTACGCTGTGGGCTATGACAATATTGACATGAGTTTTGCAGTCAGAAAAAATATCACAGTCTGCAATACTCCGGGTGCTGCCTCAGAATCGGTTGCAGAACATACCTTTTTGCTGATCTTTGCCTGTGCAAAAAAAGTAATCGAAGCAGACAAATTTGTAAGGCTCGGAAAATATCAAAGATGGGATCCGATGGCATTTTTATCAAACCAAATCTGGGGGAAAACAATAGGCATTGTAGGCTTGGGCAAAATCGGAACGTTCGTTGCACAAATTGCATTCGGAGGCCTAAGGATGAAAATTCTTTACTTTGATATCTTGCAATCCGAAGATTTTGAACTTTTAACGGAAGCCAGATACTGCAGTGTTGATGAGCTTTTGAAAGAGGCCGATATCGTAACTTTACATGTACCCCTGACTGAAAAAACCCATCATTTGATTTCAAAAAAAGAGCTTAAGATGATGAAAAATACGGCAATTCTGATAAACACTGCCAGGGGACCGATTGTTAATCAGGAAGACTTGATTTGGGCACTTAAAAATAAAGAGATCGCGTCAGCCGGCCTTGACGTTTTTGAGCATGAACCGGAAATCCCACACGAGCTAACATTACTGGACAATGTCGTTTTAACACCGCATATAGCATCGGCTACAGTCGAAACCCGCATTTCCATGGCTAAAATTTCGGCACAAAATATTATCGACGTTTTTGAGGGGAAGGAACCGTTTGGGTTAGTAAAGCTTCCGCCGCTTCCTCGTCACTAATAGTCGTCCACATAAGTTCTGCTGTTTTTAGGATATGTTCTTTTGCCTCATCCAAATAAGGTTGAGTACTACCGGCCCGCTCTCGCATTAATTTAAAATTTTCGTCTAGAAACCTTTCGAAATCTTGGTACGTAATGCCCTTTTGTCGAGCTTCCGCCATGGCTAACATAAGATCCGTGGTGCCTCGATCAATATCAGCATCAAACCCACGCTCAAGTATTTCCTGAGTAACCACCCTTATCACAATTGGTGGAATCAATTGCTCAATTCTTAGCCTTTCAGAAGTTAATAATTTGTCCCCCTTCTGGCTAATTTCCTCCTTCCCTCCTTTTGGGACAACGATCACTATCGATGGTTCGGGAAATGTCAGTTGCAACGGCTGCCTACTTTCTATCCTGTTACTCATAGCGTTAAATTATACAATTTTCATAGAGGAAATGCATTTTTTATAAGTTTGATTTGTGGTTTGCTATCGGAAAGATCAACCCCGACAAAATCAATTCTTTCTAAGTCGGGAAGTTTTATTAAATTTTCGCGCTTTGCTCGCCAAAATTTGGCCGAACGCTCGAGAAATTTTAATTTGCGCAAAGTGATACTTTCTTCCGGCTTTCCAAATAAGTAAGATGTTCTTGTTTTAACCTCAATATAGACCAAAGTAATTCCATCAAGTGCAATAATATCTATTTCCCCTCCTCTAATTCTAAAATTGCGTTCCAAAATTTTATAGCCGTTTTCTGCGAGGTATTTGCAGGCAAACTCTTCACCAATGTCTCCCTTAATCTTTGTACTCATGAAGTTAGATAGTTCAAATTGTAGGATGTCCTATGAATTTGGGTAAATCCGTACTTTCTGATTGCTTCTTGGTGGACACGAGTTCCGTAACCTTTGTGTCTTGCAAAATCATATTGCGGGTAGGCTTTTGAAAGTTTTACCATTAAGCTGTCTCTGTGAACTTTGGCAATAATTGATGCTGCGGCAATCGACACCGACTTTTTGTCCCCTTTGACAATGGCCAGCTGTTTCTTCTTGGGGAAATGTTTTATGTAAAAAGCATCCAAAAGAAAAAAGTCCGGTTCGGGATTTAGCCCTTTTGCCACAAGCCTAAAGGCTTTGTTAGTTGCTTTTGTTATACCAATATTGTCAATTACACCTGCCGGCACTTCGGCAATCGATATTGTGATTGCTGCTTTAGCAATTAAATATGCAAACTCAACCCTTTTTTGGGGACTTGTGGATTTTGATTCGGAAAACCCTTGCGGAGGGGCAAAATTATCCGGCAATACCACGCCCGCTGCAACCAAAGGGCCAGCCCACGACCCTCTGCCGACTTCATCTATACCCGCAATATTTAACAACCCCTGACTTCTGAAACGTTTTTCAAAAGAAAAATCGGGCAAGCGCATTTTTTTAGCGTTTTCGAAGATAGTAAAGTTTTGCTCTTCTGACCTTGGATTTTTTAACAACATTAATGTTTTCTATTGACGGACTGTTGATGGCAAAAATACGCTCAACAACGACCCTTTGGCTGGCACTTTTACGAACCGTAAAGGTTCTCTCTGTCAAATCTCCTTTGACGGCAATAACTATCCCCTCAAAAGGTGTCGGCCGTGTTTTTACCCCACTTGGTATTTTAAATATGACCTTGACAATGTCTCCTGCTTTAAAATTTGTTGCTTTCTTGTTCATGATGAGTTCAAAGTATACAATTTCACCTTCTTGAAAGTAAAACTCACAGAATCCTGCAGCCTATGTTTTTTAGATCGGATTCAAGCTCTCCAGTCTTTTGGGTTCCAAAGGGAAGCGGCATTTTTTTTGAATTACCGTTTTCTGTAGGAAGAACCAAAAACGTAGGCAGGTCTCCGGGAGAATTTCTTAGAATTTCATAGATTCTTGAAAGAAGTACTCTGTCGGCATTTTTGGGGATAGCTACCTCCAAAGCAACGTCCTCTGCAAGCATTTTTTCTTCCGCTTCCTCAATCGTTTTTATGCTTTCCGCAATTAAACTCAGGCTTTGTTCGTCTGATTCCAATTTGCCAGCAACCAAGACTATCTGGTCGGGTGTAAGTAAAGTTTTTGCCGTTGCGTAAACTTTGGGGAACACAATAACCTCAACTGTGGATGTTCTATCCTGGAGTTTTAAAAAACACATTTCTTCCTGCTTAATTTTTGTAAATGTCTTTCTGATGGTCGAAATAATACCCCCGAGACTTATTGTTTTACCCACGTACTGAAAATGATCAAGATCCGCGATATTAGATGTAACCAGTTTGGAAAGTTTTTCCTCGACTTTGGCCAAAGGATGCTCGGTCAAATAAAGTCCCAGGAGTTCTCTTTCCCAGGAAAGAAGTTCCTCCTTCGGTGCTTCGGGCATAGTGTCCAGAATTTTAGAAATGGCAGATTTTTGGACATCATGTTTTTCCAGCTCTTCCTCGCCAAATAAACTACCCTGACCGGTTGCGATTGTCTTGGAAAGGGAAGCTCCGGAACTTTTGATTTCGGAAAGAATTCTAAGCATGGCATTTCGCCTGCCGAATTTATCCATCGCGCCCGCCTTGATCAAGCTTTCCAATGTTTTTCTGTTTACCACTCTTAAATTTACCCTTTTCACAAAATCATCAAGGGAGTTAAAGGAGCCCTTGGATTTCCTTTCAGTAATAATTGCTTCGATTGCCGCCTTGCCTACGTTTTTTATTGCAGAAAGCCCGAAACGGATTCCTTCAGCTCCGTCAGCTTTTTCGATAGCAAACCCTACTTTGGAATCGTTAACATCAGGCGGTAATACTTTAATCTTCATCTTCGCGCATTCGGCAACCGCTGCCGAAATTTTATCGGCGTCGTCCGATTCGGCAGACATCACGGCTGCCATAAATTCTACCGGGAAATTTGCCTTCATATATGCGGTTTGATAAGCAATCATCGCGTAGGAAGCAGCATGTGCTTTATTAAATCCGTAGGCGGCAAACGGTTCTATAAGCTTAAATAATTGTTCTGCTTTTGTAGAAGCCATGCCGTTTTTTACGCATCCGCCTACGAACTTTTCCTTTTGCTTGGACATTTCCGTAGGAATTTTCTTACCCATGGCTTTTCTGAAATTGTCGGCCTCTTCCCAGCTGTAACCTGCAATATTGATTGCAGTCAAAAGAACATCATCCTGGTAGACAATCACCCCATATGATTCTTTGAGGTAATCTTCCATTCGGGGATCGAAATATTTGATCTTTTTGGCGTCCCTTTTTCTTTCGATAAACTCCGGAATAGAATTCATCGGGCCCGGCCTGAAGAGCGAAATCATGGCCATAATGTCAAAAATGGTCGTAGGTCTTAACTCCTTCAAGTATCGCGTCATACCGGACCCTGAAAGCTGGAAAAGGCCCATTGTTTCCCCTTTTGCCATAAGATCGAATGCCTTTTTGTCATCAAGTGCAAGGCGAGTGAGGTCTATTTTTATCTTGCGGCTTTTTTTAACAATCTCAACGGCTTCTCCCAAAATCGCCAGATTTCTTATCCCCAGAAAGTCCATTTTTACAAGTCCTGCTTTTTCGATGTCGTACATGTCATACTGGGTGATTATTCTTTGCTTGGTATTTTCAAGCTGAAGCGGGGTAAAATCGGTTAACGTTGTAGGCGAGATCACAACCCCCGCCGCGTGGACTGAAACATGTCTGGCATTCCCCTCGACCTTTTGGGCAAGGTCTAAAAGATCCTTTACTTCGGGTTCCTGTTTATATAAAAGCCCCAATTCTTTATTGACATCTTTGGCAGTTTCCAATGACATATGGAAACCCTGAGCCCCGAAAGGGATCATTTTGGCGATTCGGTCAGCCTTGGAGTAGGGCCAGTTAAGTACCCTTGCAACGTCTCTTACCGCGGCTCTTGCCATCATTGTGCCGAAAGTGCCAATTTGCGCCACCTTTTCCCTTCCGTATTTGTTACGGACAAACTCAATAACATCATCCCTGCGGTTATCGGCAAAATCCACGTCGATATCAGGCAGTGTCGGCCGGTAAAGGTTCAAAAATCTTTCGAAGGGCAGTTTGAAAAATAGGGGATCGACTGTCGTTATTCCCAAAGCAAAACTGACCAGACTCCCCGATGCCGAGCCCCTTGTCGTTGAAACTATCCCGTTTTCTCTGGCCCAGTTAACAAAATCAGCAACAACCAAAAAATAAGTGGCGTACTTTTTTTCGACTATCACCGAAAGTTCATATTTGAGTCTCTCTGAGATGTCGGTAGTAATTTTAATCTTCTTCTTGTTAATCCCCTCAAGACACTTCTCCCGCAAAAGCTCGTCTGCCGACTTGCCCTTTGGCACGTCGAAATTGGGAAAAGCAACCTTCCGGAGAGTTAAATCAATTTTTACTTCCTGGGAAAGTTTTACAGTATTTGTGGCAGCTTCCGGAAGATCACTAAACAACTCTTCCATCTCTTTGGAACTTTTCAAATAATACGTGGGGGAATCTATCATGCGCAGTCTTTTTGTATCGGTAAGAACTTTACCGGTCTGGACGCAGACAATCACATCCTGGGCCTGTGCATCTTCCTCAAAGACGTAATGGATATCATTGGTTGCAACTAAAAGATTTCCCGAAACCTTCGAAAGGTTTTTTACACCGTTTATTATTTTCTTCTCTTCATTTGCCATTCGCTCAAGATCAGCATAAATGTCGCTTCCCTTATCATGGGCGGTCTTTAACTGATCAAATAAATGTCTCTGAACTTCTAAATAAAAGTTTTTCTTACCGAGTATCTGATTGTAGATTGAGACAATTTTTTTGGCTTTTTCAATGTCCCCGGCAACCAGCGCCCTTGAAACTTCGGAAGAATTGCATCCCGACAGAACAATTAAACCTTTTGAATACTTTGCAAGCGTTTCTTTATCAATCCGTGGCCTGTAATAAAATCCTTCAAGGTGCGCAATAGACACCAGCTTCATAAGATTCCTGTAGCCTTCGACGTCATATGCCAACACCGTTAAATGGTAAGTTTCTTTTTCTTCTGGGCTTTCCTTTGCCGCCAATGACGACCCGGCCATGTACATTTCACAGCCGATAATCGGATTAACCCCTTCTTTCTTGCATTCTTCGTAGAATTTGACTGCACCGTAAAGCCCTCCGTGATCTGTCAGAGCCAAATGCTTCATACCCAGAACTTTTGCCTGCAAAACAAGCTTGGGGATTTTAGACAAACCGTCAAGCAGTGAAAATTCGCTGTGGACGTGAAGGTGAACAAAATCAGCCATAATCTGTCTTCAAGAGATATTTTAACACTAGTGCGTAAGAAGATTTTCCAACATTGCTTTTGCTTTTTGAGGATCGATATTCCCCTTTGATTCTCCCATCACAGCGCCCACCAAAACCTGCAATGCTGCGTCTTTGCCCTTTTTATAATCTTCGACGGCCTTTTTATTCTCGCCTAAAACCTTCTTAACTATTTCCTCAAGCTCATCGTCTGGAATGTATGTTTTTTGGGTCTTCCGATATATCTGGCTTACTAAATCCGCGGGCAGGAATTTTTCAATATTAGGCTTTTGATTAATTATGAAGTTGGCAATTACCTTTGTTGAAATTTGAGCTTTTCCTCCTGCTTTTGCCGCTTCCTCAAAATATTCAGCTACTTTTTGTTCCCTTGTTAATATTTCGGCATCGTAAACCCCTAGATTGAATTTTTTTATAAACCTTTGGTATTTTTCATCCGGCAACTCTGGCAATTCATTTTTAATTTTTTCGGACTGTCTTTCTGTAAAGTGTAACGGGGGCAAATCCGGTTCTGGAAAATACCGATAATCATGGGCAAACTCCTTGCTTCTTTGACTAACTGTAATGCCTTTCTGCTCATTAAAACCCCTCGTTTCCTGCGCCGGAACTTCGCCTTTATTAAGAATTTCTGTCTGTCTTTTAATTTCGTAATCAATTGCCTTCTCGGCAAATTTGAATGAGTTTATGTTTTTAAGTTCCACTTTGTAGCTCGGCAGTGTTTTAGTACCCATTTCTCTGAGCGAAATGTTTGGCTCAATGCGCATACTGCCTTTTTCCATATCTGCGTCGGAAATTCCCATATATCTGGCAGTTTGCCGAATCTTTTGGGCATAAAGTTTGGCTTCTTGGGCACTTTCCACATCCGGTTCTGAGACAATTTCCATAAGCGGCACGCCGCTTCTGTTAAAATCCACCAGCGTTACTCTCCTGTTATTTATAGTTGCGTGAGTCAATTTACCCGTATCTTCCTCAAGATGAGCTCTGCTAATTCTTACTTTTTTTAAATCTCCATTCTCTGCTTTAATCTGCAAAAACCCCTCTTCGCTAAAGGGTAGATCGTATTGTGAGACCTGAAATCCTTTTGCCAAATCTGGGTAAAAATAGTTCTTGCGATCAAATTTACTACTCAATAATAATTTGCAGCCAATCGCCGAACCGAATTTCTGAGTAAATTTTATCGCTTCATTATTAGCCTTAGGCATTGCTCCCGGCAGGCCAAGACAAATAGGACACGTATGCGTATTGGGTTTGGCACCAAAGTAATCTGCGCTGCAAGAGCAAAACATCTTGCTTTTTGTTGCAAGTTCAATGTGAATTTCAAGACCGATAACCGGTTCGTATTTCATTATTTACCCTTTTCTTGTACGCCTTCGCAATAAAAGTGATAACCGGCAACAAAATTCAAAATAAAAGGCATGGTTAATACTGCTTTTGCTTCTGAATTCTCGCCTTCGATAATACGCTCAAAAGCTACTGATGCAGCAAATAAGTCTGTTGCGATGACCGTATACACCTGAACAATGTGTTTTTGAATTCCTCGATCTAGTCTTTTGAAAAGTGTTTCTCTTTCCATTTAGATTTTGGGCGTCTTTTTATACCAATTTGTCTCCTGCTCGTATGCATACCCTACTTGGTATAAAAGTTTTTCCGAAAAGTCCGGTCCGATAATCTGCATCCCAACGGGAAGATCGCCAATAAACCCGCACGGCACAGCAAGACTTGGTACACCTGTAAGGCTGGCAGTAACTGTAAAAATATCAGCCAAATACATTTGCAAAGGGTCGCTTACTTTTTCCCCAAGTTTGAAGGGCAACGTTGGAGATACCGGACAAATTATCACATCGACTTTTTTGAATACATCGACAAAATCATTCCTGATTAGTCTTCTAACCTTCATTGCTTTCAGGTAATAAGCATCGTAATAACCGGAAGAAAGCGTATACGTCCCTAAAATAATTCTTCTTTTGGCTTCTGATCCGAATTGTTCCCTGGTTTTACCAAATCTTATACCGTCATATCGTGCCAGATTAGAGGAAACCTCAGAGGGCTGAATAATATAATAAGTAGCAACTCCGTACTCTGTATGGGGCAACGAGATATCTTCAATTTTCGCGCCTAATTTCTCCAGTTTTTTTACCGCTTCTAGAATCAAATTCTTTATTTTCCAGTCAAAATTTTCGAAATATTCTTTCGGAATGCCGATTTTTAAACCCTTTACAGATTTTTCTATGTCTTTTGTGTAGTCATCCGATTTTTGAGCTGTACAAGTCGAATCAAAACCATCCTCACCTGCTGTCACATTCAAAACTAAAGCATTATCATAAACAGTCTTTGTGATGTGACCAATACAATCTAAAGATGAAGCCATAGCAATGACACCATATCTTGATACCCGTCCGTAAGTAGGTTTAAGCCCTACGACATTGCAAAACGATGCGGGAAGCCTAATGGAGCCGCCGGTGTCTGTTCCCATCGCCGCAAGACTTGATCCCGATGAGACGGAAACCGCAGATCCGGATGACGATCCGCCGGGAACTCTTGACAAATCATGTGGATTCCTTGTTGGACCAAAGTCCGAATTTTCACCGCTTGAGCCATGCGCCCATGCATCAAGATTAGTTTTCCCGACTATGCAAACATTTGCATTGTTGAGACTATAAACGCTGGTCGCGTCATAAACCGGAACATAATTTTCCAGAAGTTTCGATCCTGCAGTTGTTCTAATATCTTTAGTCGAAAAAAGATCTTTGATTCCAATGGGAATACCTGCCAACGGATTCATCTTCTGACCGTTTGCGATCAGCTTATCAACCTTTTTTGCCCGATTGATAGCTTCTTCCTCGCAAATCGTGATAAACGAATTAAGTTGTTGATTGAGCTTTTTAGCTCTTCCAATGCATGCTTCGGTAAGCTCTAAAGCTTTTAGTGTTTTACTTTGAATAAGTTTTGAAGCTTCGTGAATTGTTAAATTGCTAAAATCGGTCATTTCTACTTCTTGGTACTTCTGGTACCTGTGACGCTTTTAAGCTCATTGCTCTTCAAAAATTGCATCAACTTCAAAAAAACCATTATAAGTTTTGGGGGCATTTTTCAGAGCATCGTCTTGGCTTAAGGAAGGAGCGGGTTTATCTTCTCTTAGAACATTTTGAAGATTTGTGATGTGGCCAATCGGCTCAATGCTGTCTGTATCTATTCCATTGAGCTTTGATATGTAATTTAAAACATCCTTCAGCTGTTCTTCAAAAACGGCCTTTTCCTTTCCTGAAAGGGGAATGTTTGCCAGTTTCGAAACATAATCAATATCAATTTCGGGTTTTTGTTTTTTCTTCATTGCATTGAGCGAAGAGCTATTACTCGCTCTTCTATCGGTGGGTGAGTGTTAAAAAGATTAGCAAATAACCCAATCGCATTTTTCTGATTCTTCAAAGGGTTTGTAATGTAAAGATGGGCTGTTGCTTTGTTAGCAGCCTCCAGCGGCTCCTTGTCCTTTGAAATTTTCAACAGTGCATCTGCCAATGAATCCGGATTACGGGTTAAAAGAGCTCCGGATGCATCTGCCAGAAATTCGCGTTTTCTTGAAATTGCAAGCTGGATTAACATTGCAATAACAGGCGCCAGAATCGCCATTACAAGTCCCAGCGCCAAAAAAATAGCGTTGCCTCCCCTATCATTATCCCTGTCTCCGCGGGAGTAAAATGAGATCCGCAGGAAAAAGTCAGCGGCCAGCGCAACCGTTCCAACCAAAATCGCAACAATCGTCATAAGCCTGGTGTCGTAATTGCCTACATGCGAAAGCTCGTGGGCGGTAACTCCCTCAAGCTCGAGCTTGGAGAGTTTTGAAACGATCCCACCTGTAAAAGCAATTGCTGCATGTTTGGGATCACGCCCAGTGGCAAATGCATTTGGGGCAGTGTCTTCAATAATGTAAATCTTTGGCGTGGGGAGGCCGGAGGCAATACACAAGTTTTCTACTGTTCGGAACAAATCCGGATTATCTTTTTTTTGGATTTGTTTGGCACCGGAGATTGCCATCACCAATTTGTCACTGGTGTAATACGAAAAAAAATTCATAATGCCGGCGGCAATTAAGGCGATTCCTGAAATTCCGAGGGCAGACGGCGCATCAAAACCGTAAGCAGAAGCAAAGATATAAAACGCCAAAGTCACAAAGAACGCAAAAAAGAACATAATTAGCCACGTTTTCAGGCGATTAGAGGAAATTTGTGTATAGGCTGTCATTATAGGGAAATTATACTATTGTCCTAATTGATTATCGAGGAGATATGCCTGTTCTTCTAAGAATTCATAATTCGGCTGCTGTAAATAATCATGTACAATATCTTCTCCTCTTTGAACAAGGATCGTAATTGCTACCTGATCGGTAGTAAAAGATAAATGCGAATCTCCTGGCAAAACCTTTAACTTGTCACTTACTCTCATAACTTCCTCGTTATGATAACTGTAGAGTTTTCCTACCAGTCTTCGAAATTTCTCCTCCGATGATCCATGCTGGTGATGGGAAGTCATCGTAAATTCCTCGAGTGTTTGAACAGCAATAAGAAGTTTCTCCCCATTTATTTCTCGTTCACGCCACATCAGGTAATTTGCTTTTGAATCAGGTGATTTTGAAGGAAGTGGATTATCTATACTTCCTAATTCTTCATCGTTTGACCCAGAGATGAGTACTGGCACGTTTCTAAACTTACCAAGATCTCTGAATCCGTCTGTGTTTTTGTATTTTTTATCGAAAGCAATTTTAATATTCACATCTGGGCAAGGAACGATCCATACTCCATTTATACATCTAGGTTCAAAATGGTGAGGTAGTATTCGCAGTATTTCTGTCATCAGTTAATCGTTTTGAGTTTTCCGCGGACGTCCTCTATATTCTTATACCCTTTTTTCTCCATAAAATCCAACAATTCTTTTTGAGCTTTTGCAAAAATCACCGGACCTTTTTGCAAAAAGGCAGTTCCTATTTGAATAGCCGATGCTCCGGCTAAAATAAATTCAAAAGCATCAACACCCGTGTATACCCCACCTACACCAATAATTTGAATTTTTCTACCCAATAATTCGTAAAATTTTCTGACGTTGGCAAGTGCTGTGTATTTAATATAACGGCCGCCGATACCGCCAAACCCGCCTTTCGGCTTGATAACTGTTTTTTCCTTATTTGGATCAATAACAAGTCCGTTCCCAACCGAATTTACGCTAGTTAAAAATTTTACAGGATATTTTTTAATAACTTTGGCAATCTGATCATAATGCACAAAATCAAAATAAGCTGGCAGTTTCACTCCCCATGGCTTTTTACAGATTTTTGAAACTGTTTCTAGAAGTCTATCCATTTCTTGAAAATCATACCCAACTATGGGTTTACCAATGGTGTTTGGAGAACCCGGATTAAATTCAATTAAATCAACAGGGGAGTCATTAAAGGCTTTGAAAATTACAATATTGTCCTCCAAAGTCATCCCTGAAATGCTGGCAACAACCGGTTTTGCGTACTTTTCCTTTACAATTTTAGAAAACTTTACATAAGCCTTGTATCCCAAGTTTGGCAAACCCATTGAATTTATTGAGCCGAATTCCAGATCCGCATATCTTGGCTCGGGATTCCCTTTGCGGGGTTCTAATGTGCAGGACTTCATGGTAATTGCAGAAGATTTTGATTTGCCGATTACCTCAAGTTCTTTAAGTGTGACGTCGGCAGGACCGGCAGCATTAAACACACAGGTTTCGAATTTTACTCCGGCAATTTCTGTAGAAATATCGGCCATTTTTTTACGCAAATCCCATTTTCTTTGCCCAGTTTTTTGGGTCATTTGCCCATTCTAATATCGTTTTTACTTGCTCCTTTTTGAGATAACCATTTTCTTTGGCAACACCTACCGCTGTTTCAAGACTGCAAAGCGCCTGGAAATTTATTTTATTTTTTTTGAAATTTTCGTTTGCGGCATTTAAATTGTAAGTAAAGATTGCGAACAAATTATCCGCGTTTGCTCCTAGTTTTCTTAAAGCTTTTACTGTCTGGGTTGAAGATTGGCCTGTTGAAACAAGATCTTCGATAACTACAGCAGTTTGCCTGCGTTTGATTCTTCCTTCAACTTGATTTTCCAATCCATGACCTTTTTTAGAAGTTCTGACGTAAACAAGGGGTAATTTAAGTTTTTGGGCAACAAGTGACGCGTGAGGAATGCCGGCTGTTGCAACCGCTGCGATGACGTCAAACTTTTTAAGTTTTTTGATTCTCTCGATAAAAAAATCGGTTATTTCTTCTCTTTTTTTTACATCGGAAATCAAGAGTCTGTTGTCTGAATAAACAGGGCTTAAGATTCCAGAAGTAAACTTAAACGGGCTGCTAGTACGAAAGGTTATCGCACCTGATTCAAATAGCAATGCTGCAACTTTTTGGGCTGTCTTACCTGTGCTTGTTGATTTCATCTTTCAATTCTTGAGCAGCAAGTTTCGGATCCTGAGCATAAATTATGCCGCGGGATGAGCTTATTATCAAACCCGTGCCATTTTTTCTCAGCCCGTTTTTTAAGGTGTTTTGCAGATTCCCACTCTGAGAGCCTACACCGGGAACCAAAAAGGTCATCTTGGATGCAATCTCCCTAATCTTTTTCATTTCGTTTGGATAAGTCGCTCCCACAACCATAAGAAGATTTTTATATTTTTTGTCCCAATCGACAACTTTTCTGGCAACTTTTATAAAAAGTGGTTTACCGTCGACTTTCAAATCCTGCAAGTCTGCAGCTGACGGATTGGACGTACGGCAAAGTACAATTACTCCCTTATCGCGCCTTTTGAAAAATGGTTCTATGGAATCAAAACCGCAATAAGGACTAACTGTTACGGCATCGGATCCATAAACATCAAATACTTCTTTGGCGTACATTTCGCTTGTATGGCCAACATCTCCTCTCTTTGCATCGAGAATAACCGGGACATTCTGATAGTTCTCATGAATATACGTAATAGTTTTTTTCAAGTCCTTAAGACCCTTTAAGCCTGCAGCCGCATAGAATGCTATCTGGGGCTTAAATGCACAAACCAAACCCGCTGTTTGATCAATAATTGTTTTGTTGAATTCGAATTGACTTTGGCCTTTTTTTAATTTTGAGAAATCGGGGTCAAGACCAACACAAACCAAACTGTTATTTGCAAAAACCGCTTTATCTAATTTGTCCTGGAAATTCACTAGAGCTCGCCAACTAGACTATCTGCGATAAGTTCGGATACCGAAACTACTTCGACTTTTTTATTCTTTTTGGTGATATTTATGCTGTCTGAAACAAATACTTTGTCAATTTCACTTTTTTCAATTTTTTCAAGTGCATTGTTCGCAAAAACACCGTGAGTCGCACAAACAATTACCTTTTTTGCGCCCTTTTGCTTCAAAGCTTTGGCGCTTTCTATGATTGTTCCGCCGGTGGAAATGATATCATCTATGATGACTGCACAATCACCAACTACTTCCCCCGTCATAGACAAAACCTCAAGACTGTCCCGCACGTGGGTGTGCCTGTGTTTTTCTATAACGGCAAGCGGAGCATTTAAAAGCGACGCAAAATTTCTGGCACGTCTTACTCCACCTACATCAGGAGCCACGACAATCGGGCTTTTAAATTTTTCTTTGATTAATCGGCCCGCCAAAACTTCAAGCGCCGAAAGGTAAATTACCGGTACATCAAAAAACCCTACAATTGCATCCGCATGCAGATCGAGACAAACTACTTTGTTGACTCCTGATCTTACGATTAAATCGGCAATAACTTTTGCGGAAATCGGTTCGCCTTTGCGGCTTTGTTTTTCTTTTCGGCTGTATCCAAAATACGGAATGACAGCAGTAATTCTATGCGCGCCGCTTCTTGTTAGCGCATCAGCAATTAAAGCAAGTTCAATGATGTGACGATTTACAGGAGCCGAGTTTGATTGAAGAATAAAAACGTCGCAGTTGTTTACATCATCCTGTATCCAGACATCAACCTCACCGTCTGAAAATACTCCCAAATCTATTTTCCCCAGCGGTATTTTTGATTTGTCGGAAATTTTTTGCGCAAGCAAAAGGTTCGAGGAACCGGCAAAAATTTTAGGCGAATTCACTTTGGTTAAAATTTAACCTTTATCTCTGTTTTTGAAGCCTCATCGGCTTCAAAAAAGTCTTCTTTCTGGAAGTTAAAAAGCCTGGCAATTAACATACTTGGAAAAACCTGAATTTTTGTATTGTATTCCATAACATTCGAATTATAAAACTGCCGGGAGGCAGCAATTTTGGTTTCGGTATCGGAAAGCTCCTCCTGTAATTCCTTAAAATTATCCGAGGCCTTAAGATCCGGATAAGCTTCGGCAACTGCAAATAACGTCTTGAGTGCACCGGCCAGCATATTTTCCGCGGCTGCAGCCTGCCTGGGGTTTTTGGCAGAAAGCATGGCAGACCTTGCTTTGGTTACATTTTCAAAAACCGATTTTTCATGCTTTGCATAGCCTTTTACCGTTTCAATCAAGTTTGGAATCAAAGAAGACCTTCTTTTGAGCTGTACCTCAATTCCCGACCATGCCTCTTTTATTCGAACCCTTAGTGTCACAAGCCCGTTATAAAGAGCAAGTATATAAATTAAAACTATTAAAACTAACCCCCAAAAAATAATTGTTGATGTCATGGTTGTCTAATCATACATTAAACAATTTTCTGAATTCAACCCAAGGCAGTGTATTTGCAACATCTCTCTTTTGCGCCCAGCCGCGTCTTGCGACTGCAACGCCAAAACGCATGTTATCCATTTGGGCAATATCGTGCGAATCCGTGTTGATTATAAACTTAACTTGATACTCTAAAGCTTGTCTTACTAAAGTATCGGGAAGATCCATCCGGTTCGGGTGGGCATTGATTTCCAATACGGTCTTTGTCTTTCTGCATTCGCGAAAAATAAATGGCCAGTCCGCCTCATACGATTCACGTGCGTTAAGAAGTCTACCCGTAGGATGCGAAATTACTTGTACATAAGGTGAACGAATCGCCGCCAGTAACCTTGAAGTTATCGTTTTTTTGTCTTGAGAATGACTCGAATGTATACCGGCAATTGCTCCGTCTAACATTTTCAAACCATCTTTTGGTACGGAAAGCTGGCCGTTTGTTAAAATATCGATCTCGAGTAAATTAAGTATCCCGATATTTTTGACTGAGGATTTTAATTGTTCTATTTTTTTCGTTCTTTTCTCGATAATCCTAATAATTTGATTTTTAGTGTGGGTTGAAACGCCCGACGAATGATCGGAAAGACCGACATATTCGTAATTTAAAGATTTTGCTTTGTTGATAATCTCTTCAAAAGAATCTTTACCTAAATCATGGCTTGGCTCAATCGGATAACTAGAATGAAGGTGAATGTCGCCTCTAACATCTCTGACCCCAATGACTTTCGGCAATTTATACCCAAGCGCCGCTTCTATCTCTCCGGTATCCTCCCTCATTTCAGGGACTATCCAATCCATTCCCAGAAATTGATAAAACTCCTCTTCACCCTCAAATTCGTGTAATTGTCCTTTGTACCGGATGCCGTAATCGGAAACCGACATTTTCTTCTTTAAAGCAAGCTCGCGAAGCTTGATGTTGTGGTTTTTTGAACCTGTGAAATGCTGCAAGAGGGAGCCAAATGATTCCGGAGGATTTATCAGAACGTCAATCTGCATACCGTTTTTTAAAATAACCGAACCTTTGCGCTCTCCTGCCTCCAGCACTTTAGAAATCTCGCCAAAAGCTGTAAAATGTTTAATTACTGTCTTGGGGTGATTGGACGCAACAGCTATATCGATATCGCCAACCGTAGGATTCATTCTGCGAAGCGACCCTAAAGGTTCTGCTATTTTGACTTCTTTTAATTTTTTTAGGTGGTTAAGGATCCTTTCGGCAACCGGAAATACCTCAGGCAGTAAATACCTTGTGGGTTCTTTGAACTTGTCGAGACTTTCAAGAATTTCCTGCTCGCTTTTCTGGCCAAAACCGGGAAGCACTCTGATTTTTTTTGATTTAGCTTTTTGCGCAAGGTCACTCAGGCTTTTTAATTTAAGATTTGTCGCAAGCTTATAGGCCGTTTTAGGACCCATCCCCCGAACCTTCAAAAGCTCGAATACAATTTGAGATATATCTTTGGTTACAGAATCAAAATGCCCAACTTTACCCTTCGTGAAAAGCTCATCAAGATACTTTCTGATGTTTTCACCCAAACCCGGAACAGTGTCAAGTCTGCCTTCCTCCCAAAGATCTTTTATCTCGCTTGTTGCATGTTCAATACTTGCGGCGGCATTTTGATAAGCAATTATTTTAAACTGGCTTCCCCCTTTTATGGTGTAAGCTGCGGCAACATCATTTAAAATTTTGGCGATTTGTTTGTTGGAAAAGTAATAATCTTTCATTGCTTTTTCCCTTTTTTATGTTTGACAGGTTCAAAGTGCAGGTGTAAACTTCTTTTACTGTATTTTAACAAATCGCAAGGTCGCGTAGTGTAGCTGGCCTAACACGTCACCCTGTCACGGTGAAGATCGCCGGTTCGAATCCGGTCGCGACCGCAGACACGCAATCATCTTTTTTGAAAAAAATCCCCTGCCTGGAAGGAGGTTTGTTATGCCGAGAGGTCGTCCTAAAAAAAATTTTCTAAATTTTAAAATCAACTGGCAGGATTCGTATGGAACGTTTGTTCTGATTGCCATCATAGTAATCGTTCTTGGACTTTTGGTTGCCAATTTCTTTTCAAACAGATCAAAGGACATCGGCTCAGGAGAGCAAGTCGAGCAAACTGCAGAAGAAGCTGCAAAACCTACAGCGGGCGCGGAATACGAAATCAGGGAAAACGATTCCCTTTCAAAAATTTCACAGGAGGTTTACGGTTCGCAAAATTATTGGCCCACAATTGCACAAATTAACAAAATAGCAAATCCGAATAGAATTCTTGCAGGCAGCAAGCTTCAGCTTCCGTCAAAAGAGGAAATTGAGCAAACAAAAACCGTAATGACTGAAAAAACCTACAAGGTTTCGGAAGGTGACACTTTCTTTACAATTGCCCAGAAAGTCTACGGTGACGGGTCTAAATGGCGAATTCTGCATCAGGCAAACGGAGGCCGATTTTTGCCAAACGGAAATCCGTTAGTTTTTGCAGATAGCACAATTACAGTCCCTCGATAGGTTTTTAAAAAACTGCTAAACTGTTACCGCATGTCTGGTGCGGGATTAGTATAGTGGCAGTACGCAACCTTCCCAAGGTTGAGGTGCCAGTTCGATTCTGGTATCCCGCTCATTTGAACAGTAATACCCAAACGGCTAAAATAGGCCAATGCCGCCTTAGCTCAGGAGTAGAGCAACTGTTTCGTAAACAGTAGGTCCTCGGTTCAAATCCGAGAGGCGGCTCATCGTGAAGCAACGATATAGAATAAATAGGCTCGCAAAAAAAGAGGAAGCCGCCACGGTCAAGCGGATATTTGCGCTTTCCGCAATTAGCGCGCTTCTGGCGCTTTTTATGTTCACACTTGGAATACCCCTTTTGGGAAAATTTGCGGATTTCTTGGAGCTAATCCTTGGTTCTCAGAATCAGCAACAATCACAAGAAAGAAGAAACGTCCCCCCGCCTAACTTTGACCGGATTCCTGCTGCCACAAACAGCGCCAATTTAAACATCAGAGGATTTGCAGCAGAAGGCGAAAGTGTCGAACTTTATCTTAATGATAATCCTTCTGCAAAAGCAGACACCGCCTCAGGGAATTTTTCTTTTGAAGATATAAAACTTCAAGATGGAGAGAATACTATTGCCGCAAAATCATTATCAAGTGCAGGACAAGAGAGTGAATTTTCAAAAACTTTAACAATTAAATTGGATACCCAATCACCTGCACTTAATGTCGAAAATCCCCAGGAAAACCAGTCATTTTCAGGCAACAATAGGATTAAAGTCTCCGGCAAAACCGATCAGGATTCGCAGGTGTATGCCAATGGTTTTTTAGCAAATATCAACTCCGAAGGTCAATTTGAAATTTTGATACCGGTTGCAGAAGGCGATTCACAAGTTGAGATTCGTGCAATCGATGAGGCCGGCAACGTGACTGTGGAAAAAAGAAATATCCACTTTAGCAAGTAATCAGCGCAGATTATCTTCCCTGCTTACTATTCCTACAAAAAACCAGAACAGAAGCATTATCTGCGGAAAAAACAGTGAGTTTACGAACTGCGAATGAACAACCAAGCCAATAAATGACGCAGAAGTTCCAAGCGCGACAAAACTTCTCTTTGACGATTTTGCGACAGTTGACCAGATTGAAATTAAAATCCACATAAATGCAGCCAAACCAAAAACCCCTGTAGTTGCTGCCACCAAAAGTAAACTGGAATCGCTTCCTGCACCGGAATGACCCCCAAGATCTTGGTCATTTTCAAAAAATCCATAGCTTGCCTGAGTATAACGGTAGGTATTAAAACCGACGCCTACTAAAAAGTGGTCTTTGAAAACCAGCAGTGCTCTTTGCCAGCTTTCGATCCTTGCTTTGACAGTTTCGTCAAATGTTATTGCGCCTGTAACTCTTTCTCTTGCCTGGGGGATAAAAATAAATGATACGAGGAAAATTAATATGGCAAAAGACGTTATTCTAAACGATTTTAAAATGCCAATAACTAAAAGTGCACATAAAAAAGCAAGGTAGGAGCTTCTGGAAAATGTCAAAAGCACAGCAATCGAACTTGATAAAAAGACAAAAAGCAAAACTAAATTCTTCTTGAACAAATACGAACTTAGCGAAAAAGAAGCTAAAAATACAAACACAATCCCGACAAAATTTGGGTCCAGAAAAGATGAGACAATTCGCATCTTATGCGGATCCCAGCCGTAAGGAGCCAAAAATAAAAGATTCGGAACAAAAAGTAATTGTAAAAATCCCAAAAAAACAAGGATCGTGCCTGCTGACAAAAATATATTTACCCACTTTTCCATTTTTTCTCTTTTGACCACGTTTAGGGTAATTATCATTACCGAAAAATAAAGCAGGAATCTCAAAAGAAAAAGGCTGGAGACAAAAATCTCTTTAGGCGAAAACTGGTTCAGCGCAAAAACGGTTGAAGATGTTGCAAATAAAGAAAAAACGGCAGTCGGCAGCATTATTTTTTTCGGAATTACTATAGCGATCCTGTTGAAAAAGAAATAAAACAAAAAGGCGACTGCCAAAATTAATACAAAAATGTCAGAGACCGTAAACGACACTTCTTGCCCAAATAAAGGAATTCTTACAAGCTGTCCCGGGATTATCGATATGACTGCTGTTATAAGGAGAAGTTCTAATTGCCCCATTTCTGAAAATCAATCTTTATATGTGCACGCATCTGGATTCGAACCAGAGACCTCCCGCCTAAATTTAGTGGGCCCATCAGGACTCGAACCTGAGACCTTTCGTGTGTGATACGAATGCTCTACCAACTGAGCTATGAGCCCCAATTTTGGCGGGCTACTCTAACCGGCTGAGCTATGCGTGCATAATTTTCGTGGCTGTACTTGATGTGTAATTTTAACATAGAATAGTAGGTACAATGCCCAATAAAGACGCGCTCTTTGGTGTTTTAAAAGAAGTACTCCACACGGCATTGATTTCCCTTGCAATTTTTTTCTTTGTTTACATTCTTATCGTCCAGCCGCACCGGGTAAAAGGGGAGTCGATGGTACCGAATTTTCAGGACGGTGAGCTTTTACTTACCGAGAAGGTAACTTACCGCTTCCAGGATGTAAAACGCGGCGATGTTGTAGTTTTTAAAGCGCCGACTGCCAGAAAAGTTGATTTTATAAAAAGAATTATAGGACTTCCGGGTGATACGATTGAGATCCAAAACGGGTCAGTATTTATAAACGGTAAAGAGCTCACAGAGCCATACGAAACCCAGTCAACCGACGGAACTTTAAAAATAACAGTAGGCGAAAATCAATTCTTTGTTTTAGGGGATAACCGAATGGCATCTTCAGACTCCAGAAGTTTCGGCTCAATCGAAAAAGGAACGATCAAAGGCAGGGCCTGGCTGGTATACTGGCCAATTTCCAAGTGGAGATTAATTTCAAGAGTTAACTACACCGTCTCTAATTCGCTTTAAGATACTAAACGTTTCTTCGACCTTTCCCTTGGCAACGACCTGAATCTTACCCTCTACACGCGACTGGCTAATTTTGACTTTCACCTTAGCCTGCCCACCGTTTAATTTTGAGGCGATTTCTTCCTGGAATTTTTCCAACTCATCACTTTGAAGCTTTTGGGCAGGGACTTGCTGTTTGGGCGCAATGTTTTCCCTTGCCTTAAGTTTACGGGAAAGTTCTTCTGCTCCCCTTACAGACAGATTTTTTTGTAAAACTTCCCGGTATGCCTCAACGATAAGATGCGGGTCATCAAGCGAGGCTAAAGCCCTGACATGACCTTCTGAGGTTGCGCCGGAGGCCAACGCATCTTTAAGCGCGTCCGGAACTGAAAGAAGTCTAAAAGTATTTGAAACATAAGGAGCGCTTTTGCCTATTTTCACGGCAATTTCGCTTGTGGAAAGGCCAAACTCCTCCATCAGGCGCTTGAATGCCTGTGCCCTCTCCAATGGATTAAGGTCTATCCTTTGGACATTTTCGATAATGGCCATTTCAAGCATACCCTGAGGCGTGGTTTCCTTAATTAAAACCGGCACCTTTGAAAGGCCGGCTATTTTTGAAGCTCTCCATCTTCTTTCACCGGCAATGATCTGATATCCGGCAGGGGTTTTGGCAACAACCAGCGGTTCCAAAACTCCATGTTCACGGATGGAATCGACAATTTCTATCAGAGAATCGGGGGTTATCAACCCGCGCGGTTGAAGCGGGTTGGGCTGAAGCATGTCAATATCAATTTCAAAAATTTGGTTTTCGTCCATAGACTTAAAGCACCTCTACTAATTTTTTGCCGAGTTTTTTCCGAAAGTTAATCTTACCGTCTTGGACTGCAAAAATCGTGTGGTCGCGTCCCAGCATTGTACCCTGACCGGAATAATACTTTGTGCCACGCTGACGGACTATAATGTTACCGGCTGAAGCATTCTCCCCGCCGTAGATTTTTACACCCAGTCTTTTTCCCTGACTGTCTCGGTTTTTGGCTGTTGCTCCGCCGCCTTTTTTGTGTGCCATTTAGTCTCCTTCGGAGAAATTTCTAATTTTTAAATAATTCTTAAATTATTCAATTTCTAAATTGGGACTTTGATTTAGTTATGCAATTTATCTAGGTCAATATCAGCCTTCGCCTTCGTCGAATCTTATATATCAGAGGAGTGCAATTGAATCGAAGATTCAAGGCGACCTGCTGATATTAGAATAATTAGATCAATTAGGTTAATTCTTAAAAGATTCTAGCGTTGTTTTCACGAGGTGTCAAGGACTACTTGTTTATAATAAAGACTAGTTTGATATATTAAACAGAGATTTTTTCGATCAGGATCTTGGTTTTTATATGTCTGTGGCCGCTGGTTCTGGTATAGCGGGATTTTGACTTGAATTTTACAACCCTTATTTTCTTGCCCTTAAAATCGCCGACAACTTTTGCACTAACTTTAGCATTTGGAACATAAGGCTTTCCCAAAACTAAACCTTTTGAATCACCAAAAAGCAATACCTCGCTTAATACAACGGATTCTTTAGGCACCTCAAGCTTTTCGACACTTATTAAATCACCCTCGGAAACCAAATATTGCTTCCCACCGGTTTTTACAACTGCAAACTTATCCATAAGCTGAAATTTTATCACTTGCTAAGGCAGGCATCAAGTTTGGCGTCTTTCAATTGAAAAAACAATACCCAGAACAAGCAACGTCGAAAGCAGGGAGGAACCGCCGTAGGAAACCAGGGGCAAGGTAATTCCGGTAACAGGCAAATAACCCATATTCATACTTATGTTAATAAGCATTTGTATACCCAGAAAAACCACGGCTCCCACAACTACCAATTGTGCAAAACGATTCTTTGTTTTGGCAAAACCCAAAATCCTGACAATTAAAATTGAATACAAAATAACCAAAAGCATTGAGCCGAAAAAGCCTAAGCTTTCGGCAATCGACGCAAAAATAAAATCGCTTTCCGCCTCCGGCAGAAATTTAAGCTGAGATTGCGTAGCCTGCCCTAAACCTTTACCCAGCAACTGGCCGGAGCCAATGGCGATTTTAGACTGGATTATTTGATAGCCTGTGCCTAGCCGGTCCTGGGCAGGGTTAATAAAGGTTTCGATTCTTGCCTTTTGGTAAGGCTCAAGAAACTGAAAAAATAAAAGAGCCGCAAAAACCGCAAGTGCCGAAATTACCAAAAAATGTTTAACCTTAAAACCCGCAACGAATGCAATACTTATCCAGATTGCCAAAATCGGCAAAGCGTTTCCGATATCCGGCTGAATAAGAATCAAAATTACAGGCGGCAAAACAATCAGAAAACTTAAAAATATATTTTTTGCAGCAGCTGCATTTTTTGACGAGAAAAAATTGGCAAGCGTCAGAATAACTGCAACTTTGGCAATTTCCGAAGGCTGAATCCTAAATACCCCCAGATCTATCCAGCGCACAGAACCGCGGACAGGTTCGGCAATCAGAAAAATCACAAAAAGCAAAACAAGGGACAGAATGTAAAGGGGTACTGCTAAATTTTTCCATAAATGCAGATGGAACACCGAGGCAAGATAAAAAACGGCAAGACCCACAACCCAGAAAATCAGCTGATTATAAAAAAGGGGACGGTTCAGGGAAAAAATAACCAAAATAGAGATCGCTCCAATTGCCAGAATAAAAAACAGTCCTTTAAAATCCAACCCTCTTTCCATTATCCGGCTCTTTTTATTGTAAGTTTTTCGCCTTTTACAAGTTCTTTGGAGAGTGTTTGTTTTTTTATCTCTGTTTCATATTCTTTAGGCCAGGCAGGCAAAGTAACCGTGACTTTTTCAGAAAGTTCGCATCCGGCTTCTTTTCTGGCCTGCTGAATTTGTCTGATAATTTCGCGCGCTTCCCCTTCCGCTTTTAGCGCGGGACTCAGCTTGGCGTCTAATCGAAGGGCTTTGGCATGAACAACTTCTTTCACATTTACTTCATCGGCAATAACAAGCTCCAAAGGCTCCGGCAGTTTTTGGCCGCCATACTCCAGTTTTTGAAGCGGCTGGCGGACCTTTATCCCGACTTCCTTTCTTTCGGCGTGGGCTTTTTCGACAATTTCCCTTGCTTTTTTCATTTCCTTTTCAAGGTTTATGTCAATAGACTTAGGATTTGCTTGAGGAAAGTCGGAAAGATGAACGGAATTTTCCCCTGCAAGGTTCATATACATTTCTTCGGCAACATAAGGCATAAACGGCGCTAATAATTTCGAAAGGTTGACCAGTATTGAATAAAGAGCAGGGAGAGCATCCTTTATCCTCTCCCTGCTTCTTCTGACGTACCAAGTAGAAAGATCGCCTATGACAAAATCTTCTATTGTCTGACTGGCTGTCTGGACATTGTAATCTGTCAGCGATTGCGTAACTTGAGCGATTGCAGAGTTAAGACGGGAAACAATCCACCTGTCAAGAACGTTCGTCGACTGATAACTTCCAATTTTTGAGTCGGGATTCCAGTCATTCAAATTGGCATAAGTTATAAAAAACGAATAAATGTTCCACAAAATTAAATAGAATCTTCTTCTGACATCATCAGCTTTGTGATATCCGAAAAGCAGATTGTTAACAGGATTCTGGCTTAAATACATCCAACGCATGACATCGACTCCGATTTTGTCGGCAGCCTCGTTGAATTCAATGGCATTGCCTTTGCTCTTGTGCATTTCCTCACCTTTTTCGTCCAAAAGTGTTGCAAATCCCAGAACCGTTTTGTAGGGGGGGGAATTTTTTATAACTGTCGACATGGCAATCATCGAGTAAAACCAGTTTTTAAACTGACCTGGAAATGATTCTGTTATAAAATCGGCAGGATACCAACTTGCAGGCATGGTTGAAATCGGTACAATGCCCGCATCCAGCCAGACATTGCCGACGTCCGGAATTCTTGATGTTATTTGACTGCATCTCTGGCATTTGATTTTAACCGCATCAATCTGGGGCCGATGCGGGCTCTTCCCCTCAAATTCGCCCCATCCCTCAACAGCTTCTTTTCCAAGTTTGTCCTTGGAACCAATGACCTCGAAATGTCCGCACTTTGCGCATTCCCAAATGGGCAGTGCCAACCCCCAATACCTTTTTTTGGAAATCAGCCAATCGTGCATATTTTTGAGCCAGTCCAATTCCCTTTCAAGGCCGAATTTCGGAATCCAATTAATTTTTTTGGCAACATCAACCATTTCCTCCCTCAGGGTCCGGCCTTTTTTATCATCCGGATCCTTCTTGTCCATGGCGATATACCATTCATTAACAACCCGCCAAACTAATTCCGTTTTGCAGCGCCAGCATGTAGGATAACGATGCTTGTAATTTTCTTCTTTGAAAAGTACGCCTTTTTCTTTTAGTCTTTCGATTACCAAATCGGGATTGTCCTTGGCATTCTTGCCTGTTAAATCGCCAAAGCCATCGATATAATTTGCAGACTCATCGATTGATTCGACAACCTGCAAATCTTCTTCCTTTGCCAAATGAAAGTCTTCCTGCCCTGCACCGGGGGCAATATGTACAAATCCGGTTCCTTCTTCTGCATTAACCAAATCTTTATCAGCCACGACTCGATGCTTAACTCCTTTAAGTGCCGGTAAATCATCAAAAATCCCCTCGTATTCGAGTCCGGCAAATTCAGATCCTTTAAAATCTTGAAGACAGCGCCAATTAGACAGATCATTTCCAAAAATGTCATCTCTGACATCTCTTTGCAGGCCTTCAATCACGTTGCTTCTGACAAAAATTATTTTTTCTCCAGATTTTGAATTTTCCCAAAGTCCGTAAGTAAAATCTGGATTGACGGCAATCGCCACATTTGAAGGCAAAGTCCACGGCGTGGTAGTCCAAACCAGAAGCTTGGCGTTTTGGAGTTTGGAGTTTTTAGTTTGGAGTTTGTATTTAACATAAACCGCTTTGTGGGTAATTTCCTGATATTCTTCTGTCAAAATCTCGTGCTGGGAAATAGCCGTACCGCATCGCGGGCACCAGGGCACGGAATCCCTTCCCTTATATAAATAGCCTTTTTGATTGCAAACCTTCAGAAAATTCCAGATTGCGTAGTTATTTTCGTCCGAAGATGTGTGATAGGAGTTATCCCAATCCATAAAATAACCAAGCCGCATGCTTTGCTCTGTCTGCATTTGGGAATATTTTTTAACGCGCTCTTTGCATTTTTCGACGAATTTTGCGATTCCGTATTTTTCAATGTCTTTTTTATTCTTAAAGCCAAGCTCCTTTTCGACCTCGACCTCTATCCATAAACCCTGTTCGTCAAAACCGTTCTGGAATCTTTGGGCATATTCCTGCATGTTGTAAAATCTCTGCCACAAATCCTTGTAAGTTCTACCCCAGGCATGATGGACTCCCATCGGATTATTGGCAGTAATCGGCCCGTCTAAAAAAGAATATTTCTTTTTTGAATTTCGATTTTTCTCAAGATATTTTTTAACAATCCCCTTTTCATGCCAGTATTTGAGTAGCCTTTTCTCCATTGCCACAAAATCCTGTTTGGGATCGACAGGTTTAAATTTGCCTTTTTCCATATTGAGAACAATTAAAGCAGACGAGGGATGTTAGATCAAGGAAAATTCATTGAAAGTTTGTCAGAAAAGAACATTTACTGGTAGAATCTAGCATCATGTCCGAGAAAGAAAAAGGGTTTTTCAGAAGACTCTTTCGCCATGCTCCCAAAGAAAGAGAGGCGGTTTTGACCAGCGAAACCGAAATACGAGAAAGAGTTCTTCAAATGGCTAGAGGAACGAAGTCAGATATTAAATTGGTAGCTCATGCCAAACAGGACCATGTTTATTTCGATCTTCTTCCAGAGATTATGGGTGTATCCCCTGGTGACGTTAATATCCATGCTATCATTGTTATAAGTACCGATATTGATCCAGAATCCTGCGAAAAAGTTCAATCCATTGTTGAGCAAGTCAGACGTAGGGGAAATGCTTCAATAAAATTGATATCCGAAGAGGATTATGATAAGTATTTTGAAAATTTTCCTCAGCTGTGACAATTCCATAAATGAGCCGAGAAGAATTTGAAAAACTAGTTTTTGAAGCTTTGGAAAATCTGCCCGTATTTTTCAAGAAAAAACTGGACAACGTCGAGGTCACAGTTGAAGATTGGCCACAAGATGAAATAGCAAAAGGCAGATTGCTTTTGGGCCTGTATCACGGTGTTCCGAAAACTACGTGGGGCCGCAGTCTTGCTCCAATTTTACCCGACAAAATTGCAATATACATGAACCCGATCCTCTGGCTTGCAAGAGGAAATGCAAAAAGAATTAAGGAATTGGTTGTAGATACCGTAACGCATGAAATCGCCCATCATTTTGGGATTTCGGACAAGCGTCTTGATGATTTGAGAAACACAACGTAGCCTAAACGAAGACTGTCCTCGTTTAGTAAACCTTTTCGCCGTTGAGGAAAACTGTAACCTTTACGCCTTCGGAGACTTTATGTTCTCCTGAAAAATCCTTTTGCGTAATTTGCTGCGTGCAAAAAATTCCAGGGCTAGGATCAGTTATTGTTAAATCGATCCTAACTTGCTCGGGATATGATTCCATAACTTTTGTCTCCGGTATCAAATTGTGACACGGGCTTGGAACTTCAACCGTGCCCTGGTACTTTAATAAGTTATCCTCGTAGCTCTTTTGGAAAGTAACCTTGCTTTTTACAGGAACCTGAGGGGATAAAATTGTGCTTTTAACTTTATAAACGATTGATTTTTGGTATTTTGCGCCCAAGTAAAAGGCGGCGATTGGAAATGCCAAAAACAAAAAAATTGCAATTGCCTTTGAATACCAGGTTTCGCGGTTAAGATTCATGTAAAAATCTTAACACGCTAGGTTAAATTTGAAAAAGCTCCCCTTATATATAGAAAAAGCCCCACGAAAAGCACGATCACACCTCCTGTGCCAATCGCAAACTGCGAAGAGGTTTTCTGGGCAATAGTTCCGGCAATGGTATTGCCGACAGGCATCATGCCGACAAACATTGTTAAGTACAGTGCCAAGACTCTTGCCCTCATTTTATCAGGCGTTGCCAGCTGGACCTGGGTATTTAAAGTTGAGGCAAGCATTATCGTTCCAAAACCCGCGAACGCAAGAAGAATGTGGGCAAGGAGAAAATTCTTGTTTAAAGCAAAAAATAAAAGGCTAATACTTGAGATTAAAAGACCGAAAAAGATAAAGGCATTCTTGTTTTTGCTCCTGGACATTGCGGAGGTAAATATTGCTCCGGCCAAACTTCCTGCGCCTGCCGCCGAAAGCAAGGATCCCAAACCCTTGGCACCTGAGTCAAAGACTTTCTCGGCAACGGGCGGCATTAATGTCTGATACGGCCAGATAAAAATTGCAGATAAGGCGGCCAGAATTGTAAAGTATAAGATTTTTTTGGTTCTAATTGTAAACTTGAACCCCTCTTTTAGAGAATCAAAAGGGTGAACATCCATTTCAGGTTTATGATTAAAAACAGGTTTTATCATGGTAATTGCCCAGATGCCGGCAACAAAACTTAATCCGTTTAAAATAAAGGCCCAGCCGACTCCAAACGAGGCAATCACGATTCCTGCTATTGTCGGCCCGATAAAACGGGCGGCATTAAATTCACCCACATTTAAAGAAATGGCTGAAGCCAAATCGCGTTTGCCGACCATTTCCACAATAAATGCAAACCTTGCCGGCAAATCTATGGAGCCGACGGTTCCGTGAACAGCTGCCAGAACCAAAACTAAAGGCAGATTAATATTCCCAGTCACAACCAAAACCCCAAGCATTATGGCCGAAGTAGCTTCTGCGACCTGTGTCCGGACAAGAAGCTTTTTTTTGTCCATCTTGTCAATAAATACACCGGCAAAAGTGGTAAAGACCAAAAAAGGCAATCCGCCGACTGCTGCTATTGTCCCGACCCAAAACGCGGAATGAGTCAGCTGAAAAACCAGAAATCCGATACCGACTGCCTGAAGCCAGAAGCCTATTAAAGAAACTGCTTGCCCTGCAAAATACAGCTGGTAATTTCTATGAACTAAAGCCGGAAAAATAGATGTGATTTTTGAAGGAAGCCTGATTGGCGCCGCACCCGCAGTAACCGCGGTTATTTCCAATTCTTCCTCAAATTCAATATCTTTTCTTGACATCTTTCAATATTTTACTTTAAACGGAAATGTTGCTGCTTTTGGGATCAAGAGAATAAAAATTTAGCGGATTTGCCTTAAAAATGTGGGAATTCCTAAGTCATGTACCCTATTTAGGTTCAAAACAATCAATGCTACTTAAGAACAGTCAACCCATTCTTAAGTCATCAAAAGGGTAAGTTGAGAATACTCGAAAATTGGAATA
>Ga0209541_10002657_pt1 | contig 33597 bp, 34 predicted proteins | sample RifCSPlowO2_01_FD_184027 | JGI IMG/M metagenome (GOLD analysis project Ga0209541, IMG submission 184027) | Groundwater microbial communities from Rifle, Colorado - Rifle CSP2_plank lowO2_0.1 (SPAdes) (version 2) | ecosystem: Environmental > Aquatic > Deep subsurface > Groundwater | place...
AAAAATCAAAAAGAAACATGTGATCACTATAAAAAAAGACACTGCAGCATTTCTTCGCCGGCGAGGCTGGAAAGAATATAAAATAGGGGCTATGCAGGGAATTGGAAAACAAGGGAATGTTTTCTTATTCGAAAAGCAGCTAGAGGGAAACCAATTTGATGATGCACGTAAATGGCACCGCATCAAAGTAATCGGCCAGCGCGGAAAAGCAAAAGGGAAACCAGTTTATTTGACAATAAGAGTTTTGCCGGTAAGGAAAAGCAGAACATAAAAACAGAGCAACAGCTTTTTTGCAGCTGCAAAAGAATGTTTATAAACTAAAAAAGCTTTTTACTATGCATGCAGAACCTGAAGGTTTTTTTTGCGGTTGCAATTCTTTTTTCGGCGCTTTTTTTTAACGGCTGCCTGCAGAGCACGTTTGACTCGGGCATGGCAAAAATTTCTGAAATGCAGGCAAGATACAATCTGGGGGAACAATTCGCTCCCAACAATCTCGAGCAGATTTCCTCCTTCAAGGCAGAACTCAACAAAATGAAACAGGAAACAAAGGATTCTGCATTAAGCTCTTTCATTGATTTACGGCTGAATGCTGCAGACACAATGGAAAGCCTGATAATGTCTGATCTGGAATTCGGAAGGACAAACACTGTGAACATGGATTGCCGGGCAGAAAGCCCATTGAACAAGGGAATAGGCTTTCTGGAAAACGCATTCAACAAAAGCGCGCTCGGAGTAAAGCGCTTTGAGGCATTCAAAACAACTTACCCCGAACTTGTTGAAAAAATCCAGCAGAACGGCTTTCAGGAAGAAAGGCTCAGCGAACTAAACTCGAGCATAAAAACACAGTTAGACTCTGCAAAAGAATTAAAACTTGTTTCCTGCCCATAATTTTTCATGGAACTCATTGCACAGGGAGCAGAGGCAAAGCTGTTCAAGGTAAAAAAGGGAAAGCAAACAGTCCTGCTCAAGGAAAGAGTTTCAAAAGCATACAGATGCAAAGAGCTTGACAGCAAAATCCGCTCCGAGAGGACTTCTATTGAAGCGGGTTTGCTTGCAAAGGCAAAAAGCGCGGGAGTAAACACTCCCAATGTCCTTGAAACAGACAAAAAAAAATTTAAGATTACAATGGAATTCATTGACGGGAAACGCGCAAAGGACTTTCTGCAGGAAAAAAACTTTGAAAAAACCTGCCTTGAAACAGGAAAGGCAATTGCAAAAATGCATTTTTACGGGATAATACACGGAGACCTCACAACAAGCAACATTTTAGTGAAGGAGGGAGAGCTTTTTTTCATTGATTTTGGGCTTGGATTCAGAAGCAAAAAAATAGAGGACAAAGCAGTCGACCTGCTTGTTTTCAAAAAAACATTTGAGGCGACACACCACAAATTAATGCCGCGCGGATGGGAAACAATCCTCAAAGGATATGCGCTTGAAAATCCTGAAGAAGCAGGGCAGGTTTTCAGGCAGATAGAAGCTGTTGAAAAGCGCGGAAGATACCATTAAGACTTTAAGTTTTCTCCAATCGCAACTAGTTCGCCCAAAATATTTTCCATTGTAGGTTTCATGACTTTCAAATAATAAATCAGTCCTGCGGATACGACTATGCCAGAGGCAAGAGCAATTGCCGAAAGATATTGCGGGGTAGCTATTGCCCCGCCAATAAACGCCAGAATTCCTGTTGAAACAAAAATTAGCAAAGCATTGTATGTTTGGAGCTGTTGCTGATAACGCAGGTCAAGCACATTCTTTTTAATATCTGTTTTGGACAACACGAAAATCAGTCCATTAAAGATTTTGCAAACAGGCCGATGCCAAAAGCAACAAAGCCAATGCTTATTGCAGTAATAACGATCGGAGGAATGCCTGTAAACGCATTGAACTGAATTGCCAAAGCAACGCCGAAAAACATCAGATAAACAGCCAAAACAAGCTGCCACGTCTTAAAGTTTTTATTTTTTGCCATGTTTAATCAAATACAATTCTGCAATTTGCTGTTTTTTAATGTATCGCAATCTTCGTTGATTGTTGAAACCACCGCATATTCCTTTGCAAAACCTGAAAATGAAACCTATTTAAATGTTTCCCAAAGAGAGTTTTGTATTCTTTGTTTTGTTATTCTCTTTTCCGCCAACAGGGGAAAAGGGTGAAATTTGGTTTTAAATAAAATTGGTTTTTTTATGGCAAGAATGCACAGCGGCGCAAAAGGAGTGAGCAGGAGCAAAAAGCCTGTTTCAAAAAAGAGCCCCGAATGGGTAGAGCTTAAGCCGAAAGAGATAGAAGAGGCAATTACAAACCTTGCAAATGCGGGGCATCCTGCTGCAGAAATAGGCACTTTGCTGAGAGACCAGTACGGGGTTCCGGGGGCAAAGCTTGTTACAGGGAAGAATATTTCGCAGATTCTGGAAGAGCACAATTTAAAGCCGAAAATTCCGGAAGATTTGATGAATCTTATCAGGAAAAGCGTAAAGCAAAGGGCGCACTTGGCAAAAAACAAAAAGGATTTCGATGCAAAGCGCGGCTATCAGCTCACTGTTTCAAAAATAAGAAGGTTAACTGCCTATTACCAGAAACAGGGAAAGATTGCGGCAGACTGGCGCTACACTGAACAGGCGGCAGAACTGCTTGCAAAGTAAAGTGATTGAATGAAATTTGAAATTATTTTCACGGAAAACAAAAAAAAGGTTTTTGAAAAAAAAGGTTCTGACGAACCTGAAAAAATTCTTGAAGAATGCAACAGAATCCTTGACAAAAAATGAAACTTGAAGCAACAAAAAGGTTTTTTTTATGGCTGAAGAGCAGAAAGAAAAAAAGGAAAAGAAAGTAATCCAGAAAAGGACTACTTTCGACAAGTGGAAGCGCAAGAAATGGTACAAAATAATAGCGCCCGCGGAATTCAACAAGACAGAGCTGGGAGAGACAATCGCGGAAAAAACAAAAAACCTTGTGGGAAGGACAGTGCTTGCAAATTTAGGCGACCTTTCTGGACAGAAAATAAAAAGGCACATTACAGTGAAATTCCAGGTCAGGGCAGTAGAGGGACAGCACGCGCTTACGGAAGTAATCGGCCATGAAATAAACCCTTCTTTTATTATCAGGATGATTCGGAGAAGAAACAGCAAAATGGAAGTAGTCCAGACAATAGAGGCAGCGGACAAAAAAAACATGCACGTAAAGACAGTTGCTATTTCAATGAAAAAGCTCACTGCAAAGCAGGAAACAGCAATAAGGAACATGATAAGGGAAGCAATGCAGAACGCGCTTGAAAAAAAGAGCTTTGAGCAGTCAATGCAGGAAATAATCTTCGGGGCAACAGCCGCAAAGATTTTCAAGCATGTAAAAAGAATTGCGCCCATAAAAAAGCTTGAAATAGTGAAAACACAGCTTGAATAATTCGGGGGCTGCGCGCACAGCATAATTTTAATAAGACAATTTCCAACATTCTTCTTGATTGGAATGGATTTTCTTCTTTTATGCGCAAAGGCGCTGATGCTTGCAATTCCATTGTACATTACAAACGGGTGCGCGCTGATTTTCAGGGGAAAAACACCTGTAGATTTCAATGTAAAATTTCTTGACAACAAGCCATTGCTTGGAAAGGGAAAAACAATCAACGGAACCTTGAGAGGGATTGCCTGCGGTTTTCTCGCTTCAGCGGCAATCTTTTTTGCGTTTCCGGAAGTTTCAGCTGCATTCGGCACAAGCTATCTCCTGCTTGGGGCGCTGCTTTCAATCGGCGCAATTGCGGGAGACATGGCTGCTTCCTTCCTGAAAAGGCGCTTTGGAATAGAACAGGGAAAAAGCGCCTTTCTGCTCGACCAGCTTGATTTCATTGCAGGAGGCCTTATTTTAGCATCAATTATTTATGTTCCAAGCCTTGTGGAAATAATTCTTCTTGTTGTCCTTACGCCTGCTTTCCATCTGATTGGAAACTTCATTGCATTCAAGGCAAAAAGAAAAAAAGTGCCATGGTGAAAAAAAAATGCAGACCTTTTTCGGCAAAAAAGAACTTTTTTTTTCAATAAAGTTTTTCATAATCTTTTTAGTACTGCAGTTTTTCATTCTCTCCGCGCCTCTTGCACAGCTTGAAAATTTTATTGCTTCAGCAGAGGCGGGAGCGCTCGGACTGCAGAGCTCGGGAAACATTGTTTTTTTCGAAGACCAGAGCTTTCAAGTAGGGGCAAACTGCACAGGGCTTCTTTCTGGAGCGATTCTGTTTGCAGTTGTTTTTGCAATGAAAAAGCCGGATTTCCGAAAAAAGCTTCTGATTGCAGCAGCGGGAGCGCTTGTTTTGTTCCTTCTGAACTTTCCAAGGGTTTTCTTTGTGTTATGGGCAGCAAAAAATTTTGGGGCGGGATTGGCGGAAACACTGCATGAAATAACCTGGATGACTACTGCAGTGCTTGTTTTGATTGTCTGGTTTTTTGCAATAAGAAAAATAGCAAAGACAAAAAACTTTGCGGAACTGATTTAATCGGAAGGCTTTTTTTCCAGTGCCCAGCGCGCCATTTCCGCAAAAGCAGGCCTTGTAATAAGCACTCCGACAAGCACGCCCATTGAGGTTGTTATTGCAAAGCCCACAAGCTTTCCGAGACCGAATCCGAAAAATATTATCGGGAGCATTGTGGCAAGCGAAACAGAGGCAGCCGCAAATACAATGAACAAGGCTCTTTTTACTCTTGTAAGAAGGCTTGCTGCCTCATCGCCCTTTTCTCCGCGCAAAAGCTCGTCAGTAATTATTATTTCAGTGTCAATGCCTGTTCCGACTGCCGCAATTATTCCCGCAACAGCGCCTAAGTCAAACTTGTTTACGAGCGAGGAAAGCGCGATAGTAATGAGTGTCTCGCCCACAATCATGAAAACAAGCAGTGCTGTTATTTTCGGGACCCTGTATCTGACAAAAACAACAAGCGAAACAATTATTACTGCAAAAAAAGCCATCCACAATACTGTTGTCAAAAAGTTTTCGCCGAGCAGTGGGCTGATTGATTCCCTGCTGATGCTTTTCACTGAAACAGAGAGAGAGCCGCTTGAAAGCAGTATGTCCAGATCGGAAAGCCGCTGCTGGGCAGTCTCAAAGTCCTGCGCAGTCCCTGTAATCTGCAGGTTTGAAAGCGCAGTTGCCTGGTCAAGTGTCGCAACATCCATATGCGCAACATCTGGGCTTAATGCAATCGCTGTTTTCACTCCCAAAGCATTCCAGACCCATGCCCCTCCCTGAGTATAGGGAATGACTTTTGTTTCAAATCCAATGCCCTTTAATTGCTGGACAATTCCCTCATTCAAATCCTCTTGAATCAATGCTGTTTTGTTTGCAGGCAGCAATCCTTTGAGATAGTCTAACTGTTCCTGGGAAAGCGCTCCTGCGGAAACCTTTACATAGGGGCTTGCGCCATTGAGCAGTATTTCTTCTATTTTCAGGTTTGATTGTATGTCGTTTACAATGCTTCCTGTCAACAGCAGTTCCTTGTCTGAATTAAAGACGTTTTCAGGAATAATCAGGACGCTGTTTTGCGGCTTGTCAATGAAAAAATACGTGTTGTCGCAGTCATACTGCCTTCCGCTTGACTGGTCAACAGAAGTAAGAGTGCACCTGTGGAATGTTAACTCCTTGAAGCGTTCCGCTGCAGCGGATTTCAGCGTAAAGGGCAGCTGCCATCTTACAAAGTCTCCTTCTTTCCTGAAGCCATAGCCGTGGTTCGGGTCTCTTGTAATAGGCAGAATGTCGTCTCCCATAAAAATAACATTGCCGTCGATTGTGGCTTCAAAGCGCCCCTGCTGTTTAAGCAGGGATTCCATCCTTGCAATGTTATCGGGATTTGTCTCTGCAGTCTCAGCCAAAACAAATTCGTCGCCGAAAAAATTAACGCGGGTACCGAGCAAGCCGGTCCAGTCAATCCTCTGCGAAATAGTGTTTGCAATCCGCACTTTTTCATCCGCGGAAGTAACCTTCTGCGAGAACTCTATTGTAAAAAGCGTTCCCCCCTTGAAATCCATTCCAAATTGTATTCCTTTCAATACAGGATTATTCGGAAAAATAATTGGGGCAACGAGAATAACTATACTTAAAAGTAGGAAAACCGCCAGCAGCCAGAAACGCCAGTTTTTCATCAAGTCCATAAGCACACCTTAAGCAAACCTTTTCTCGAGCTTTCTCTGTTTCCTGCGCGCATGCCAGATAAGGACAGAAGCGCTCCAGAGCCATGTTCCAATCAAATCGCCCAGGAGCCCCAATAACAGGACAGAGCCTATTTCAAAAATAACATCGACCTGGTAAATATAGGAAAGAACAACCATTACTGAAACAGCCGCAATCGTTGTCCCGGTCATTGTAAATCCAGTTAACATGCTTCCTGCTGCAGTTTCCTCTGGATTAGAGCCTTTTCTCCTCAGCACCCTTGAAGCAACCATTACATCAGTGTCAATGCTATACCCCAACAACATCAGCAGTGCGGGAATAGTGCTCAGGCTCAATGGAATTCCAAGCAAAGCCATTGCGCCTAGCGAGAAAATAATATCGAATACTCCGCAGGAAAAAACAACAATGCTCGGAATGATTTCCCTGAAAAAAATAAAAACAACAATTATGACAAGCACAAGGACAATTATTACAACGTTAATCGCAGTCTGCCAGAAGGTCGCGCCCAAAGTCGGGGAAACCTCTTTTATCTGGAAAGCGCTTGTGGGATTGAGATTGAATTTTGAAATTACTGTCTGCTGAATCTGGTTCAGCATTGCTTCTTCTCCAGCAGTAAGCGCAAGGTCAGCCTGGGTAACAAGAAGCGCGGGAGTTGAGGCAGGCTGCTGTGCGGGAACAAGGTTTGCAGACACCAAAATGTTCAGGGCATTCTGCGCATGGGCTGCCGCATTATTCGGGTCTGTTTGGAGCAATGATTTTGCAGCGTCAACCTCTGCCGCCGCGGAAGCAATTGTCCTGTTTTCCGCAAAGCGGATTGTAACGCCATAACCTGTAGGAGAAGAAATGCTTGAAACGCTCAAATCCACAAAATCAAATTGTTCCGACAAGGCATCAGAAAGGATTTTTGAATCAATGGGCTTGTCTGTTCTTGCAAGAAGAATTGTCCCTCCCGAAAGGTCTATTCCCTTTGTAACCTGTGGAAAAACAAGCGCAAAAAAAGCCATTGTAAAAAGAATAACCATGGCTATTATCGCATAATACCTGTATTTTCCCTTGTAAAAGTTTTCGAGCAAAAAACTCACCTTAAAAAAAAGATTTGAATGGTTTTTTAGTAAGCCGTAAAGGCAGAATGAAAAAATAGTTATTGCAAAAGGTTAAAAACTTGATTATAAGGCAAGGGAAAAGCAAAAGGCTGATCCGAAAAAAGTGAAAAAAATGAAACCCGCAAAACACGCAAGGGCAGGAAGAAAACAGCCTCGGTCAGGGTATCAAACTGCCAAAGAACAAATAGAAAAAACACCCGATCTTGCAAAACTCGAAATGGCTTGGCACAAACTGCCGGGAACACCCGGGAAATTATTTCCTAACGAAAATCTTGTTCGAAAATGGGTGGGAGTAAAATATAGGCTTCCATTGGCGTTAAGATCTAGAATTCATTCGCATACGCCAGATAGAACATGGTTCAGAACCAAAGTACCAGGAGTTCCTGCATCACACGATTTAAAGGAAAGTTTGAAAGTTTGGCTGGCTGGCAAAAAAATTGCTGAGCATATCGCGGCAATTGACAAAAAAGGAAAAGTGATTGGGTATTACAGTTATATGCCAACAAGAAAATTTTTTGCTTCCAAGGAAGCCATGCGACTTGCCAGAAGACTCTTGGAAGACAGCAGTAGGGTTGATGCGAATGCTGTTCTGGTTGCCCTGATAGAAAGCGACTGTTTAAGGGAACAGGTGCGCGAATTTCCGGGATACAAGCTTGAACACGGCTATTTTGTTAAAAGCAAAAAAAACAAAAAAAGCGCAAGAAAAGTAAAAAAAATTTGAAAAGAGCGAGAAAATGAACCAGATTTTTTTGCCGAAGGCGGGCGAACTGCTTGACAATGCTTTTGCAAAGGCGCGCAAGCAGTCTGTTTCCGGAAAAATGAACAAGCAGAAAATGCGGAAACTGCGCGCAATAAAAAAAATAGAGACAGTTGGAAAAACAATAGAGGAAAGGCTTGAAAAAACAGTAAAGGATTTTCCTTCTGTTGAAAAAATGAATCCCTTTGCAAAGGAAATGTTAGAGGCAACGATTGACGTCAACAAAACAAAAAGGGCGCTTGCACAATTCAGCGCAGTCCAGAGAATAATAAAAAAAATCCGCATTCCCTTGTCAAGAAAAATCTGGGCAACAGACCCGAAACAGGAAAGAATGATTTCAGGAATTGAAAAGGAGTTTTTCGGCAGGCTTGCAAGCGTTCTGAAGGGAATGGACAAAAGCATTGAAAACTACAATGACGCAGCAAGAAGAATGAACGAGCTTCCGAACATTGAATCAGACATTCCCACAATAGTCCTTTCAGGCTTTCCGAATGTGGGAAAAACAACAATTCTCGCAAGGTTAACCGGAAGCAGGGCTGCAATTGCCTCCTATCCCTTTACAACAAAAAAATTACAGCTTGGATACTTTGAGGCAAAATATCTCAAGATACAAGTAATAGATACTCCGGGATTATTAGATAGGCCGCTCGGCGACAGGAATCCGATAGAAAAAAAAGCAATCGCAGCCTTGAAGCATCTCGCAAAAATAATTGTTTTTGTTTTAGACCCCACATTAAGCTCGGGATATTCACTGCAGGAACAATTGAATCTTCTTGAAGAAATAAAAAAACAATTCAACTGCTACATAATGATTGCTTTGAACAAAACAGATTTAGCAAGAAAAGAGGAAATCGAAACAGCACGGCAGTCACTCCCAAACGAGGAAATTTTCCTTGAGGGAGAAAATGTAAAAAGTACCTTAAAGGAAAAAATCGGGGAAAAACTGCGGGCTACAAAATAAAAACAAAAAAAAGAGTTGTATTTTCTATGCCTTTTTTTAAGCGCAGAAAAGCAAATCCAGGAGAAAAATTCCCAAATTTGCGGAAAGAAAGAATCGGCTACGGGGCTTGGAAATTTAAGTTTATTCCTGAAGATGCAACACAAGCAATGGTTCCGCCAAGCAAACACCTGCCTGAAAAACTCGGAATAAAGCCTGGAGAAAAAATACTGGTTTTTGCAGGCTGCAATGGAGACTGGGCAGATGCATTGGCACAATCGTGCGAAGTTCATTATACAGACCTTTCAAAACAAATGAGTGATTTTGCACGCAAAAAACATTCAGGAAAAATCCGTTCTTTCAGAACAAGACCTGCACAATTACAACCGCGCAGAAAGCGCTTGTATGACTGGAGCTTTTCGTTTGAACCTTATCCGCTGGTTTTTACTAGAAATTTCAAGCTTGCACTAGCAAGGGCGTTGTTAAACCGCAAAGGCGCAATAATAGCATACCAAGGCTCCACCACAGTCCATAAGCCAGATGAAATGAGCGAGGAACAAACAGAGAGAATCGCAGGAATTTACGGTGCAAAAGCAAAATTGGCAGTAATCAAAATCGGAGATTTTTATTGCCGAGTGGCAACATTGAGAACAAATTTTTTTGCAAGAAGGCGCGTAACCTTGGACTTGAAAGTCATGCATTTTTTGAACCACGCATTAAAGAAAGGCGGGCAAATAAGCAACCAGGAGCTTGCAAGTCTGGCTCGAGCAAGTTTAAGGGATATTGAAAAAAGCAGGGAACGGTTGCATGCTTTGGAAGAAGTCGAGTATTAAGAGAGGAAAACAGCAACTCTTCCAAGGGGATTTTTTCCCTTAAAGGCATGCTTTTTAATGATTTGTCTCAAAAGTTTTAATTAAGCCTCGCGGATAATAATTTATTTTTTCGCAAGCGCGCTGATTGTGGTGCATATGGAAGAAGATACGAAAAAAGAAATAAAGGAAGCTGCAGCTCTAATGCAGGAAGTTGCAAACGACAGGAGCGTCCCAAGGAATATCCGCGCAGTAGTAGAAGAGGCTGCGCAGAAAATACTTTTGAAAAACAACGAAGGGACAGAATTCAGCAATGCAATCTATCTCCTTGATGACATAAGCAACGACATAAACATGCCCTCGCACACTCGCACTGACATCTGGCAAATTATTTCCAAGCTAGAGGCCATAAAGGAAAAAATAAAGTGAGGGTAATGGAGCCATTGCAAACAAAACAAAAGGAAATAGTGGATTACGCTTCCGAAAAAAACCTTTTCCTGGAAACAAATGTCCCGGAACTGCTTTCAAGGGCCGACGATTACAAAAAAATAATCGACGAACTGCAGAAAGAAAGCCCGAACAAAATGTTTTTGACATTGCAGGAAATAGAATCAAAAATAATCCAGAAAACAAAAGTATCCACAATGGGCGAAGCCTTTTCGCAGAAAGCAATTGTAGAGGGAAAAGGCTTTGTCGCAGAAGCAAGGGGAATGCAGAAAAACTTCAAACTGCTTGAAGAGCTTGATGTTACAAACCAGAGCCTTTCAGAGGGAACAGTAAAAAACTTTTTGGAACTGTTCCAGAAAAAATTCGACCTGTTATCTGAAATCCTGAAAAAACGGCACACTCTGCAGCCAAGGCCGATCAGCAGGCTGAGGACTATTCCAAAAAACAATCCCGTTGATCTGGTAGGAATGGTTTTCAAAAAATGGGTTACAAAAAACGGGCATTTTGCAATGCAGTTGGAAGACAAGGAAACAAACTGCATCGCGCTCGTAATGAAGGACAATCTTCTCTTGATGCGCACATGCGAAATGATTCTCCCCGACAATGTAATAGGCATCAAAGGAACAAAGTTCGCGGAAAACATGATTATTGCAAAGGAAATTCTTTTTCCGGACCTGCCTTTGAGAAAGGCAAAAACAATTTCTGAAAAAATCTCGATTGCAGTTACATCGGATTTGCACGTGGGAAGCAAGCTTTTTCTTGAAAAAAAATTCTTTGATTTCCTTGAATGGATAAACGGGCGGATTGACTCTGAAAAAGAAAGGGAAAAAGTCAGCAGGATAAAATACCTCGCGATATGCGGGGATAATTGCGTCGTTGGCAATACAAAAATAATTTGCAAATCTGGCGAAAAAAATATTTCTGAAATTGAAACCGGCGAAAAAGTTTTAACCCACAAGGGACAATTTCGGCAAGTTGTTAAAAAATTCAAAAGAGCTTTTTCTGGAGAGATAATAACTTTGAAAACAGTCGGCTCAAATGAGACGATTGAAATTACTCCAGAACACCCGATTTTGGCTGTTAGGACAAAACATTGCCAATACAAAAGCTCAAGAAACCATGGGAAAACTACGATTTGCAGCAAAGCGTGCGTAAGGCAAAAATATGCCTCTTACAATAGAGAGTGCCTTTACAAACACTATGCCAATTACAAGGTCGAATGGATAAAAGCAGGGGAATTAAAAAAACAAGACTATGTTGTTTTTCCGTTCCCCACCGAAGAGAAGAAAATGCGTGTGCTTAAACTTTCAAAACTTTTTGAAAAAAACAGGATAAAAAAAGAAGGCAAATGGATTTTTCTTTGCCAAGACAGATTTAAGGTAAAAATTCTTGATAAAATCAAGAGTTCGAAAGATTTAATGCGATTAATCGGATATTACCTGGCAGAAGGTTCAATAAAATTCAATAAAAAAAGAGGCACTGTGGTGTTTTCATTCAACAAAAATGAAGAAGAATGCCTCAAAGATGTTGAAAATATCTTCAAAAAAACGTTTGGAATAAATGCCAAAAGAAACTATTCAAAAAGAGACAATGGCTGCCAAGTTTATGTTCACTCAAAAATAATTGCTGCATTTTTCAAAATGTTTAGTTCGGAAAAAGGAAAAAAATTGCCAGACGAATTTATACTTCTTCCAAAAAAACTGCAAAAAGAGATTGTAAAAGGTTTGTGGTATGGCGACGGCTGCGTAAAAAAACAAAAATTTGCATTAAGCAACACCTCGCCAGAATTAGTTGCACAAACAAAACTAATGCTATTGCGCCTGGGAGTTGTGCCAACTATTTATAAGATTCCAAGTGCCGGCAAACAAGGAAAAAGAAAAAATGCATTATACAATGTAGAGGTTGGCGGAATAGACTTGGAAAGAATGAGCAAAATCCTAGATTGGAAGCACGGGTTTACTGAAAAAAGAAAAAGAAAAATACGGCAACGTACACAACTTGAAAAAACTTTTGTTTTGGTGCCTGTCAGAGAAATCAAAAAAAAGAAATATTCTGGATTTGTATACAACCTGCAAATTGCGGAAGATAATTCTTATACGACAAAAAACCTTACAATACACAACTGCGACGGATTAGGAATTTATCCAAGCCAATTTAACGATCTTAGCATAAAGGATATTTCAAAGCAGTACGAGGAATTCTGCAGGCTTGTAAGGGAAATTCCGGAATACATTGAAGTTTTTATAATCCCTGGACAGCACGATGCAGTGAGATGGGCTGATCCAAAGCCCGCTATTCCCAAAGAATTCGTAAAAAGTCTCTCAGGGTATAGCAACATTCATTTTCTGGGAAGCCCAACCTGGCTTGAAATAGAAGGATTCAAGACACTGATTTATCACGGAGATTCTCTCCATGACCTGATTGACAATGTTTCAAACTTAAGCTCAAGCAGGCCGGCAGAGGCAATGGTTGAACTTTTGAAAAAAAGGGATTTAATGCCGAGCTACGGCTTAAGGCATCCGTATGTTCCTGAAAAAAAAGATTTCATGGTTATGCGCGAAGAGCCTGATTTGGTTTTAATCGGAGATATGCATCACAACAATTACGCTGAATACAGGGGAACAAGAGTAATTAATCCGGGCACATGGCAGGCGCAGACAAGCTATCAAATCAAATTAGGGCACAAGCCCACACCAGGAATAGTACCAGTGCTCGAGCTTGACACTGGAAAAATCGTAGAAACAAAATTCATAAAAGAGGGAGAATAAATGGCATTGAGAAGGCCGCCTGCGAAGAAACTTTCTCCTGCACAGCAGAAAGCATTCTGGGAAAATTATAATGCAGGCAGAATAAGGGAAAACACAAAAAGGCGGTTTATGAGCGTCAAGAGCAGGAGCCCTGTTTTTGCAAGCGCTGGCTTGATGGGAACAATAAGAAAATTTGAAAACAGGCAGGCAATGCTAATGCATATAAGGGCTGTCAGCAGAATGAACAGGATTGGAACAGGAAAAAAATTCGTGCATTTTGATTTCCAGCCAACGCAGATTCTTGCACTAGACAAAAAAAATCTCAGGACTCTTGAAAGAGTTTACAGGGCGCCGAATATTTTTCAGGTTACAATTGGCGCTTCTGAAATTGCAAAATCACCTTTCGGAAGGCAATTTTTGCGGAGAATGCAGGAAAAAAAAGTGAGCATTGAAGAAGTGCAGGATGCGCTGCTCGTAGCCAAAAAAGAATTGTTTCAGGAATTCGCCCAAAAAAACGCCTTGGATTATGACTTTGCAGAATCAAACATTCTCGTGCTTGATTATAATCCGGAAACAAAAAAGCCATTGATTGCAATAATAGACCACGGATATTCAATGACAACAATACATTAACTTGGTGAAAAAAAATGATTTTTAAGCTTGAGATTGAGGCAGAAGAGCATGTCCAAAAATATTATGAGGGCATTGTGAAAAAGGCAATGGAACAGTTTGACATTGCATCAAGTGCAAAGCAGAAGGGCTTTGACATCAGCACTGCTGTTGAAACAGTTCCAGTGCACGACCTTGCAGACAGGACTGAAACAATAATCGGCCCGATTGGAATTGCAAAGCGCTATAGGGAGGTTTTTGCTGAAAACAACGGCGACAGAATGAAAACAGTTTTCCAGATTTTCAGGGAAATGATTGAACAAAAATGGTGCAGGATAGAAGACACTGAAAAAAGGCTTGAACAGGCGATAAAAACCTGCCTTGTGCTTATTACTGAAGGAGTGGTTGTCGCTCCGCTTGACGGCGTGCCCCAGATAAAAATAAGTTCAAATCCCGATGGAAGCAAATTCGTCGACATTTACTATGCCGGCCCGATAAGAGCTGCCGGAGGGACAGCAACAGTATTGCCGCTGATTCTCGGAGATTATGGAAGAATAATGCTTGGCCTGGACAGATACAAGCCTACACAGCAGGAAATAGAAAGATATGTGGAGGAATGCTCGATTTACAATGACATAATGAGCAGGCAGTATAAAATAAAAGAAGAGGAAGTCCGCAGAATAATTCAGGGCTGCACTGTCTGCATCAACGGCGAGCCCACAGAGGAAAGAGAGGTTGCAATTCAGAGGGATGTTCCCAGAATTCCCACAAACAGGATACGGGGAGGAATGTGCCTTGTAATAAGCGAAGGCATTGGATTGAAGGCAAGAAAAATACTTGTTTTTGCAAAAATGCTTTCCTTGGACTGGAGCTGGCTGGAAGGAATTATAAAAGTTGAAAAAAGCGATTCTACAAAACAGGGTTTGGAGCCGCTTGAAAAATTTCTGGAAGGAATGGCTGCAGGGCGCCCTGTGTTCGCATATCCGAGCAGGATTGGCGGTTTCAGGTTGAGATACGGAAGGGCAAGAAACACAGGAGCAATGGCAAAGGGCGTGCATCCCGCAACAATGTTTTTGCTTGAAGAATTCATTGCAGTCGGAACACAGTTGAAAATCGAAAGGCCGGGAAAATCCGCAGGCATGTTTCCCGTTGACAGCATTGAAGGCCCGATAATAAAACTGCTCTCCGGAGATGTAATGCAGATAAACTCCCTGGAAGAGGCAAGGTCTGTAAAAAACCGTCTTGCAAAAATATTGTTTCTAGGAGACATTCTTGTAACTGTAGGGGATTTCAGGCATACTGCGCATCCGCTTGTTCCTGTGGGATACTGCGAGGAATGGTTTTCAAGGGAAGCCGAAAAAGCGCTTGAAAAAATTCCCGTTGCAAAAGAACAGTTTAAAGAGGCAATTGAAAATCCACGTTCCTTGAACATTGAAAAGGCATTTGAATTGTCGGAAAGTTTCGGGCTGCCGCTTGCGCCAAAAGCGCTTTTTTATTATTCTGCACTGGAAAAAACAGGGCTTGTGGATTTGATAAAGTTTTTGAAAACAGGAAAATTCTCGGAAACAATAGAGCTTGAAAACATTCCCGAAAAAAAAGAGCTCCTTGAAAAAATCGGCTGCCCCCACAAGGTGCGCGAAAACAAAATAATAATTGAAAAAGAACAGGCAATTGCGCTGAAAAAAACTCTCGCCCTTGAATCCGAAAAAAACTTTGAAAAAATAATTTTGGAAAAGGAAAGCACTGCCTCTGCTTTGAGCGAATTAAGCGGGCTTATAATAAGGGACAAGGCGGGAACTTTTGTAGGCGGAAGAATGGGGCGTCCTGAAGCAAGCAGGCCGAGAAAAATGATTGGAAATCCCCATGTATTGTTTCCGATAGGAATGCTTGGGGGAAACATCCGCTCCATAAACAAGGCGCTTGATTCAAACAGGGCACAGCCCGGAATAATCGAGGCGGAAGTCCCCTTGTTCAGGTGCCAGAAATGCAAAAACATTCTCATGCAGCCCTTCTGCGCGGAATGCAATGAAAGGACTGTTTCAATAAGAGTTTGCCAGAACTGCGGCCGTGAATCCAAAGAAGAAAAATGCCCTGCATGCAAATCAAAGGCGCTTCCCTATTCAAAAAGAAACATTGACCTCGCGCAGATGGCAATGCAGGCAGGCAAAAACCTTGCAATGAAAATGCCTGAACTTGTAAAAGGAGTAAAGGGAATGATTAACACGGGAAAAATAACAGAGCCGCTTGAAAAGGGATTCCTGCGCGCAAAGCACGATTTGCATATTTTTCGCGATGGAACAATAAGATATGAGCTGATCAATGCGCCCATAACCCACTTCAAGCCAAAAGAAATAAATCTTTCAATTGAAAAGGCAAAAAAACTTGGATACGAAAAAGACATTCACGGAAAGCCTCTAGAAAATTCAGAACAAATGGTTGAAATTTTTCCGCAGGACATAATAATCCATGAAGCTGCAGGGGAATTCTTTCTGAAGACAACAAAATTCGCGGACGAACTGCTCATGAGATTTTACAAGCTTGAACCATTGTTCAATTATACAAAAAAAGAGGATTTGGTCGGAGAATTAGTGCTTGGGCTGGCGCCGCACACTTCAGCAGCAATAGTCGGAAGAATACTCGGTTTTACTGGCGCAAGAGTCTGCTTTGCGCATCCGTATTTCCATCTGACAAAAAGAAGAAACATTGACGGAGACCAGGACTCGTTAATGCTGTTAATGGACGGCTTGCTGAATTTTTCGCATTCCTATCTCCCGGGCTCAAGAGGGGGAAGAATGGACGCTCCGCTCGTATTCACTCTCGCATTAAAGCCCATTGAAATAGACGACGAAGCCTATGACATGGAAACATGCAATAATTATCCGCTTGAATTATACGAGAACGCGCAGAAAATGTGGCCCGCGGACATAAAAACACTTGAAAGAGTGGAGCACAGGCTTGGGAAAAAAAGCCAGTATTCCGGAATAGGATTTACGCATGACACAAGCTGCTTTGATGCAGGCCCGAAAACAAGCAAATATTTATTGCTTGGGGCAATGGAAAACAAAATAAAAACACAGGCAAAAATACAGAACATGGTAATGGCAGTCGATGGAAAAGATGCTTTGGAAAGAGTAATGGTTTCACACTTCATGCCAGATATAATAGGAAACGCACGCGCATTCTCGAGGCAGACTTTCAGGTGCACAAACTGCAACACGCGCTACAGAAGAGTGCCCTTGAACGGAACATGCAGCGCATGCGAAAAGGGAAACATAATATTGACAATTGCGCAGGGCTCGGTCCGAAAATATCTCAGCATAGCAAAAGAAATCGCGGTATTGTACAATCTGAGCGATTATCTGAAGCAGAGGCTTGAGCTTGCTGAACAGGAAATAAATTCTGTTTTCAAAAGCGACAAGGCGGAACAGAAAAAACTGCTTGAATTCGCTTAACTGTCCTTACTGGTTTTTCATCAGCTCTTTTTTTATTGCCTCAAAGATTTTTTGGGAATCATAGGCAAGCCTGATTAATCTTGTCGAGCCCCTTATTCCTTTTCCGCTTTGTGTTGTTACAATCAGGCCGTATGTTTCAAGCTCTGAAATATATTCCCTGTACCAGCGCGCTGAAACAACTGTTTCTTCAAGAGAAGAGGCAATGCGCGTGTATTCATCATAGACATCGCCGGAAAACAAAACGTTTTCATCCAAGCCTGTTATTCTTCTTGCGCCCTTTTTGCCTGTTGAAAGAGAGGCAATTGAAAACAAAACAAGCTGTTCCTGAACAGGCAAAGTTGCAATCATGTTCAGGATTATTTCCTCTTCAACGAGATGCTTTGCCTTTACAATGTCCAAGTCTGTTATTTTTGAGGAATTGTTTTTTTCCGCAAATTCTCCCGCGCGCAAAAGAAGCATTACTGCAGTCCTTGCGTCTCCGGATTCGCGCGCCGCAATTGCAGAGGCGAGGTTCAGCGCGGCTTCATCAACTGCGTTTTCCCAGAATGCGATTGCAGTCCTTTCCTGGAGAATCTGCTTCAATTCCTTTGCATTGTAAGGCGGGAAAACCATTTCGTGCTCGCAGAGGGCGCTTTTTGTCCTTCCATCAAGCCTGTCCTTGAACAAAACATTGTTGCTTATGCCCACAATTGAAATGCTTCCCCCGGAAAGCTCGTCGTTTGCCCTTGTAAGCGCGTAAACCAGGTCATCCAGATCCTTTACCTTGTCAATCTCGTCCAAAGCAACTAAAATGTTTTTTTTGCTTTGGTTTGCGTGCTCCATCAGCTTTTCAAGCACAAAGGCGGAACCGAAGCCCATGAAGTTTTCTTCGGGAAAAAATTTTCTCAGCGCGCAGAGCAGAACCTTGTATTTGCTGTTATGAGTCCTGCAGTTTATGTAAACTGTTTCAGCGGGGGAATTGTTCTGCATTGCAAAGGATTCGCACTGGTTAAGGACGAATTTCGCAGTGCAGGTTTTGCCGGTTCCCACCTTCCCGTAAATAAAGAGATTGTCGGGCTTTTTTCCCTGCAAGGCATTCCCCAGAACATAGGAAATGTCCGCAATCTGCTTTTCCCTGAAAGGCAGGTTGTTGGGAGTGAAATGCGGCGTAATAGCGTTCCTGTCCTTAAAAATAGTCGGCTTCTGCAGCACGCTTTCAAAAATATTCCTCTGTGAACTAGAAACCTGTTCCGATGTAAAACCCATTGAAAAACCCCCAACCAAAGCACAGCCAAAAGGCAATCGCACAAAAATGTTCAAAAAAAATATTCCAAAAACAAAAAAAAATTTTTTTCGTATCTATTACGCCATAACTTTAATAAAAAAAAGAGCATTTGCGGAAGCGAACCAATTCCGCTAAAAAAATTTGGTTTCTAAACCAAAAAAGCGAATAGGAAAAACTCTTTTTCAAAAAGAAAAAAAAGCATGCGCGGAAAAAGCCGGGAAAAAATCCTCTCGGACGCTTTCTGCATGGAAAAAAAACGCTTTTTTCAAATTTTTTTTTGAAGCAATGCACGGAGTATTTGCATTAGAGTCCTGCGTTAGGTATTTAAATTGTTGGCGGAGAAAAATATAATAACAAAAAATTTTTGCCAGGATTCTTTGAATCGGGGGTGAATGAATGGCTTTTTTGGATAAAGTTTTGAAGAGGAGCGACGAGGTTGACATTGAGGAAGTTCTGAACAATCTCGATGTCGAGGACGAGACAGCATACGAGAATGCTGATGCTTACGTGAAGTCCATGAATCTGAACAGGGCTGAAGACGTTGAAATAATAATGACAGAGGCAAAAGCCGGAAACGTGCTGCTGCTGAACATAGCGGATTTGAACAAGAGAAACGCAACAAAGCTCAAGGAGCTTGTGGGGCAGATAAAATCTGCAGTAGAGGGAATAAACGGCGACATTGCAAGGATATCTGCAGAAAGACTTATAGTAACTCCTGCAAATGTAAAAATTATTAAAAACAAAGGCGCAAAGTAAATACGGTCAAAATGTATTTAGGAACGCCTTCTTTTTCCTTATCCTTCAGCCTGGAGGAAATAAAGAAAACAGTGGCTGAAACATTAAAGAAAAAAAACTGGCACAAGTTTTCGCACGGCGACATTACTCTTTCTTTTGTGCCATACTATATTTTTTACTACGACGCATTCTTCGAGGAAAAAACAGAGACAGGCGCAAGGAAAATAATAGAAACCCAGCGCGGAAGGCTTGCCCTGAACGCTCTTACAGCGGAAATAGAGGAAGAAATTGCCGAAGAGCTCGAAGAAACAGAGTTAACAAGAAAAACTCCTAATGTTCCGATTGAAACAGAAAAGCCTGAAATGAACGCAAAAGAAGCCGAAAAAATCGCATTAATCAAGACTGCCTCTTTTCTGGAAACAAACGCAAAAAACGTAATCATAAGCCAGTTCAAAATGGTTTATTATCCGATCTGGATTTTAGGCATTGAGGTTGCGGAAGGAAACTTTGAACTGCGAGTTTCGGGAACAACGGGAGAAGTCTTTGAAGAAGAACAGATTCCTGAAAGAAAAAAAGGCTTAATGGAAATAACAAGCGAAGCCCTTAATGAGCTCAGAAGCCCTAAGGCATGGGGAAAATACGCCGCGGGAACAGGAAAAACAATTGCTGGAAGCGGAACTCTCAGAAAAATCCTGACAAACAAATGGTTCATAATTGCTGTTCTGCTTCTGGTTCTGATTTATGTAATATTCTATCTGCCTGTGCCGGCAAAATAAAAACAGGCAATAAAAACAGATTTTGCCGGAAATGCTATTTTCTTAATTTGTTAGCAACATTAGTTTCATATGAAGCCTATTGCCCAAGAAGACCTGTTTGGCTGCGCAGTTGCTTGCGTGGCATTCATTATTGGAACAACATACAAAAAAGCACTCAAGCTATTCGAGCATCCGGAAGACAGAAACCTGAAGGGCTATTACTGCAGAGATATCGTAAAGGCATTGGATAGGGCGGGCAAAAAATATTCCTATGCCTACTTAAAGAAAAACAAAAAGCAAGTTCTGAAAACGCCTCTGTACATAGTGTATCTAAAAAAATCCAAAGAATATCCCTCAGGGCATTATTTGGTTCGAGCAAAAAACAGGCTTTGGATGAATCCTTGGATTAATTTTCCAAAAATCAGGCAGGCCAAAAGCGGGTTCCAGACAAAATTGCCAGGCAAACCGCAATGGATTATTTACCTGCAGGAAGAATAAGATTCACTGCCCAAGCGCTTCTTTTATTTTTTCCGCGACTTTTTCACCGAGAATACGCTGTAAGTCCTTTAAATCTGTTTTTTTGAGCTCTGCAATTGTCTTTATGTTTGCGCGGAACAATCTGCGCGCCCTTACTCTGCCGATGCCGCGCACTTCGCACAAAGCCATTAGTTCCTCTTTTATTCCGTGCTTCAGGCGCCTGCGCATTTTCAAAAGAGGGGAAAAATGCTGTTCCGCCATTATTAACTTTGCAATCTCAAGCGCAGAGTATGCAAGCCAGTCGCAGATTAAAAGCTTTGAATGAAGAATGCCGGGCTGGACATTGAATTCATCAAGCAATAACTGTTCCGGCTTTTCGCTTACCCAGGATTCAAGCAGCAAAGCGGAATTGAATTTTTTCAAAAGATTGAAATCAAAAAACTCCTCCCTGTTCAAATCAATTGGCAGTTCAGATTCCCGAGAAGCAAGCTGTTCCCATAACTCTGCCTCTGCTTTTTTCGGAACGCTCTGCCAGGGAGAAAACTCAAAGGAATCTGCGAGCAGGAACAGGTAAAAAAAGTCGGAAAATTTTTTCTTTGACTGCAATCCCTGAATCATTGAAAATGCAGTCAGAGGCTCGAGATAAAGCTCTGAAACACGCGTTCCGATTTTTGTCGCATTAAAGGAATTTTCACTTCCCTCCACAAAACCCATTTCCTCGAGCTGGTGAAGAATGCTTATTATTTTTCCCAACAGCTCATGCAGGTTTCCGAACTGTTTTGCATAAAAGGTTTTTGAAAAAAATTCCTCAAGGGATTGCAAATCAAAAACAAACTTGTTTGCAACAAGGGAAAGCAATTGCATGCGCAGAACAGGCTCCAAACCGAGTTGAGAATTCGCATCCTCTATTTTTCCATTCACATAATTTTCAAGGACATCGTCCTTATCAGAATCAGAGCGCGCAATTACAATGCTTCTTCCCTGGGAATCGAATTTCGGGCGCCCGGCTCTCCCTGCCATCTGCTTGTATTCGCGCACAGGAATTCTTTCCATTCCGCTTCCCTCATACCTGAAAAGAGAAGGAATAATCACGGTGTGTGCGGGAGTATTCACTCCTGCAGCAAGCGTAGGAGTAGCAGAAATAACCTTTATGAGATTCTCTCTGAATGCATCCTCAATGAGAGAACGCTGTTTCTGCAATAGGCCCGCATGATGAAAGGCAACACCCTTTGAAACCAAATCCGAGAGCTTTTTGCACTGTTCAGTGGGAATTTCCAGAACATTGAGAATTTTCTCGGAAAACTTTGACAAAAAGAGTTTTTCCTTTTCCGAAAGATTCTTTCCCGTGAAATCCGCAAGTGAAACAGCAATTGTTTCCGCTCTTTTGCGCGTGTTTGCAAAAACAAGCGCCTGTTTTTTCTTTTCAATGAGAGTGTTTTCCACCAGCGCGCTCAGGGGGTTTTCCCCTGAAATTTCCTCTTCTGAATCATTGAAAAAAATCTTTTCATTGAAAAAAACCCCTTCCTGCAGCGGAACAGGCCTGTAATCTGATTCTACAAGCTCTGCGGAAAGCCATTCCGCGATTTCCTTTGCATTCGGAATAGTTGCGGAAAGCGCCAGCAGCCTGACTTTTGGATTCAGCTGCTTTAGCTTTGCAACAGTAACCTCTATTGTGGGGCCTCTTCCTGAATCTATTTCATGGATTTCATCCACAATAAGCACACCTATTCCCTGCAGCCAAGAGGCATTGTGCCTGATTAGAGAGTCTAACTTTTCATAAGTAGTGAAAATGCAGTCGAAATTTGCAAGATAAGCTGAACTTGAATCAAGGTCTCCTGTGCTTAAAGCAAAGCGGATTTTCATGGAAGAATATTTTTTTTTGAAGTCCTCGAAATGCTCTGAAGCAAGCGCCCTCAGGGGGCAGGTGTAAACAACCTTCTGCTTTTTTTCAAGGATTGAATGCAAAGAGGAAAGCTCTGCAATAATTGTTTTTCCCGAAGCAGTGGGAGAGGAAACAACAAGGTTTTTTTCAAAGAGCCTTTTTTCCACTACTTTCGACTGCATTGGGTTGAAGCCACTGAAACTGTTTGCCGATAAAACAGCTTTTTCAATGCTTTCCGGATTTTCAAACTGCATAAAAAAATTGCGCCTGAAAGGGTTTAATAAGCGGAGGCGCGCGGATTTCCCCTATTCCTTCCATGCAAGGAAAACAGCGAGCTCCTCGAAAAACAGTTTTTTTCTTGCAATTATTTTGCATTTAAAGCCGAGCTTCTTCAGAACCCTGCTTGTTTCTGCGTTTCCGTTCAGCGAGGATTGCAGGAAAAAAACCTTTCCTTCGGGGAGAAGAAATTTCGGAAAATCATTCAGAAACCTGTCAAGAGTTTCCCTGCCCTTTTTTCCCCCGTCCAAATCAAGAAACTTTTTTTCAGAGCTTGGAACATAGGGCGGATTGAAAAGAATAAAATCAAACTTTTCTTTTATGCCGGAAAACAAATCGCTTTTCACAAAGGAAACCTTTGCCTTAATGCCGAGGATTTCAAAATTCTGCCTTGCGTTTTTCAGGGCTGCGGGATTCTTGTCCGCAAAGCAGACAAAGCATGCTCCCTGCAGAAGTGCGGTTAAGCCCTGTATTCCTGTTCCGCATCCCAAGTCAAGTATTCCTGCCCCCTTGGAAATTTTTATTGCATCCGAAAGCAGGAAGGAATCCTCGGAAGGAGAGTAAACTGATTCACAAACAAGGAATTCTTTATTTTCAAGAAAAAATTTGCCCTGCATAAAAAGAAACCGCAATGGAAAAAAATTCAGAAGCTTGCCCATTTTATGAGCTCGTTCATTGTTTCAATGTCTGTGTCGAGTTCGGAAACCTTTTTTTCCAGTTCATCAATCTGCCGTCCGCTCTGCTGCATCCTGAATGCCTGTAGATCGTCGGCAAATTTTCCGACTTTTTTGTTGCCCTTGTTAAGCACGCTTTCCTCGACTGTTTTTGCGAGCTGCTTCCTGTACTCTATGTTATTGACGAATGTCTTTACCATGGGCCCGATGCGTTCATCAGAAATCAAATGCGCGGGAAGCTTAACTGAATCAGAGTCAGCGCGGTAATCAGAATCCGACGCATATTTCGCGACATGCTTCCAGTACAGCGGCTCTTTTAATTTTTTTATGTTGTGCAGCAAGTGGTATCTTTTCGCCTGGGTAAATTTCTGCTTCCAATCGTGCAGTTTTTCGCCGTAATTTTTGCGCAGTTCCTGCAATTCGGAAATCTGCTGCTTCAGCCGCGACTTGTTGGGATACAAAAGCTTTGGCCAGTCGTTTTCCGAGGCTGCAATTGAAACAACGCCGCCCTTTGCAAAATAATGCTTCAGGGCCTCTACTCTGGAGGCATTTCTCTCGAAATCGAAATCCTTGGGAAATTTTGCGGCAAATTTCCCAAGAGAAGAAACAATTCCCTCTGCCATAAAGAAAGGTTTAAGTGCAAACTTAAAAAAGCCTATTCTTTCGCAAAAAAAGCCTGCCTTGCCGAATTTCCGGCTATTGCAAAGAAAAAAAACCCGAAAAACAAAAAACCGAAAAAATTTAAATAGGATAAAACTAATAGTAATAGCCCAAGGCAAAAAAAACAGGAATGAAAAAAAATGAAAAAAATTTTTTTGTTTCTCGCAGTAATCGCGCTCGCGGGAATTGTACACGCGCAGGGCATGGAGCCGTTTCTTGAAATCGCAAACGTGCTCTTCTGCAAAACAAGCACACAGGAGCTTGTGATTGCTGTAAACGCGGAAAACCCTTCAAATAACCCGGCAGATGCTTTTCAGGGAAAAGTAACCCTTGAAATAGCAAACTCGGAAATTCCCCTGCAGGCGAGCGAAACCCGGGAAATTGCCATCGGAGGAAACTGGATATTGTTCGGATACAATGCAACAACGCTGAGAAATCTTGACGGGGAATACATGGTCAATGCAGTTCTTTACAATGAAACAGAAGGGACAACGCTTGAACAAACCTTTTCTTTGAACATAACAAATAATTGCAGCGGGCTTTCAATAAGCAGGGCAGACATTTCAAACCCTGCGTATAATGACAGCGATGCCTCTGCGGATGTTACAATAAAAAACTCTAGCGCAAGCCTTGAAAATGTAAAAGTGCGCTTTGACATTACGGATTCTGCCGGAAAACAAGTCGTGTCCGGAAACATAACAGACGGCACTGCCGGCACAACCATTTATGCAAGGCAGTCACAGACATTCAGCCTGAGCAGTTCTGTAATCGGTGTTCCCGAAGGGATTTACACTGCAAACATTACGCTTTATTCAGTAGACTCGGCAAACAAGGAAACAGTAGTGGCAAGGCAAAGCCAGAAAATAGCAATAACGAATCCCCTGCAAAAACTGCAGAATGTGCCGGAAACAAATTCATTCGGAATAATGATTGTGCTGTTCGGCGTGCTTTCGCTTTTTGCAATAAGCAGGAAACAGGAAAAAACCTGAAGAAGCGCGGAAAAACATTGCATTAAAAACAATTCCAGTTCAGGAATAAATATCAAATAATCTTTTTTTGGAAGTGGTTAAATGTTTCCGGGAATGGGAAAAATGAATCCAAAGCAGATGCAGGCAATGATGAAGCAGTTCGGAATAAAATCCGAGGAACTGCCTGCGGAAAAAGTCATTATAGAGGCCAAAGGGAAAAGGATTGTAATTGAAAACCCGCAGATCAACGTAGTTGAAATGCAGGGGCAGAAAACCTATACAATAATGGGAGAGGCAAGGGAAGAAGCAGGCGCAAGCGAAGAGGATGTAAAGCTTGTAATGGAACAATCGGGCGCAACAAAAAAACAGGCGGAAGAAGCACTGAAAAAATCCAACGGCGACATTGCAGAGGCAATAACACAATTGAAAAAATAAGCTGCGGATTATTCTTCCTGTGCAGCAATATAGGCAATCTTTTTTCTCAGAAGGTAATAATTCAGTTTTGCATTAATCGAATCTCCCACAGAATGCCCTGGCTTTACAAGCGCGTCAACGCTGTTTGAATCAATTGCATAATTTGAGTTTGTGCCTGCATCAAAAACCTGCTCAATGTGCAGGGCGGCTTTCTGGAAAATCAGTATTTCCTGCAAAGAGTCTGCCGCAAGAAGCTTCTGCAGCGCTGCGGAAGGGTTTGCATCTGTTTTTGAAAGATAGACTGTTCCTGAAACCTGCCCGAAGCTTTCCGAAACATCCGCATCAGTTATTTTGATTGATGCAAGTGCTGCCTGAATCTGTTTTTTTGCATCCGAAAGGTTTTTGTCAGTGTCAAATGCGATTGAAGCCGAAAAAGAATCAGTGTTTGAAAAGTCTGCGCTCTGCGGCTGCAGTGATTGTATTGTTACGTTAAGGTCATGCAGCTGGATTTCCGAAATTGCCAAGGGCGCGGAAATAAAAAGCTTTGGCGCAATGCTTGGAACTGAAAGCTCTGAGCCGTTGACGTCCTGCAGAGCTGAAAGTTTTTCCTTCAAAGAGGCTTCATTTGGAATGCCTGAAAAGAAAACATTTCCCGAAAAAAGCATTTCTCCCCCGAGAGAAGAGATCGGGGCTGAAAGGCTTGCTTCACCGAAAAAAGGCTCTGCTGTAAGATTCTGTGTTTCAATTGCGGAGAGCTGTGTTATAGTGCTGCCTGAGAATGATGCTGAAACAGTTACTTTCAATGCGTCTCCCTTAATGCTTGAAAATCCCACAAGAGCATTGGTTGCGCTGTCGGAAAACTCGTATTCTTTGGGCAGGTTCAAATCCTGATTCTCGCTCTGGAAAAGGATTTTTTTCTCGAGCTCTATGATTGCATAGGAATATCCGTCAACGCTTGAAAGAATGTTTTTGTCCTGTATTTCGGAAACAACAGAATCAGCGTTTGCTTGGCTTCCTGCGGAAAATGCTATTGTCGCAACGTAATAGAATGTTCCGCTTGCATTGGAAAAAACAGAGCTTACGCTTTTTACTCCTTCAAGGGAATAAATTGCCGAATCGATTTTGTTTATGTTAAGCTCTTTTGAAAGCCCGACAATCCGTATTGAAGGAAGAATTTCAATTACATTCGCGTCAATGTTCTCTGCCTGATAGCTTACTTCTGTTGCCGGCTGCTGCGGAGTGTTGTCTGTCGGAGTCGGATTGTTCTCCTGCGCATTGGAAACGCTCCAGAATGCAAAGCCGACTGTTGAACCCAGCATTATTATTGCGATTACAATTGCAAAAATTTTTCCAGAATCCATAAAAAGCACTGTCAAGATTCCAAAAAGCCTGTTCTATAAGCTTTTTAAAAACACTCTATTTTAAGTATTTAGAAAAGCAAAGGTTAAAAACTAATTATCCACCTTGTTTTTTTGTTCTCCTTAAAACAGAAAAACATATGGCGATTAACCGCGCAAGATTAACAATGAGAGTGATTCTATGGAAGCCGGAAAAATGGTTTTGGTTAATTTTACAGGGAGAGTTGTTGCAAGCAACGCGATTTTCGAGACAACAGAGGAAAAAAAGGCAATAGAGGCAGGGGCGTTCGACCAGAACAAAAAATACAAGCCCGAATTGATTGTAATTGGTTCCGGAGAAATGCTTAAGCCCATTGAAGAGGCACTCGGAAAAATGAATATTGGAGAGGAAAAAAAAATTGTTTTAAAGCCCCAGGAGGCTTTCGGCGAAAGAAACCAGAAGCTCATAGGCATAGTGCCGCTGCACGATTTTCAGGAAAGGAAAATAAATCCTTCCCCGGGCTTAATGATTGAAATGAACGACAGGGTGGGAAAAGTCCAGTCTGTTTCAGGCGGAAGAGTAAGGGTTGACTTCAACCATCCGCTTGCGGGAAAAGAAGTCGAATTCGAACTGAAAATAGAAAAAGAGCTCAAGGGAACTGAAGAAAAAATACAGGGCTTGTTTGAAAAATTTTTCGGCGTTATTCCTGAAAGCGAAAAAAAGCTTTTAATAAAAGAGGACAGGGTTGAAATCAGCCTAGACCCAAAATACGCGCAGGCAGTCGCGCCCGTAAAAAAGGCTTTTTCGGAAATAATAACAAAAAACGTGAAGGGAATCACAAGCGTAAAATTCACTGAGGAATTCAAGGCCGAAAAGCCGAAGGAGAGCTCCGAAGAAAAGGAAAAGCAAAGCGCGAAAAAAAAGGCAAAAAAGCAGGAATGAAAAATCCGCGCGCAAAAGCGCGTGAAAATTAGCTTTAAAAACATTTGCTTCGGGAATATGTTTAAGGCTCAGAAAGCTAATTGTTTTTTTTGTTGGTGAATTAATGCAGGACACTTATAACAAACTAAAAACGGGAACTACGACCGTAGGCATAGTTGCCAAGGACGCGATTGTTTTTGCGGCAGACATGCGCGCGAGCATGGGGCATCTTGCTTACGATGAAGAAAGCCCGAAGGTTTACAAAATAACAGACAACGTTGCGCTTACAACAGCGGGAATTGTCGGGGATATTCTCACAATGTTAAGGTTTGTGAAAAGCCAGGCAAAGCTGTATGAAATAGAAAGGGAAACAAAAATGACTCCCAATGCAATGGTAAACCTTCTTTCAAATGTATTGAACGCAAACAGGTTCTATCCCTACGGAATACAGTTTTTGATAGGAGGGGTGAACAAGCAGGCGGAATTATACGAGTTAACTCCGGATGGAGGCATACTGAAAAGGGAAAGCTTCGCAGTAAGCGGCTCGGGAACAGAAATCGCAATGACTGTGCTTGACCAGAATTACAAGGAAGGAATTGAAGAGCAGGCTGCAATAGAGCTTGCAATAAGGGCTGTTGCTGCTGCAAAAAAAAGGGATATTTACAGCGGCGGAAAAAGCATTTCAGTAATGGTAGTAAGCAGAAAAGGAACGCGCGAGCTGCAGGAAAAGGAAGTAAAAAAAATTCTTGAAGCAAGGTAAAAAAAACTTTTTTTAATTTTCGTGATTCTGAAGTAAAAAATTATTTTTTTAATTTTACAATAAATGAAAAGCAGACAACCCGGCCTTAAGCGGCGGGGAAAAAATCCCTGTTTCTTAGGCTGATTGTTCCATGCAAAAAATGCCGCAACTAAAAGCGGCAGCGGAATTCTTCGAGATTCAACGATTCAAGGGAAAAAAACACAGGACTTGTTCTAATGGGAATACAGGAACAGATAAAAAAAATAGTTCAGGAAACTCTGCCTGAAAAATGCGGAGTGACAAAAATAGAAATGGAAGGCCCTGAAGTAGCGATTTACACGAAAAATCCCGGAGCTTTTTTTGAAAACGAAAACTTCGTCGCAAAAATCGCCTTCGAGCTGAAAAAAAGAGTAAACATACGGACAGACAAAACTCTTTTGTCGGATATGGAAGAGGCAAAAAACAAAATAATGCAGATTGTTCCTCAGGATGCCCAGATAAAAGACATTTCTTTTAACGCTGCTTTTTCGGAAGTGGTTATAGAATCAATCAAGCCCGGCTTAGTGATTGGAAAGGGCGGGGAAACAAGCAAAAAAATAATCCTTGAAACAGGCTGGACTCCGAACATAATAAGGGCGCCGACACAGGAATCAGACATTCTCAAAGGGATAAGGCACCACCTGCACAAATACAGCGACGAGAGGAAAAAAATTTTGAAGGCAACAGCGGAAAAAATTTATGCGGAAATACAGCAGAACCCTAACGACTGGGTAAGGCTCATTGCTTTAGGCGGATTCAGACAGGTCGGAAGAAGCTGCATGCTCCTTGAAACTCCGCACACAAAAACAATGATGGACTGCGGAATAAACGTTGCAAACGATTCCCAGGGAGAGGCATACCCCTATCTTGAAAGCCTGCATTTTTCACTCGACCAGTTAAGCGCGCTTGTAGTAAGCCATGCGCACATGGACCACTCAGGATTTGTTCCCTATCTTTTCAAGTTAGGATACAAGGGGCCTGTTTACTGCACACCCCCGACAAGAGACCTGATGATATTGCTGCAGTTTGATTATCTCGATGTGCTTGCAAAGGAAAGAAAGGAAGCGCCTTACGGGGAAAAAGACATCAAGGAAATGGTAAAATACATAATTACAAGGGATTACAGGGAAGTAACAGATATTGCTCCCGACATGCGGCTTACGCTGCACAATGCAGCGCACATAATAGGAAGCGCTTCAGTCCATATGCATGTGGGAGAAGGCGCGCACAATCTTGTTTATTCAGGGGACATAAAAAACGGCTTCACAAGGCTGTTCAATAATGTTGACATAAAATACCCACGGCTTGAAACATTAATCATTGAAAGCACCTACGGCGGAAAGGACGACATCCAGCCGAACAGGCAGGAAGCCGAAGACAAAGTACTGCGCATTGTAAAGGAAACAATCCAGAAAGACGGAAACACCTTGATTCCTGTTTTTGCAGTCGGAAGAGCGCAGGAAATAATGCTTGTTCTTGAAAACTTTTACAAAAAAGGATTATTGGACACAAAATGCTATATTGACGGCATGACAAGGGAAGCAAGCGCAATCCACACTGCCTATCCCGAATATCTGAGAGAGGCAGTGCAGAGGCGCGTGCTCCAGAACGACAGTCCTTTTAGTTCCGACATTTTTGTCACAACAAACGGAAAAAACCGCGCAGACATACTGCAGGAAAAAGGCGCAATAATAGTCGCTTCAAGCGGAATGATGACTGGCGGGCCGAGCTTAGAATATTTTTACAAAATGGCTGACAATCCCGCAAACACGCTCATATTTGTAGGATACCAGGGAGAAGGCAGCCTTGGAAGAAAAATCCAGAGCGGAGTAAAAACAATTCCCATAACAGAAAACGGAAAAACAAAGGCACTGAACATAAACATGCGCGTTGAAACAGTAGAAGGATTTTCAGGGCATTCCGACAGGAACCAGTTATCTGATTATGTAAGGGCATTAAAGCCGAAGCCGAAAAGAATACTTGTAAACCACGGCGAAAAAAACACTGCTGCGGAATTCGCAAAATATGTTTCGAACAGATACAAAATAAACGCAACAGCATTGAGAAACCTTGATGCAGTAAGACTGAGATAAAAATACTAATTCTTTTTAACCCTGAACACAATAATATTTGCATGGGTTTACGCAACAAGAAAAGAGAATCAAACAAACTTGGCCCTTTCCGCGGGCAGCCCCCCAGAAAAGTTTTCCAGATGCTGGACATTGGAAGCGGGCGCGGGGATTTTTTGGCCAGAAGGGCGGCTGCAAATCCGAGAAGGATTTATGCGGCAGTAGACCCAATATATGATGTAAGGAGAACAGAAGCGCGAGCAGCCCATGACGAACTTGCAAAAAGCAATGCTGCATTCGGCACAATATTCAGGGTTTTGCTGGGCAAGCACCGCAATATCCGGATAATAGGAAAAGACTTTTCAGAATTTATTGGCGAAATGAAGAGAAAGGGCTGGAAAACAAGAAGCATAAACATAGACATGCCTTCTCCGCTGCATACAAGGCGGCAAATGGATTATGAAAAAATTTTTTCACAAGTGCAGGATATTCTCCTGCCGAACGGCAAAATTTTTGTGGCAAGCGAAGACAAAAAAACAATTGAACATATAAAAAATGCTGCGGAAAAATGCGGGCTGAAAGCAAGGGAAATGCCGCCGCTTACAGGAAAAGAAAGAAAGCGCCTGACAATGCAGATGCGATTCCAGGGAACTGATATTTACAGGCTTGAAATAACATTTGGATTAAAAAAAGCACTGCCAGAAAGAGAACAGAGAAAAAACTGGCCAAGGCGATGAAAAAACCACAATCTTTTTCTTTTTACTAAATAGTCTTTTCCAAAATCATTCAACTACATAACGGGTTTTTTTGCCTTTTTTTTCAAAAAATTTTTTTTCAAAAAAAACCTAAATATACATAAGAAAAAAGGCAAATTTAGGCTTTTTTTAGCCCCAAAAGAGTTCCTTGTTCCCTTATAACTAAAAGGAGTTAAATTTAGCCTCTTTTTGACGGAAAAGTATATAAAGGGGTTTAATCATACTATTGCCTGAGATCAGATATGCCTGTGGTTTTCGAAAACTGCTCCAAAGAAACTTTGGAGAAGGCGTCTGAGCTAGGCAAGACTTTGAGCAAGGGGGGCACTTCACTTTCCGATAACGCACCTGCTTTTAGCAAGAATTTTCGGAAATGATGCCTCCTTCACCCCTTTTTCAGGCTCTCTTTGCAGCAAAGAAATAGGAATATATTAACAAAACTCACTCTACTTTTAGTATGCGCATTATAATAACTGGAACTCCCGGAACAGGAAAAACAGCAATAGCAGAGATACTCGGGAGAAAGATTAAGCACAAGGCACTAAATGAAAAGGATTTCTGCGGAAAAAAACGCATAGGCAAGATTGACAAAAAAACAAAAGAGCTTGTTGTGCCGCTCGGAAAACTTGAAAAAGAATTAAACAGGGTTCTGAAAAAGGAAAAAAACATAATAATCGAGGGGCATCTGCTCTGCGAGTGCAGGCTCAGGCCTGCTGATTTTATTTTTGTAATAAGGCTTTCTCCCGACAGGCTTGAGTTCCGCCTGAGGGAAAGAAACTATCCGGAAGCAAAAATACAGGACAATGTTTTGTGCGAAGGGATAGATTACTGCAGAAAGCACGCGCAGAAAAATTATGCAAATGGAAAAATCTTTGAAATTTCGAACAACGGAGAAATAAAAAAAACAATTTCAGAAGTCTCAAGAATAATAAAAACACCCCAAAATACCAATTAAACATAACTGAAAATGTTCTTCGAAAGCAGGGAAAATTCAAAATCAGCTTCTTTTCGGCAATGGGCTGAAACAGAATCCTTAAAAAATTTATGCAATTAATAAAGTAGCAGAAAGGGGTGCGAATGCTTAAAAAAATAGTCCTTGCCTTTTGCCTGCTGGCGTTTTTTGCGCAGATTGCTTTTGCCGAAACTGTTTTTGAAAGAAGCTTTTCGGAAATGGGTTATGCGGAATTTGCAGTTGTAGAACCCGGAAGCAGCGCATGCACTTCCTTTGATTTTATTTTCCCGAGCGACAAAAACGTTTTTGCAAATGAAAATTACCCGATTTTTTCACTCAACGCGGATTTCCTTCCCGCGGCTTCAGAAGCAGCGACAATTGACGTGAATCTCAACAATGCCGCGCTTGAAAAAATCAAGGGCAATGAATTAACCTGTTCGGAAGGGCAGTGCTGGAGCAGGATAAACCTTCCGAAGAATCTTCTTGAAAACAGCAAAAACACGCTTGAAATATGCCTTAACAGCTCGAACACTACGCCTGAAATTGTGCTTAAAAATTCCTCAAAAATCGGGATTTACAAAACAGCTGATTTTTCAGAACAGGGATTTTTTTCAACTGCATCGGAAAAAGAAACTCTTGTAATCGGGGACACTGCAAAAATAACAGTTGTCCTGAACAACGGAGGCTCTGCCCCTGCTTCTGTTGAACTTAAATACGCGCGTCCTATTGCAGAGGAAAAAAAGGCGTTTGCATTCATTGAAGGAAACGCATACGCGACAGGAATAGTAAAGCCGGGGGAAAATCTTAAGCTTGAATACACAATAAAGCCGCGCGTCCTGGGAAGCATTACTCTGCCGCCCGCGGCAGCCTATTTTACAAACGAGTTCGGAGAGCAGAAAGTCCTGTTCTCAGGCCTTGCAACAATCAATGTAAGGGCTCCCGACAAAAAAATCGACGGCTTTATAGAAAAGCAAAAGGAAATAAACAAGCTGGGAGAAACAGCGCAGATGACTCTGAACATTAAAAACAACGGCAGGGATTTTGTCTACAATCTCCTTGTTTCGCTTGACACTCCGGATTCTGTAAGCATTGCGGGCGAAAAAACACAGACAATAAACATCATTGCTCCCGGAGAAACAATAAAAATTCCTTTGCAGGCAACAGCAAGCGCTGCGGGAAGCTTCGACATAGGCTGCAAAATAACCTATGTTGATTTGAACATGACAGAAGCAAAATGCACAAATTCAAAGCTTGTTTTCGAGCCTGCAATGATAGGCCCGGAAATAATCGCGGCAATAATCCTTGTGATAATCGGAATCTGCGTTTACGTCTATCTGATGAAGAGCAAGTAAGGCGCAGGATTAAATTCTGCTTTTGCGGTATTGTGTTATTATGCCGCCTGAAAAAAAACACCCTAAGAGCCCTTTAGAAAAGGCTTTGCAGAGGCATTCTTTTGTTGCGCGCGCGCTCGGGAGCACTGCGGGGGAAAAGAGAGGCCTTATTGCCCATCTTGCGCGCACAAGCCCTGCCTATGTGGACGATGTCTGGCGTTCGATAGGCTCGAGCAGCCTCAGGCGCCCGCTTATCGATGCCCCTGCAAAAACCGCCCTGGTTTTCAGGCTCACAAGCCCGAGGGCGGGAAAACTTGCGGATCAGATAGGAAAGCTCGGAGAAGAGTTCGT
>Ga0209541_10002658_pt1 | contig 33565 bp, 42 predicted proteins | sample RifCSPlowO2_01_FD_184027 | JGI IMG/M metagenome (GOLD analysis project Ga0209541, IMG submission 184027) | Groundwater microbial communities from Rifle, Colorado - Rifle CSP2_plank lowO2_0.1 (SPAdes) (version 2) | ecosystem: Environmental > Aquatic > Deep subsurface > Groundwater | place...
TCCCTTGAGGTCGCCATTCCGGTCGAAGCTGATCTCTCCCGACATGCCCTTATAGGGTGGCATGGCGTAGAGGTAGTCCCTGAGTTTGGAGGCGTCGTCCCCCACCGCTGCCAAGGCCTTCGCCATTATCTTCGCCGCGTCATAGGCGTGCACCCCGCAGAGCCTGACTTCGTGGCCGGTCCGCTGGGTGTAGGCAGCCTCCCATTCTTTGGGGGGCTCGGAGAACGGCACCGTGGAGAGGAAGCCCTCCGCCGCGCTGCCACCCACTTCGATGACCTTGGGGTCGTTGCCCGCGTCGCCTCCCAGCAAGGGCACGGTTAAACCGAGTTCCTTTGCCTGCTTGAGGATGATGGCGGTCGCGCCCGAGTACTGCGGCATGTACACGGCGTCCGGGTTCGCGGACTTGAGCTTCATCAACTGGGTCCGCGTGTCCTGGATTTTGTCGTCAACGCCTTCCTCCGCGACAATGGTTCCACCCAATTCCGTGAACCGGGCCTTGAACCGGTCCTTGATGGGAACGCCCCAGTCGCTCAGGGAATAAATGATGGCCACTTTTCGCGCCTTCAACTCGTTGAAGGCATACTCGGCCCCGAACGCGCCCTGGAACTCGTCGCTGGGATAGTCCCGGAAGATGTAGTCGCCGGCCTCCGTTACCTTCGGCGAAGAAGAACAGCTCGATAACATCAGGACGCCTGCTTTTTCCGCGACCGGCGCCACGGCCAGGGTCTCGCCCGAGCAGAGCCCGCCGATGATGGCCGAAACCTTGTCAAGGTTGATGAGCTTGTTTCCCGCCGAGGCCGCGGCCGCGCCCGAGCACTTTCCGTCCTCGTAGATTACCTCGACTTTTCGGTCGTTGATGCCACCGGCCTGGTTGATTTCTTCGACCGCCATCTCGACGCCTTCCTTGCTGCCGATTCCGATGGCGGCAACGTCCCCGGAAAGCGGTCCAATGAACCCGAGCTTGATGGGCTCCTTGGTCGCGGGCGGTTCAACCGGTACCGGACCGGGTGCAGGCCCCGCCGCCGGCGGCTGGTTCGTGCAACCAGCCAACAGCACGCCCAACACGAGTAACGCAATCACGTACTTTCCGTTCATCTCCGTACCTCCCCTAAACAGGTTAAAACCCGCATTATATGAAGGCAAACCCCTATTTAACGGTTTTCCCGCTGTCCAGCGGCTGAAGTTAAAGGTATTTGAGCAATACCGTTTCAGGGCTGAAAACTAAACGTTTATATTGAGCTTTGCTCGCATTATATGCATGACACAGCAAATGGTTACGATTCCAAGAGACGAATATCTCGCGTTGAAGAAGCAGGCAAAAATTGACCTGGAATTCGTCAAGGACCTTGTGTCGAGCCTCGCCGACATCAAGGCCGGACGAGTGCGGCAAGTGCGCTAATTTGTTCCGCCAAGCAATTCGTCTAATTCCTTTTTGTACATGTCAAACAGCAGCTTGATGGAATTAATGATTACTTCCTGGTCCTTCTTTTCGCTCAAGTTGACAACGTACATGCTTTTCACGTTCTCGTAAACAAGATAGTACACCCGGTGCTTGCCATGCTTCTTTTCCCTGAACCAGTCAACGCCCAACGGTTTTCCTGTGAACGGATTTTCCGCCAATTGGTCAAGCATTTTTTCGAACCAGCCTTTGAACGTGCCATCCATTTTTGCCAGTTTTTTCTCGAACGCCGCCGTCAAAAAGACTTTGTAGTTTGCCACAGGGATTACTCCGCCCTGAACTCATTAAAAGCCTTGTCACCGGCTGAAGTTAAAGGTATTTGATTAGCTGCCCGACCACGGGCAACAACTTGGACTCGGCCTTGCGGAGGTGTTCGCCGTAGGTGCTGGGCGCGAGCCCGGCCCGCGCCGACAACTCGGCCACGGTCGTTCGCTGGGGGTGGTCGTAGTAGCCGCGCTGCACGGCCAAGTCGAAGGCCGTCCGTTGCGCGTCCGACAGCGAGGCCGACACCGTCTTGAGTTCCGCGGCCCCGCAGGCTGAGAGGCTGCCCAAGCCGTCCACCGCCTTGGCGTCCACCACGATTTTGGACTTCAACTTGAAGTCGAACTTGTCCCTGACCTTGCCAGCGAACTCCTTGAAGTCCTTGCCGTTCCTGAAGATAAGGGGCAGGAAGTCGAGCCGGCCCTGGGTGAGCGCTGGCTTGTCCAACAGCGCGCCGGCCTCCATGCACGAGTAAATCGAGGAATGCTTTTTGTCGAACTGCAATTCGAGGAACGCGCGGTCCCGGTCCTTGTAAATGACCTGCAGGTGCTTGACATGTGGCTCGCGGCGGATGAACTCGATGGCTTTCAGGGTCTCCGGGCCGCTGACCTTCGAGTAGAACGTCATGGTCCGGGCGTTCACCGCCATGCCGGGCATGGTCAGCATGCGCACGTCCTTGAACCGTTCCTGGGCGTTGATGGCATAGCAGTCGTCGTGAAAGGCCTCGAGTTCCACCAGCAAGGGCTTCTGCATACCTTATTTACGCCTGGCAGGCCTTAAAAGCGTTACCGGCGGGCTTTAAATTCGGCGTTAGGGCAGCACGCCTTTCCCGCCGCGGACGACCTTGACGTCCATCAGGGCGTTCTTGAGGTCGCCGGCCTCGTCGAAGTCGATGTCGGGGTTGGAAACCCCCGAATACTTCGTCAGCTTGAGCGCCTGCATGACGGCCAGCTTGTCCGTGCTTCCCGCCCGATGCATGGCGTCGACGAGGATTTTCACTGCGTCATAGCCGATGGGCGCGGTGAGGAACACGGCCAGGTTCTCGTTGCCAGGCATGGCTTTCACCTTGGCCGCGAACGCGTCCGGCGTCGTCACGTGGGGCACCGTGTAATAGACTCCCTCCGAGGCGGGATGCTTGACGACTTCCTCACTGTCGTAGAAGTCGCCGCCCACGATGGGCATGCCCAGGCCTATTTCCTGCGCCTGCTGGAACAAGGCCACGCCGCCGGCCGGCCGCAAAGGAGAATACAGCACGTCGGCCCCCGAGTTCTTGGCCTTCGTCAACTGGGTTTTCAGGTCCCGCGCTTCCGGCGTAACACTGTCTTCGTACGCGATTTGCCCGCCGAGTTCCTTGAAGCGCGCGATGAACGCGTCCTTGACTCCTTTGCTCCAAACGTCTTCCACGAAGATGACGGCGGCCTTTCGTTTTCCCAGCTTGTTCACCGTGAACTCCGCACCGGTAGCCCCTTCCACCGCGCTGGAGGGATAAATCCGGAAAATGTAGTCCCCCAACCTGGTGAGCGTGGGATTGGAGGCCGAGATGATGACGACTGGAACCCCGGCTTTCTGCGCCACCGGCAAAGCCGCCGCCCCCGACGCCGAGCAGTCCGGGCCAATGATGGCATCGACTTGGTCCACGTTGATTAACTTGGTTATCGCCGTAACCCCTTCCGAACTGCACTTGTCGTCTTCCGCAACCAATTCAAGCCTGCGTCCGAGGACGCCGCCCGCGGCATTGATTTCTTCGACCGCCATACGGGCTCCTGCGACCCCGTTCTGGCCCCAGCTCGCCGCTTCTCCGGTCATGGGCTGGAGGGAACCGATTTTGATGGACTCCTGTGGCGCGGTTGCGCCGTCCCGTGGGCCGGTGCCTGCCTGCGTGCCTGCACCCGGCAGGGTGCAACCCGCCAAAACAACCGCCAAAACGACTAACACAATCCAGTAACTCGACTTCATCCAAGGACCCCTCCATTTACCCTGCAATAATCGTTCCCGCTCGGCTATATAAGTCTTGGCCCGGTGATTACCGGTTCACAGGTATTTCATGAGTTGCCCGAGCACGGGCATGAGCTTGGCCTCTGCTTTTCGCAGGTGCTCGGCGCAGGTGCTGGCCGAAACCCCCGTCTCGAAGGCGAGTTCGGTGACCGTTATCTTCTGGGGCTCGTGGTAGTAACCGCGTTGCACGGCGAGGTCGAAGGCCTCCCGTTGCGCGGGCGAGAGCGAGGAGGAAACGGTTTTCAACTGGGTGAACCCCTGCTTGGAGAAGGTCGCGAGCCCGGAGAGGCTCTCCTCGTCGAAGGGTTTCTTGGAGCGGAGGCGGAAGTCGAAGCCCGGGCGCTCGCTGTCGAACCGCTTGAGCGCGTCCTGGTCAGGGAAGATGAGGGACAGGGTATCATGAGTGCCTATCGTGAGGGCGGGCTCGTTCAACAACGCGCCGGCTTCGAGGCAAGAGTAAAGGGAGGAGCAGACGGGGTCTGCTTCGGCGTAGACGAACACGTGCTCCTTTCCCCTGCAGAGCAGGTCGATGCGCCGGATCCCGGCCTGCTTCCGCATGCGCTCCACGGCCTGAGGCGCTCCCGGTCCGCTGATGCGCGCGTAGAAGGTGATGCGGTCCGGGGTGCGCTTGTTGGCGGGCACGGACACCATGCTCACGCCGTCCATGCGTTCGGTCACGGGGATGGCAAAGCAGTTCTCGTGGAAGACGTCGAGTTCGACGAGCACGGGCTTGCCAGCGGCCATACCCTCATACCCCACCAAAGCCATTAAAAGCCTGGCGGGCGGCAAAACTCGTTTAAATAGGAAAAACGCTAAACGAGTTCCACGTAATCAAGGCCCCTGAAATCGTTGTCTGCCGTCATGATGACGAGGCTAAAAGCGCGGGCTGTCGCCAGGATGAAGGAGTCCATCAGGCCCCATTTCCCGACCGACTTTCGGCGTTCAATGCTTATTTCGCCTGCAAGGAATGAGACTACTGGGCTGAGGTCCAACACCGTGCAGGTGTTCAGAATGTGGGTCCATAGAGTTTCGCGTTCAACGTTCTCTCGTTTGACCCAAGCGGCTATTTCGGCTATCGAGACCATGCTCATGCAGGGCCTTTCTTCCTTCATCAAGTTCTTGACCCTTTCCCCCTTTTTGGTTCCCTGAAAGAGTTCGATCCAGGCCGAGGTGTCCAGCAAATACATCAGTACCGGTCCACACGATTGGATTTATCCCGCTTGAACGACCTGGCGCCTTTGGCGATGCCAAACAATTTGTTGATGGATTCGAGCCGTTTGGCCTTGAGGAGACCTACATCTACCTGTTCGCCCTCTTGGATGTCTTCTTCGACCACAACATCCTTTGGAATTAATAGCCCCAGTGAGGTGCCCACCCGCCTTATCTTGGCTTTGAACATTTGGCTCATCAGACCACCATTATAATATATTATAATGTTGATTTAAACCTTTCGGATTACTCGAACAGCGCCGACCCAATCCGTACGAACGTCGCTCCTTCTTCGACCGCGACCTCGAAGTCGTTGCTCATGCCCATGGACAGCTCCGGCAACCCGTTGTGGCGCGCGAACTCGGCCAGCATGTGGAATGGGCTCCTGGTCTTCTCGGGCTCCACGAGCGGCGCCATCGTCATCAAGCCAATGACTTTGATGCCGGGCAGCATCCGCGCCCCGTTCAGCAGGACCGGCAACTCCTCTTTGGGCACGCCGTGCTTGCTGGCCTCGCCGGCGACGTTGACTTCCAGGAAGACCGGCAACTTTTTCCCCAGCTCCATGCACCGCCCTGAAACCCTTTCCGCGACCTTCAACGACTCAATGGAATGTGCGTAGTCAGCCAACTCGGCCACGCGCTTGGCCTTGTTGCTTTGCAGGTTGCCGATGAAGTGCCACACCGCGCCGGGCACCTTTCCCTTTTTCTCTTCGAGGCCCTCCAAGCGGTTCTCGCCGAAGTCCTTGACGCCCAACGCGGCCAGTGCCTGTGCTTCTTCGACGCTCCGCTCCTTGGTCACGGCCACCAACCGCACCCCGGCGGGGTCGCGGTTTCGCCGCTGGCACGCGGTGCGAATGCGTTCACGGACGAGGTCAAGGTTTTTTTGGAGGGTTTTCATGCACTTCCACCCAGTAATTGATGAATCCAACGTGTTCCCGTACCGCGGCATTCAGTTTCTTCAACTGCCGAGTGAATTCGTCCGCGTTCTCCGGGCCGGCCCCCGACTTCAACAGGCCCCGGCGGGCTCGAATATCCCGGATTAGGTCTTGGATGCCTTGCAGCAGGACTCGTCCAACCAAAGGGTCGCGCAGGGCGGCTTCCACGCGCTCGGCAGAGGAACTGGGCAGCTCCTTGGTCCGGCACCATTCCGCGTAAAACCGGCCCAGGCGCCGCGGCAATTCGGGGAGCCACCTGGATTCGAAGGCCGGCTGCACTTGTCTCCTCTTCTCCGACCCCTTTCGGGGGCGGCGGCCGGGTCCAGAAGTCGAAGACCGCGTCATAGGAACCTTTTACCCCTCGCAGAATAAAAGCGTTATCGCTTATAAATAGGCCGACTACTTCTTCTCCGTTGACTTGACGAACCCGTGCCTGGGCCGGTAAATATCGCCGGCTTTCGTGAGGTTGTTGAGTATCTCGTTGACCTTGTCGGCGTCGATGCCCTCGGTCTTGGCTTCGCTGATGATGTCCTCGATGGGCACCATGTCGAGTTCCGCGCTCATGCTTTTCACGAGGTTCAGCACCTTCTTCATGTTCTCGAGTTGTTTCTGGCTCTGCCCGATGTTGATCAAGTCGATGTCGATTCTGCCGGTTTCCTTGTCCATGACGAGTTCCTGCAGCGAGGTCTTGAACAACCGGATTGCGCGTTCCGCGTCCACTAGCTCGATGGTGTCGGACAACCGCACCCGGGCCGAGCCCTCCGCCAGCCGCACCATGGCTTCCAGTTGCCGGTGGGTCGCGGCATAGGTTCCCTCCTTCTTTCCCTGTTCACGCAGGTCCAGGTAGAAAACCGAAATCGCGTCAATGGCTTCCCGGCTCAGCGCGGGGAAAACGTTTTGCCGGGCAAACGAAATGTACTTCCGCAGGAGTTGACCGTCAATGGCGGGCGTGACGATCTTTTGAATCTCCTCGATTTCCTTGCGCTGGCCCTTCTTGAGGGTGCCGCGTTTTTCCTGTAAGAGGAGTTCCGCGGCCTGGTGGGTTTTCAGGATGTGCGCGGAAATCCGGCTGTCCTTTTCGCGGTCCAGCACGTCCTTTATCATGAAGAACAAGTCGAACCGCGAAATCAGGGTGGGCGGCAGGTCCACTTGCTGCATGAAGTTCTGGTATGGGTCGAACCTTCCGTACTTGGGGTTGGCCGCCGCGAGGATGGAGGTCTCGGTCTTGAACCGGGTCACGATGCCGGCTTTCGCGACCGAAATCATGCCCTGCTCCATGGCCTCGTGCATCGCGCTCCGGTCCTCAGGATCCATTTTGTCGAACTCATCAATCATGGCCATCCCGCCCGAGGCCAGGACCAAGGCCCCCGCCTTCAGCGTCCAACCGCCCTCGCCGAACTCGTCCTTCACTGCCGTCGCGGTGTTGTGGACGTAGAAGCCGTTGGCCACGAAATTGTGCGTGCCTTCGACCGTGACGTCGTACACGTGCTCGAATGCAGGGCTAAACGCTTCCTTGCGCGCAATCCGGTCCCACAACACGTCTGACTCCGCGAGGGCCCTGAAAAAGCCGTTTTTCTTTTCCCCTGCAATCTGGGAAAGCGTCGACCGGGAGGGGCTTAGCCTATGCCGGTATTCCCAAAGCGCTCCCGCCTCTTCCATGGCTTCTTTCAGTTCCGGAACCAGGTCATGGTTGGGGTTGCTTTTCCCGGTGCGCGCGATAACCCGTTCGAGGGCCGTGCGCTTGCGTTCCAGCCTGAATCCAACGCCTTTTTTGAACGCTTGCAGGTTTTCCTTGCCCCGCACTTCCACGTAGAATTGATTGTTGTTCGAGCGCACGCATATCTCTTTGCCTTGGGCAACGTGTCCCGCAACGTTCCGTTCCCGCTTCTTGGCGAGCACTCCGAATTTCAGTAGGGCTAGTTGGAGGGTGTCTGCCAGGGGCTTGCTGATGGTGCTGATGCCCACGGAAGGGGACGCCTTCACCGTGTCCGACACGAAGCCATCTGTTTCGAACAACCCGCTCAACAGGGCGCCCAGCACGTTGTTGGGCATCTCCGTGGCCAGGTGGCTGAGCCGGTTCTCGAGTTTCCTGTTACTGAGCCCGAAAGCCTGGAACAGCTTCCAGGCAATGGCCGAATTAAACCTACGCCCCGGCACCTTTCCCGGTTCCAAGAGCTTCTCGGTTTCCAGGCCAAAGAGTTCCCGCACAGCCGCGTCGAACCGGTCCAGGGTCTCCTGACTGTTGTTGTAGAAGCGGAGGTGCACGGAGTTGTCGCGTAGGTAAATGCTGCCATCCCCGAAGAGCAGCCCGGCAACGTACGCGAGTCGCTCATCGTCCAGGTAGCGCGGCACTTTGCAGGTCTTTCCGTAGGCGAGGAAGCACTCCGTGACGTGGCCAGCGAGCCATTCCATGGTTTGCCCGGCTTCCAACCCAAGGTTTACAAAAACGTGTAAGGGCATGCTGTGATGGAACTCTCGCATGCGCCACCGGTACACGCTTTCCCTGTCAAGGCCATGGACGCGTGCAACGTTTTGGAGCGAGCCATGTGTCCTGGCCAGCGCATCCGTGATTAGCTTGAATGGGTTGGACAGGTCGTCCACCACCCGGATGTTCTTGTTTTGCCACAAACAGGCAATGGAGGGGATCTTAGCCCGCTGGCCCTCCGGCAGGCGCCGGGGAACGGCCACGTAATCGCCCTCAGCAAGTTCTTCAGCCATCGTCCACGCGACCTGTGATGTTTTCAGCCGGGTCAGCGAAGTCGCAGGAGTAAGGGAAAGTTCCCGGCCGGACTGCGTGACAATCTTGTACATCTTTTCTGGGGCTTTTATTCGCCAGATTTTCGACACGGGTTGCTCGCTGAGCTTGAGGTCTTCGCCCAAGCAGGGCATGGTCTTGCCCTGGCATGGATTCGAGTGCGCGCCCGGGATTTCCTCCCGCGCGGTTGCATCCTCGAACCGTTCCTCGACAAACCCCCGGATGTCCCTGAATCCGCTTTCGTTCAGCACCAGGGAATCAGGCGCCACGCACAGCCCCACGCCCGTGGTCGTCTTTCCGGCCACGTAAATGCTTTTCGGCGCGATGTTGTTCACGGCCTGCATCAACTGGGATTTGGCGACACCCGGGTCTCCGACGAGCAGGACGTGGATGTTGCCGCGCGTGCTGGGGTTCCCGGGCAGCATTTTTTTCACGCCGCCAAACAACTGCAAGACAATGGCTTCCTTGACCACTTCGTGGCCGTAAATGGCGGGCGCGATGGAGCCCACCAGTTTGTCGTAGATTTTCTCGTCCTTGGCCAGCTTCCGAATCTCGGCTTCCTCTTCCTTGGAGACGTCGACTTCCGCGAATTCCTTGGCGGTTTCCTCCAAGTGGATGGCCTCCAATTGCTTGCCGTAGACGATGCTCTTCTCCTTGGGCTGGATGAGCCGCAGCACCCCGGTAATGCAGGTCTTGATGCCGGGCGCGACCTTGTTGACCATGTCGTCGAGGATGATGACGTCCAAAATGGTGGCTTGTTCGCTTCCTTTTAGCAGTTCCAGTGGTTCCTGGACCTGGATTTTCTGGTGGTTGATGAACTCGCTTTTCTCGGCCACGAGGTTGAAGTCCCGGTGCTTGCACTCGCACACGGCCGGCTGCCTGGCCGCTTGCCCGGTCTGGATGAGCTTGTACGTGTTCCCGCACCTCCGGCACTCCCAGGTCGCGATTTTGAGCTTGGGCCGCACTTCGGTCATGGAGAGCACGATGCCTTCCACGGCAATCAGTTTGTTCAAGTGCTCGGCCTCGATGTTTCGGAGGAGGCTCTGCCGGTCCTTTGGAAGGTTGTAGACGCGGATGTTGGGCAGGAACTGCTCGAGTTCGAGGGCTGGGACGTCGATGTTGGTTATCGCCATCTTCGCGGCTTCGAGCACGTAATCGGGGTTGGCCAGGAGCTCGTCCGCAAGCTCGGGGTCGAAGTGCTCGATGGACACGAAGTCAATCAAGAGGCTCCGCTTTTCAGGGTACTCGCCCACGAGCTTCTCGATCTGCTTGAGGCACGCGTGCTTGTAAAAGCTCTCCCACTTGGAGATGAACGGGTTCTCCCCGCCGCCCTCGACTTCCACGGTGGCTGTTTCCTCGGACATGGCCATCCCTTAGAGACTGGTCTACGCACCTATTTAAAGCCGCGCGAACACCCCTCATTTCCGGTGCCACGCCGCCTTAGAAACAGTACTGGGAGTCTAATTCAAACTCACAATATTACCCGCGAAAAACGGTTAAGCGGGTGGAGTTCGAAACCCGAACGGCAAGCCATTATGTGCCGTCCAAGAAAGTGCGCGGCCGAAACGCTTAAATCCCGGTTCAGCGCTTGTTCTCTCATGGCGTCCAAACGTCGCAGAAGCCCGAAGGCCGTAACAGGCCCGGTGTCCACCGAACAACGGGCACGCGAAGCGGGGATGAGCTCCAGGCGCCTGGGCGTGGTCCGGCAAGCCGTGGTCGACCTGGGCCTGGCGGCCGCCAGGCCAGGAGTGGAACCCGCGCTGGCTTTTGAAAAAGCCCGGCGACTTATCTGGACCGTCCTCGTCCCCGGCCCGGTTAAACAGGATGCCGTGAAGTCAGGATGCCGTGAAGTCCCTGGTCCGCGACCGGGCCTTGGTGCAGCGTTGCAGGCACGGCTCCGCCAGCCTGGTGGACGCCGGCGAATTGTTTGGCAGCAGCCGGGGACTCTTCGGCTTGCTTCAGGACACCTGGCTTGGGCAGCGCAACCAGTCCGTTTCAGTGGTAAGGGAAACCCTTGAACGTTTCATCCGAGACAAGGAAATCGCTTTCCGGACCATGAAGGACACCAGGGCCAGCCAAGAGTTACTTGAGGGTCTGCGCCGAAACAAAGCCGAGGCCGGGGCTGCGCTGACCCGGGTATGCAGGCGCGTGACCGCAAAAGGCTTGCCCCGCTCTTCGACTTCATTGACTTGCTCGTGCGATGGGCCGAGCTCCACACCAGCAGCCAGGCAACCCATGCACTCGCCCGGCAACTCATGCGCAAATTCAGTCTGATGCGGAGCCCCAATCCATTGATGCATCACCTGCGCTCGCGGGCACGGATGAACTGAATCAGTCCTTTTTTTTCGCACGATTCTGGCTTTGGCCGGTTTTTATCCAATAGCCTTTTATAGGTCTTAATCACCTTTTACTTTATGTCGCGCCAGCGCAGGTGGACCATGTCCACGTTTGAGCCGGCTATCAGCCTGCATTCTCGGGGTGCTTCCCGCGCCAACGTGGTCAACCACTACCTCCGTGAATTTGGCGCTGCTTGGGGCATTTACACACCCGAGGCTATGGAGGCCTGCCTTTATCGCCCCCGTCGCGGGCCCAGCCCGAATTTCGCGAAACTCTTGGAGGGACGCACGTCAAACGAGATGCGGGTGGCCGCCCGCGAGTGGTTGGACCGCAGCGCGGCGTTCAGGCGGCGTTGGTCCGAGGCTCATAAGGGGAAACGCTTTTCCGCCGTTCACCGCAACCGCATCGCGGCCGCGAAGCAGGGCAAGCCCCGGTCGCCGGAGACACGGGCCCGGATTTCCGCCGCCCTGCAAGGCCGTCCAGCGTCCGCGCGGACGTTGGAAGTGTTCGCCCAGCGAGCGGATGCCGTCCGTGGGAAACCCATGCCTCGCCGCACCCGAAAAAGGATTGCCGCTGCCCGCCGCGGGCAGCCGAGTCAGTTGAGGGGGCGGACGATGCCGGCCGAACACCGGGAGAGGATTTCCGATTCCATGGTCGAATACTGGTACAAGGTGAAAGTCGGCTTGCTCGCCGTCTTCGCCCAGCGGGACCTGGTCCATGTCACCCCTGCCACTGCGGGAACAAAGCGGCCGTCGCGGGGCATGGTATCGAGCGTTCTTGAGAGTGCATCCAAGCGGGAGGAGCTGGCCCTCGTCCGCGGCGCCATCAATCGGCTGCCCGAAAGGCAACGAAACCTGGTGCGGGAGTTCTTCTACAGCGGGGACCCGCTCCCCCGGGTGGCCGCGCGGTTGCGCCTCGACCGGCTGGATGCCAGGGAACTGTTGAACGCCGCGCTGTCCACGCTGAGAAAGGACAAGCAATTACGTCGTCTGGTGGCGTGAAAATTAGGCGGCCTATTTCTTTCGCACAATCTTGACTTGGGCGCCGTACTTGATGTACTCGCATTCGACTCCCGAGGCCAGGCCTTGGAGGTCCTTGGGCTTGTCGACGTCGAAAGTCGTGTAATCGTTTTGGTCCATGATTTGCACGGTGTCGCCCATGATGGCCACGACCTGGGCGTTGCCACGCTTGATGAGCGGAACTTCCGTGTCCGCGTTCGTGGGCTTCATGAGGGTCCGCTTCTGGCCGGAAAAGATGCCAATCCCCGTAATGCGGGCTTTCGCGGCCCCGTGCTTGCCGGGCTTGGACTTCTCGAAGTCCTTGATTTGGCAGGCTTCGCCGTCGATGAGGACGTAGCTGCCGGTCTTGAGCTGTCCCACCTGGTGGAACTTGATTTCTCCCTGTTCTGGTTCGGCCATGGAAATCCTACGCTAATAGGGGGGTTTGGTTTAAAAAGGTTGCCCGGTTCCGCGGCCCCCTCCTTTAAATTCACTTAATATATTACTTTACTGCCCTTATAGCGTTTGTGTCGGCGCCCCTGGGGTTGTCCGACTTATAGAGGTGGGTGGGCGTGAAAGTCGATTTCAAGGCAGTCCGGGAGCGTTTGTCGAAGTTCGGCAAGGAACTCAAGAAAATCAACATCGCGGTCTACGTGGACGGCCCCAACATCCTCCGCAAGGAGCTCGGCATCGACTTGAAGGACGTCAAGAAGGCCATCGAGCAGTTCGGCCGCATAAAAATCGGCAAGGTGTTCCTCAACCAGTACGCGAGCAACAAGCTCTTGGAGGCCGTCGTCAACCAGGGCTTCGAGACCGTCATTACCGTTGGGGACGTGGACGTGAGCATGGCCGCGGAAGCCGTGGAATGCATTTTCAACTCCCACATCCAGGCGATTGCGTTCGTGACCCGGGACTCGGACTTCACGCCGGCCATCGTGAAAGCCAAGCGCTATGGCAAGGAAACCATTGTCGTCCTGGCCGACCCCCAGAGTGCGGCTGCCTTGAAGAACAACGCGGACCACGTGATTTCGTTGGGCGCGACCAGGAAGGGATGAAGTGAACCTGCCATCCGGGAGCCTGCTTCGCCAGGCCGTGAACGCCAAGCAAGCCGACTACAAGCGCGAGGTCTTCCTGCAAGCGAACGAGGGCTTTTCGGGTTACCTCGTCGCCACCGTGGAAGGCGTTGAAGGCATCGAGGAGGGCGCGTTGTTCTACCGCGACGGAAAAATCGTGGCCTCGGTTTACGAGTACTTGAAGCACGGCGTAAGCGTTTCCTCCGAGGAGGCCGCGCGGTGCTGCTTCAATGCCTTGGCCTCCGATTATGCGGTCTACGACCTGGTGAAGCTGTCCAACCAGCAGGTCGACCTGGTGCTTGCCCTCAACGAGGGCTATCGCTTGAAAGCGGCCCTGGAAAAGAACGGCGTGCAACGCCTCTTCGCCAAGGAGTTCTCCACGGCCTTCGCCGAGCGCTTCCTCGCCTCCATCCTGTTGCAGAAACGCTTTTCCGAGTCCAAGTACCACCTTTTAAAGAAACTCGGTTTACATAAGTTGGGTAACTGACATGTCGCTGGCTTCCTTTCTTGGTTTCGTGTTCCGTCGGGCTTCCGGCCTGCTCCTCGACCTGGACGACACCTGCCTCCCCGTCGAGCAATTGCGGGCCCTCCACGACTTCAGCCAACGGCACCGGTTCGAGGAAAACCCGGCCCACTTGCAGGAACTCGTCTCGGTCTTGAAGAAAAAGCACGCGGTGGACGCCATCATCGTGGCCAACCGGCATGGCTCCATGGTGGTTTCCAGCGAGGGAGACCTGGACACCGAGGCCCTGACGGGCACGGCGTTGTTCAATTACGTGCGCGCCGAAATCCCGGACTCCGACGCCATCCTGGTGCGTGCGGGCAACTGGTACATGTTGTTCCCCTTCAACGAAAAAGTCTACATCCTGCGCGCGGGCAGCAGCCTCTCCACCATCGAAATGCACGCGATTGCCAGGGAAGTCGAGGCCTTCATGAAGGCCAAGCTCCTTGCCCCGCCGTTGAGCGAACCCATTCCACGGGAGGAAGCCTGAAATGCCGCGCGTCATCACCATCGCGTCCGGGAAGGGCGGCGTGGGCAAGACCACGGTTACCGCCAACCTCGGCATCGCCTTGACGAGACTGGGCTACCATGTCTGCCTGGTGGACGCGGATGTCGCGATGGCCAACCTATCCCTGTTGCTGGGCATGCATTCCTCTCCCATCACCTTGCACGATGTCCTCCTCGGCGAGGCCTCGGTGCAGGACGCGCTCTACGAGGGCCCGGAGGGCGTGAAATTCATTCCCTCGGGGCTGAGCCTCGAAAACTACCGCCGCGTGGACACGGAGCGGCTGGGCTCGGTCGTGCAATCCATTGCCCCCATGTTCGACTACGTGTTGTTGGATGCCCCGGCCGGCATCGAGAAAAACGTGTTGTCCTCGCTGGCGGCCGCCGAAGAGGTGCTTCTCGTCACGCAGCCAACCAGTGCTTCCATTGCGGACGTCTTGAAGATTAAGATCACCACGCAGCGGCTGGGCGCCAAGCCCATTGGCGTCGTGCTCAACTTCGTGTTACGCGAGAAGGGCGAGGTCTCCGAGGACGAGGTCTCGAAGATGCTGGAACTGCCGGTCCTGGGCATCATCCCCTTTGACGACGAAGTGCGGCGGAGCTTCATGCAGGAAAAGGTTTCTCCGGTCGTCGTCCGAAAACCCAATGCACCGGCTTCGCTGGCCTTCGCCAAGGCCGCGCTGCGGGTGGCCGGCAAGCCAGTGGAGTCCGTGGCCCAGGAAAAAGCCGGGCTCATCCAAAGCCTTTTAAATAGCTTTAGGTCCTTATTTGGTAAACCCCGTTGAGGAGTTGTTTTTTTTGACGAATAGACCCTTTGACCTCTTGAATGAAGCGATTGGAAAGGAAGTCCTGGTCTCGCTGAAAGGCGACACCCAGATCAGGGGCACCCTGAAGGCCTTTGACGTGCACATGAACATCGTCCTCGAGCACGCCGAGCAACTCGTCAACGGCGAACCCAAGACCAAGTTCAAGCAAATCATTTTGCGCGGCGACAACGTCATCCTCATCGCGCCCTAAGCCTGAGACCATGAAGGCCACCAAAGGATTGCTGCCGGGCCTCGCACTCTTCGTTTTCCTGCTTCTTGTGGGTTGCCTGTCTTTTCCAGGACAAAAACCGGCGGTGCAGACGGCGCCTGGGCAAACGGGTTTCTTCTTCGCCGACGGCGAATCGATTCCAAAGTTTGGCTATGTCTGCAAGGATTGCCAGACCTTTGACGACTGCCTGGATTCAGAAGCCTACTGCCATGCACGGGGTCTCCGCTCCATCGACTACCTCGCAGGGAACAGCATGTCCCTTTACCCGGTAAAGGTAATCGAATGCAACTATGCCTGCGCTCCCGAGGACATGTTCTCCAGGATAGATGCGAAGGTGCAGGAGAGAACGACCGCGTCCTGCAGGGGAGGCGACGAATACATCCACATCGGGCAGGATGGCGTGGCACTCACCCTCGAAGTCTGGGAGAACCGGATTACCGGGCAATTCGATATTCCTCATTCTGCTGCCGATTTCTATGCGGACCTTTCCGGGGACTTCGCTGGCACGGCCGAAGTGAAGACCTGGGCCGATTCCCTGGGAGGGGAATGGGGTGTCGTGGAGAGCTTTCCAACGCCACCGGCCGGAACCAAGCTATCGAACGGGGTCATCACCATCCATTACACCATGAAAGAAGACGGCATGATTAAGCCCAAGTCGTTTGACGTGGTCTGCAAGGGGACGATACGGGCCATGGCCTACAATTAACGAACCGACGGCCCACCCCATAGCTTTAATTACCTTCTTCTGGCCAATATTGTTTAGTTGGGCTGGTAGTCGAGTGGTAAGACGCCACATTGGCATTGTGGAGACTCCGGGTTCGATTCCCGGCCAGTCCACTGCCCGCAACCCATTTTCTGCTTTCCGCCTTTTTTCACTGCGTGGCCGTTGCCTGGGCGTGTTCTTGGACGTGCATGGTGACGTCGGCCGCGGTCTTGAGCAAGCCGAACAACCCGAGCGCCAGCAGCGGGCCGCCCAGGACGTAGAGGAGCGCCCCGAAGATGAGGGTCAAGTGCATGGGGATGATTCTCGCGTAGGGCGCGGCCATGAGCTGGGCTGGGGACTTGAGTTTGTCGGTGCCGCGGTTGTGGATGAACGAGTACCCGTGGTTGGAGAAGAACAGGGCGGCGGCCGGCAGCACGACCTCCAGGTTTGGCGGCCCGAACAAGCCCGGAAAACCAAGCCACTCCGAGTTGCCCGCGGGTGCGAGGAGGCCTTCGAGGCCGAGGAACGCGGCGTAGACGAAGTGGAACAAGCCATAGTGGAAGGCGAAGAACCCGGTGAAGAAGAGGCGGCCAATCCACTGGATGCCTTTTCCCAGCACGCTGTCTCCCAGGACGGCCTTGAACTCGCTTCCCTCGGCCAGCAGCATCTTGAAGGCGTTGAAGAAACCGATGATGACGCTTTGAAACCAGTACACGGCCAAGAGCGTGGCGAGGCCCGCGTTCTCCTGCCAGGCCAAGCCCAGGGCCACCAGGTTGGAGGCAATGAGGGTCCAACTGCTGGGGTCGGCCAAGACAAGGTGGAGGAGTTCTCGGGGCGCGAAGGGGGTGGGGTCCCAGCCCAGTGCGTGGATGACCTTTTTGCGGGTCTCCGGCGAGTGAAGGTATTCCGCCGGGAGTTCGGGGGCTTGGCTGGAAAAGGGGTTGGAGGCTTTGAGGGGAAAGATTTTCGTGATTCGGAGGAGGTACCACACGATGAAACCAAGGACCAGCAGGACCACGATGGTAAGAGCCATGAACCCAATGATTTCCAGGGTCCCGGAATTGGCTTCAAAGGCGCTGCTTGCATCTGGCATGCCAGGCAATAGGGCTTTCCTGAATAAAAGCCCTGCGCGCAGGCAGTTCGTTATCCTTAAATTCAGGTAATTCCTATTGAGTGGCATGGACTCCAAGCACGCGATTCTCCTGGACTCGGTCAAGAAGCTGGTGGGGTTGGGCATTTCCGACCAGGAAATCGTGGCCAACCTCCGCCAGGTCAATGTCTCGGAACAGGATGCCCGTGCGTTGCTGGCCGAGGCGAGGGGAGGAAAACCCGTTGCCAGGGAACCGCTTGCTGCAAGGCCGGTCGCCGAGCCCCTGGAAGAGGATGTCACCGAGTCCGAGGGCGTGTTCGGCGAGGTGGCCGGGGGTTGGGAGGACGAGAAAGAGGAAGCGCCCGAACCCAAGGCCAAGCCCGTTGAAGCGCCGCCAGTCAGGGAGCCCGTGTCCATGCAGAAGGCGTTCGGGTTTTTCGGCAAGAAGGCGAGGGTCGAGCCCTCTCCCCAGCAACCCGTTGCAGCCTCCGGGCAACCGGAGCGCAAGCCTGACCGGGAGCATTTGTGGGATTCCGGCATTCTCACGGCCGTGGACGCGCGCCTCGACGAAATGAAGCGCTTGAAGCAGGAGCTCGACGCGGTCCTTGACGCGAAAATCGCGGAAGCCCTCAAAAGGGAGTCCACCAAGGTCTCCGTGCTCTTGGAGAGCCAGCGCACCCTCATGCTCTCCAAGGTCCAGGCCGAGTTCGAGTCCAACCGCAGGCAGTTGCAGGAAATCCTGGACCAGAAGCTCCTCGAAATCCGGAAAACCAACGAGTTGACGCAGGAAAACGTTTCCCGCATCCAGGCGCAGAGGCAGTTGAGCGAGCAGTTGTCCAAGGACCTGGCCGCCAACATCCGGTTGCTGGAGGAATCCAAGGCCAAGTGGTTCGCGGAAACCAACAACGAGTTGCAGCGCGCGGAACTCCGGTTCAACGAGTTCCTGAAAACCGCGGAACAACGGCTGAACCAGTTGGAGGCGCGCATCAGCAAGACCCTGGAAGTGGAGGGCCACATCTCGGAGGGCTTCATGAACGACGTAAAACTGAGGGTGGACGACATGGTGTCAGGCAAGTCAGCCGAACTCGACCAGTTGCTCAAGAAGAAAATGCGGGAACTCGACCAGTCCCAGGCCGTTGCCGCCCTCGATGCCGTCGAAAAAAAGCTCAAGGACCTGGCGGACTTCCGGGAGAGCCTCCGGAAGGACGTGGAACGCGACTTCGACTCCATTTACAAGGCAAGAATAAACCAGTACAACAAGCAGGTCAAGGAAAAACTCGACGAAGTGGACGCCTCACTGGCCGAACTCAAGAAGGCTCAAAAATAGGTTGAAAGAGAAAACAATCGTTTAGTTGTTTTCAGGGTAATCGAAATCGTCGTCACCGTCGCCGCCGTCATCGTCGTCATCGCCGTCGAAGTCGTCGTCGTCCCCGCCGTCGTCTTCGTCGTCGAACAGGATTTCTTCCTCGAATGCCATTCCAGTGACCTCCTGAAAATCCTACAACGAGTATGCATTCTAAAAATTTATAAACCCGTCGGAATCGCCTAAAACCCTCGTATACGCCAATTAAATCGGTTTAAGTGGGCCTGCCCGGAGTTGAACCAGGCTCTACTGCACGTCAAGCAGCCGTCCTAGCCGATAGACTACAGGCCCAAAACCTTTTTACAAAAGGTTTGCGAAAACGTCCCATGCGCGGCATGGGACTGGCTCGCCCTTTCGGGCTCGCACGCTATTCAATCTATTTGCTAACGCTTTTAAACGAATTCCCTGTCGTGGAGGCCCTTGGTTTCGGCGCAGGTGGGGCCCCCCTTGGCCGCAACGGCTTTCCGGGGCGCGGCCTTGACGGCGTCCAGCAGCTTCACCATGCTGCAGGGCCGGCACAGGGGGCTGTTCGAGGGGCTCCCGCACGCCGTGCATGCCTGGAGCCGGCCCGCTGGCTTGACGTCCTCTAAGTGGGGTTTGAGGTCCTGCAACCACTTGACGACCGTGAACTTGGTGCCCGGGAACTGGTCCTCGAAGTGGTTCAGCATCTCGCGGACGTGGTTTCTCTTCGCCATCCAACTGAAGGGACAGCATTCCTCCGAGTAGTGCTCGATTCCCTTGAACGCGTCGAAGGCGATGATCTCTTTTTCGGGGCACTCGTAGAGGGGCTTGACGCGCTTGACGAACAAGCCGTTGCCGTCAAAGCCCTCCGCGCCCGTCATGGGCCCGAGCCACGCCATCTTGGGCAGGTTGTTCGAGAAAACGTTCATCAACACGCTTTGCGCTTCGTCGTCCAGGTTGTGGCCGGTGGCAAACTTGTCGCAGCCCTGCTCGCGCGCCCACTCGTTCATGACGGTGCGGCGGAAGCTCCCGCAGAACGCGCAGCTCGTGCCCAGGCTTGGCTGGGCGTTTATCTTGTGCACGACTTCGGTGGTCGAGTAGCCGAAGCGGTCCTTGAGTTTCACGACCTGGTAGGGGATCTTCCACTCGTCGCAGTATTTCTTCGCCACCCGCAGGGCCACATCCCGGTAGCCTTCGATGCCCTCGTCAATCATCAGCGCCAGCAGCTCGTTGGACTTCGCGTAGTATTTCCCCAACAGGTAGGCGAGGGCCAGCGAATCCTTGCCCCCGCTCACCCCGATCCCGACCTTCTCCCCGCGTTTCAGCAGCTTGAACTTCCGCACGGTCTTGGTGACACGGTGCTCGAAGAAGTCCGTGAAATGCTCGGCGCAATAGTGGTGCGGCCCGTAGGCAAGCGTTATCTTGGCCTCTGCCGCACACCTCCGGTTGCATTTGGGCATATTTACCTTGCGCCCTGAAACGTATAAGAACCCTTCCGCCCCATTATTGCCATGGCCGAGCACGCGCCCCACCACACCCACCGTAAGGAAGGGATCGTCCACTTCCCGCACAAGCGCATGCGGTTCCTGCTGGTTGCCCTCGTCGCCTCCATCCTGATCTATCCCTTCGTGGAAGGCGACGCGCTCGGTTACCTGGCCCTGGCCCTCGTCTTCTCCGTGGTGCTCATCACCGGGATCTACACGGTGAGCCACCGCAGGAAAGACTTCCTGTTGGGCCTCGCCCTCGGGGTCCCCGCTTTCGTGTCTAACTGGCTGCGCTTCGCCTGGCCGCTGCCGGAAATAATCTTCTTGAACCACGTCTTCGCGATCCTCTTCTACGCCTTCATCATCAAGTCCCTGCTGTACGTCATCCTGCACGTCAAGAAGGTGACGAACGAGGTGCTCTACGGCGCGGTCGCCGTGTATCTCCTCATCGCTATCGCCTGGGGCTGGGTGTTCTCCCTGCTGGAGTTCTTCATCCCGGGCTCTTTCGAGATCCTGGTGGGTCCGGGCACCGGCCAGCCGGCCCATTGGGCGGACCTGGTGTACTTCAGCTTCACGGCCCTGACCTCGGTGGGCTTCGCCGACGTCCTGCCGGTGACCTACTTCGGCCGCTCCCTGGCCATCGTGGAGGTCATCTGCGGCATCCTTTACATCACCATCCTCATCGGTCGCCTGGTCGGCCTCTACACCGGCGAAGCCGTGGCGGAAGGCATCGAGGAAGCGGAAGCCGAGGGGAAGCTGAAAGGCTAGCCCCCTGGCCCGCCGGAGGCGGCCACCCAAACCTTTTAAAGCCTTCTCCAGCAGTTTAGGTGTATTCCAGTCCTGCTTTTGGCCGGATTTTGTTAGTGGATTGTTTATGTCGTTGGCGCAGCACGTGAAGGAGACCTTCCAAAAGGAGTTCAAGGGCGTACAGCTGGATGAGTCCTACGATTACAAGAAGCTGAACCGCGAGCGCTTGATTTCGTTTCGCAGGCCAGTGGAAGCCATTGTCCGCCTGGACAAGCCTACGAACATCCCCCGCGCCCGCGAACTCGGCTACAAGGCCAAGCAAGGCGTTTTCGCGGCCCGCGTGCGCATCCGCAAGGGCGGCGGCCTCCACTTCAGGCCCAAGCGGGGTAGGAAGCCCAAGCGCATGGGCATCGAGAAGCTGACGCGCAAGCAAAGCATTCAAGGCATTGCCGAGCAGCGGGCCGGCAAGCGGTTCCCCAACTGCGAAGTCCTGAACTCTTACTACATTGGCGAGGACGGCCAGCACTTTTACTTCGAGGCCATCCTGGTGGACCCCTTTGCGCCCACCGTGAAAGCCGACAAGGAACTTAACTGGGTGTGCGCCAAGCAACACAAGGACCGCGCCGAACGCGGCCTGACCTCGGCCCAGAAGCGGAGCAGGGGCTTGCACGGCAAAGGCATTGGCTACGAAAAGAACCGGCCCAGCCTGAGAGCCCACCACCGGCAAGGCAACTAACGGCCGAACCCGGCATACCTTATTTAATTCGTTGATTACCTACTCTTGTCATGCCCTTCGTGGACCTCGTCTTCGCCGCTGGCAAGGAATTCGATTCCCTGGCTGGCGAGCTCGGCAACGACCGCGTGCTCTTGGCCGCGTCCTGCAAGGACGACGCCGGCTTCCAGGCCCTCCGCAAGGCCCATCCAAGGGCCAGGCTCTGCCTCGTACTCGACCAGCCTGACCAGCGCGTCGTGCAACGCTTCCGGGGCAAGGTCGACTTCCTGGCGGTGCGCGGCGGCTCTGTTGAAGCCAACAAGTTCGCGGTCTCGACGAAGGGCGTGGACTTCCTGTTCATGCCCTGTGACAGCGGCAAGCTCAGCTTTGACACGGCCATCGCGCGCCTCTCGGCCGAGAACAACGTGCCGGTCGCGGTTTCCTTCGCGGACTTCCTGCGCTGCAACGGGCGGAAGCGGAGCCTTCTCCTCAAAAACTATTTCATGGTCGTCAAGCTGTTGAAGAAGTTCCAGGCCAACGCCTTGTTCTTCAGCGGGGCCTCGAAGCCCGAGGAACTCCGCGCCGTCAAGGACCTGGCCGCCTTCGCCGTCCTGCTCGGCTTCTCCCGGGCGCAGGGCAAGCGGTTGGTGGAGCGGTTCCAGCCGTTCTTTTTAGGGGAATGAGTTTTTTTGGGGAGTGAAACCATGACCGAGAAGTTGTTCGAGCAGGACGCCTATCTGAAGGAGTGCACGGCGAAAGTCGTCAAGGTAGAGGGCCCCCGCGTGTGGCTGGACCGCACCGTGTTCTTCGGCTTTGCCGGCGGCCAGCAATCCGACAGCGGCACCATCAATGGGAAGGCCGTCATCGACGTCGCCGTCGACGGCCCGGACATTGCCCACACGCTCGAAGGCAACCATGGCTTGCAGCCCGGCCAGGAAGTCCAGTGCGTCCTCGACTGGGCCAAGCGTTACCGCATCATGCGCATGCATTCGGCTGGCCACATCGTCGGCGTCATCATGGAAGAAAAGCTCAACAACCCCGAATACTTTGGCTCCAACGTCTCCGTGGACAAGGCGCGGCTCGACATCCTTTGGCCGGAAAACGTGCGCCCGTACCTCGCCGAGTTCGAGGCCAAGGCAAACCAGGTCGTCAAGGCGGCGCGGCCCATCCGCGTCTACCGCGACCCCGCTAACCCCACGCGCTTCGTGTGGGAGTGCCAGGGCCTCAAGACCATGGAATGCTGTGGCACGCACGTCCGCAACGCCTCCGAGGTTGGGGGCATCTACCTCAAGCGCGAGAGCAAGGGAAAGGAAAAGGAGCGCATCGAGGTGTTGTTGGAGGCATGACCGGCATCAAGCGCTTATCCGAGGCCGAGTGCGTGAAGCTCTGGGACGAGTACGCGTTGCCGGCGAACGTGCGCGCCCACTGCAGGTTGGTTTCGAGGGTGGCGGGGTTCCTCGCCGAAAAACTGCGTGCTAAGGGCATTCAGGTCCAGCCCCAGGTCGTGCGCTGTGCCGCGTTGCTCCACGACCTCATGAAGGTGCACGCCATCCAGGCCGGGGGCGACGAGTACGCGCAGGTCGAGCGCGTGCTCTCCGAGTGCGGGTTTCCCGTCCTCGGCCGCATCTGTGCGCGCCACGGCCTGTATTCCATCTTGGAGCCCTTTCCAGACCGCGGCTGGGAGGAGAAGCTCGTCTTCTACGCGGACAAGCGCGTCCAGCACGACCAACTGGTCTCGGTCGAGGAACGCCTCGAAGACCTTGCCGCCCGCTATGGCGCCGGAAACCCGCATGAGGCCGCCAAAATCCGGGCCTGCCTGCCCCTCGTCAAGGCCCTCGAGCGCGAAATCTTTGACTTGATTGGGGAATCCCCGGAATTGAAGGCACTGGAGGCCGAGAAGTAAGGAAGTTTATGAAGTTAGTAAAAAATATAAACATTACTAAAATTATAAACATATATGCGCATCAATCCCTTTAATCCGCAAATCCCTGCTCGACCCCAATTCTTTGTCGGAAGAGAAGCGGAACTGGATCAATTCGAGCGTTGGCTGCTTCAGACGACGAATGGCTCGCCAATGAACATGAGCATCACGGGCAATCGTGGAATGGGGAAAACATCCTTGCTGGTAAAAATGGAGCAGATTGCGAAAAATCATGGTTGCCTAGTTTTCAGGATGTCGAATTACGAGAACAACATTCAAAATTGCAAAGGAGTTGGACAAGGATTTCTTCTATCCCATGTTCCACCCCCTTTCACCCAAGGCCAAGTCCGTATTGCTGAAGTTGGCCGCGAAAATTGACTCCAGGCAATTCACCTTCGGACAAGCCGTCGCTGCCAGCGGGGAAAAGCGGGACGCAATCGCGCCCTATTTTTTGGAATTTGTGCGAAAGGGCTGCCTAAACAAGCCCGAAAGAGCCCACTACGAATTTTTCCACGGGCTTTTTTTGCAATTCCTCAAGCGACAAGTCGAGGACGGCCGCTTCGGGAACCCGGTCTATGGCAAACTCCACTAGGCCCTGCGGGAATGCCCTGTCAACCATAACACGCCGGGCTTCCATGCCTTCACTGGCAATCACACGGTTTTTAGCCCTATTGGCGCTAGCTTGGTGCAATGAAGAACGCCAAGCAGTCCATGAACCCGATTCCGGCTTCCTACCGGGGAAAGAAGCGCTATGTTTCCTTCAGCCTCTCGGCCAAGGAACGGCTTTCCGAGCCCGACGTCGGCCACGCGGTGTGGGAGACCTTCCTCCACCTCTATGGCGAGGTCGGCACCGCGCGCCAAAAGCTGTGGCTCATGGGCTTTGACTCGAAGAAAAGCGTGGGCGTGGTGCGCTGTGCGCTCGAACACCTCGACGAAGTCAAGGCCGGGTTGTTGTTCGTCAAGCAAGTGGACGGCAAACCCGTCATCCCCAAGCTCTTGGGCGTGAGCGGCAGCATCGGAAAGGTCAAGCCTTGACTCCAATCCGCCCGGTTGTGCGTGCCGTGCTCAGGTAGTTGTCCAGGGTCTCGATTTCGTGGGCATTCAGTTGCTGCAGGGCCTCGATTTTCCTTCTTACTTCACTGATTACCCGCCTGTTAGCTTCTACCTGGTCCGCCGGCAGCCGTTCTCCGTACGTCGTAACATTCAAGCGTTTGCTCCTCAAGAGATTGTGCAGGTCGACCATCACCTTGGTTTCTCGGGGCCTGAACAATGGGGAGGCCGCCGCGCCCGCGGCCGCCATCCCGCCTGCAATGCCCCAGGAAGGCGCAGAGTTATAGGGAATAACCGCATTGCCCATTGCTACCGTGCTGGTTAGCACGCCGACAAAACCGCCGACCACTGTGCCGAGGGCGGCCCACCCGAGGCGTTCGGATAGAACCCTTTTCTTGAGCGTGGGTTTGCCTTCCTTCCGCCTGCGCTGGCCCCTGGCCAGGTTCCCGTCGTTTTCCTTCAAGAGTTGCAAGGCGATGCGGCAGTCCTCGGCGAGTTTCCTCCGCTTGCGGAGCCACTTTCCCGTCCGCCAGATGCGGAACCGCGTGGCCTTGTCGAATTTGGGCCGCCCTTGGATGGGCTTCTTTTTCTCCACCCTTTCGATTGCGCGTCTGAGGGCTCCCATGAATATGCCTTGTGCATTTGTTGTATTTAATTATTGGGTTTTGGAGAACCAGGAAGTCAAGCCCTGACTACGTGCCGTCAGGGACTTCCGGGTTTTTTTCGGCCAGCCTTGCTTCGGCGCCGAGCATCGCGTCGTAATGGGCTTTTCGGACTTTTCTGAGCAGGGCCAGCAATTCCTCCACCCGCTGTCGGTTGCTTGCCTTGACTTCGCTTACAAATCGTTTGCCCGTTGATTCCACGGAGTATTCCCCGTTTTTGCTGGCGTTGACCCACGTGTCTCCCCTGCCATGGCACCAGAAGCCTCCTTCCAGCAGGAATTCATCGACTGCCTGCACCAGTCGAGCGTCCCGGGGCAGCCTGCGGTTGGTTGCACGCCGGATGCCGGTCGCTCCCAAGGCGAAGCCGACCCCAATTCCCGCCAGCAAACCCCAGACCGAGCCCGTGGCATAGCCGCCTGCCACGCTGCCGGTTGAGGCTGCCACCGTGCCGGCCATGCGCGCCACGAACTGCTTGGCATGCGGCTTGCGGTGGTGGCGGGGAGACAAGACGGTCGACAACAGTCTCGGTAAATACCTGCCAGCGATAATGTCCGCTCGGGCGCTCTGCAGTCTTTGAATGGATTGGTCCGCGTACCAGGCCACGCGCCGGTGCCACTTGGCTTCGGCCTGGCGGCCCCGCTTGCCCAAGGCAAACACGGCTCTTCGCGCCAGCCGCGGCGTGGCCGGGTTCTTTCCCCGTCGCACGCGCTTGACGGCGCGGTCGAGGTGCGTGTAGGCCATACCAGAATTGTTGCCGCCCACCTTAATTAACCTTTTCCGTGCCATTCCCAAACCCTTAAATAACTCCTCGGCCCCTATTCTATGCATGCGCGTGACTGGTTTCCTCGTGGTTTCGTTGCTGGTCTTGGCGTCCTTGGCAGGTTGCGTGCAACTCCAACAGGATGCCCCCAAGCCCCCTGTGGGGGGCAAGCCGGTGCCGGCGTCCCCCCAAGCCCAGCCGCCGCAGGCGCCCCAGCAGGTGCAGGGGCCAGGGCCAAGCCCGGTTCCATCGGGTGACGTGCAGCAACGGGTTCCCCTGGGGCCCATGAACGAGAACAGCCCCTACATCTTGTCGGACAACCCCTTGGGGGAGGGCTTTGGCTTGCCGGCCGCTGGCCTGGCAACCGGTTACCGGAAGTCCTGTTCCGCGGACAGGGACTGCGCGAGCCTCAACACATCGTGCCAGTTGTTTGCCTGCCAGGACGCCTACTGCGAGCCCAGCGTCAACGCGTGTTAAAAGCCGTCCATTGCCTTGATTGCGCCATTCTCTTGGCGCAGGCCATGGAAACCATTTAAAACCTATCACAGTTATAATAGATAGTTTAAGGGTAATTGGGAGCCTTTTTGAGAGGTGTTTTTGCTTGTATCCGGTTTCACAGTCCAGTCAGTATGACCGCGTGGCCACGATGTTCAGTCCGGACGGTAGGCTCTACCAGGTGGAGTACGCGTCCAAGATCGTGAGCCAGGGCACCATTGGCGTGGCCTTGAAGTACAAGGACGGCGTCTTGTTCGGGGCCGAGAAGAAGGTGCCCAGCAGGCTGCTCCTCCCGGACAGCATTGAGAAGATGTTCGTCGTGGACAAGCACATTGCCGTGGTTTCCGCGGGCCTCGTGGGGGACGCGCGGAGGCTGGTGGGCATTGCCCGGGGAAAGGCCCAGGAAAACCAGATGTACTACGAGGAATCCATTCAGCTCGAGACCCTGGTGAAAGACATTTCCAACATCATGCAGTTGTTCACCCAGTACGGGGGCATGCGGCCCTTTGGCATCTCGTTCATCGTGGGGGGCGTGGACAATTCGGGCAAGCGGTTGTTCGAGACCGAGCCATCCGGTGCCCTGGCCGAGTACCAGGCCATTGCCATCGGGAAGGGCAAGGCCAAGGCCATGGAAATCCTGGAAAAGGAGTACAAGGAAGACATTTCCTTGGAGGACGGCATGAAGTTGTTGTTGAAGGCCATCGAGGGCAGCCTCGGCGAGAAGGAGAAGCTCGACCTGAAACGCGTCGAGTTCGCTTTCATTGACTCGAAGCGGGTGTTCACGCGGATACCCAATGACAAGCTCAAGTCTTATTTGGGGACTTCGGCAAAGTGAATTGATTGGGTTCGAGCCCAAGGCATTTGCATGGTTAAATTGGAAGACGCGGTAATCGCAAGGTATGAGCACGCGGGCGAGCGGTTCGAGTTGTTAGTGGACCCGAACCTGGCCATGGAATTGAAGCATGGCGGGAAAGTCGCCATCGAGGACTTGCTTGTCATCGACTCGGTGTTCAAGGACGCCCACAAGGGGGACGTGAAAAGCGAGGAACGCATCAAGGCGGTCTTCGGCACCAGCGACCTCAAAACGGTCGTGGAGCGCATTGTCCGGGAGGGAGAAGTACAGTTAACGACGCAGCAACGCAGGGAAATGCTGGAAAAGCGGAAGGCGGAAGTCATCCAGTTCATCGCCCGGAACGCGGTGAACCCGCAGACGCAGGCCCCGCATCCCCCGCAGCGCATCGCGTTGGCCATGGAGGAGGCCAGGATCCAGGTGGACTTGAACAAGTCCTCCCAGGAACAGGTTCCGGGCATCCTCAAGGAAATCCGGAGGCTCATCCCGATTTCCATGGAACAGTTGCGGGTCGCGGTCAGGGTTCCCGCCCTGTACGCGGGGAAGGCCACGGCCGTGCTCCACAAGTATGATTTGAAGAAAGAGGAATGGCAGAATGACGGTTCTTTGATTGCATTGGTGGAGGTTCCCGCTGGATTGAAGCAGGACCTCTTCAATGAATTGAATCATTTGACGCATGGAAGCGTCGAATCGAAACTGGTTGAAACCAAGTAGTGGAAGTGATTGGATTGAATGAAAACAATGCGAAAATAGTCGTGGTCCCCGGGGAAGTCGTGACCGAGGAGAGGAAGAAGCTCGGACAGCACGTATACCTCCACCAGGGAAGGATTTACTCGGATTGCCTGGGCATGGCCCGCATCGACGGCGACTCGGCAAGCGTGGTTCCCCTGGAAGGCAAGTACGTCGCGCAGGCGGGGGACCTGGTTGTCGGGGTGTTGATTTCGGAGAAGTTCGCGGGCTATACCACGGACGTCAACCACTTTTACCCGGCCTTCGTCTCCAAGAAGGAGCTGCCGGAGAACCTGAAACCGGGCACCATCGTCTCGGCGAAGGTGGCGCACGTCAACGAAATGAACGAGCTCGAACTCGAGCAGTCCCGCGTGTTTTACGGGGGCGACCTCATTTCGGTGAGCCCGGTGAAGATCCCGCGCGTCATCGGCCGGAACGGCTCGATGCTGGAAGTGTTGAAGCGGGGCACGGGTTGCTCGATGCTCGTGGGCAGGAACGGCCGGATCTGGTTGAAGGGCTCGAACGTGGGCCTGGCCATCAAGGCCGTTGAAATCATTGAACGCGAAGCCCATTTGGATAACCTGACGGACCGCGTGACTTCTTTCCTGCGCGAAGAGGGCAGGAAGGCCGAGGCCGCGAAGTACGCGTGATGCTTGAAAAGGATGTGAATGGTTTATGGCGAAAAAAACTGGAAGCGAAGAAACAGTGACCTATGTGGACAAGTCAGGCAAGCGGCTTGACGGCCGCAAGGCGGACGAGTTGCGGAAGATAAAGGTCGAAGTGGGAGTCATCCCGCGTGCGGACGGTTCCGCGTACGTGGAGTGGGGGCAGAACAAGGTCTTGGCCAGCGTTTACGGGCCAAGGGAGTGCCTGCCCAAGCACCTGGCTAACCCCTATAAGGCCATCGTGCGCTACACCTACAGGATGGCTGCCTTTTCGGTGCCTGACCGGAAGAACCCGAAGCCGGGCCGCCGCGAGATCGAGATTTCGAAGGTCTCGGGAGAGGCTTTGGCGCGTGCGATTTTCCTGGAGCGGTTTCCGAACACGGCCATCGACGTGGACGTGGAAATCCTGGACAGCAACGCGGGCACGCGGGTCGCGGCCTTGACGGCTGCATCCGTGGCGCTGGCGGACGCGGGCATCCCGATGAGGGACTTGGTCGCGGGCATCGGCGTCGGCAAGGCGGGAGGCCATCTGCTGGTGGACCTCAACAAGGCCGAAGAGGACGCCCCGGACGCGGTGGACATCCCCATGGCCATCCTGCCCAACCTCGGCGAGGTGGTCTTGCTGCAGTTGGATGGCTTGATGACGCAGAAGGAGTGGGAGGAATCCCAGAAACTCGCGTTCCAGCACGTGAAAAAAGTGTACGAGTTGCAGAAGGAAGCGTTGAAGAAAAAGTATGCCGTGGAAGGCAATAGCGGCGACATGGAAGCCGGTGCCCGGGCGGCGGAAGAAGGTGTTGTGGAATGAGCCAGATTTTGTGGAATTTGAGTGCGGACAAGGTGCTTGCCACCCTCCGGGAGGGCAAGCGAAGCGATGGCCGGAAGTTCGATGAATACCGGCCTGTGCAGGTCATCAAGAACGTGAGCGAGAACGCGGACGGGATTTGCCGCATCAAGCTCGGCCAGACGGATGTCGTCGCCGGCATCAAGATGATTCCCGGGGAACCGTTCCCGGACACGCCGGACGCGGGCACCATCAGCGTGGGTGCGGAGCTCTTGGCGTTGGCTGACCCGACTTTCGAGGCCGGGCCGCCCCGGGAGGGCTCCATCGAGCTTTCCAGGGTCGTGGACCGCGGCATCCGCGAGTCCAATTGCCTGGATTTCAAGAGCCTCTGCATCCGCGAGGGCGAGCTGGTTTGGGTCGTGTTCATCGACATCTATGTCTTGAACTTCGACGGCAACCTCTTCGACGCCTGTGCCTTGGCCGCGTTGATTGCCTTGCAGGACACGAAAATCCCGAAGCTGGACGACAAGGACAAGCCGGTGAAGGGAGAGTTCGCGGGCAAGCTCAAGCTGGCGCGCAAGCCGGTCATGTGCACATTCGTCAAGGTGGGGAACAGCGTGGTCGTGGACCCCAGCCTGGCCGAGGAAAAGGCGTTGGACGCGCGGTTTTCCGTGACCACCACCGAGGACGACTTCATCTCGGCTTTCCAGAAGGGAGGCGAGGGCGCGTTTTCGCCGGAGGAAATCAACAAGTGCGTGGCGCTTGCCTTCAAGAAGGGCAAGGAGTTGCGGAAGCAGTACTGTGAATAGGTGAGAATGCATGGGTTCGACGCAGAAGGTTTTGAGTGCCGGCCGGTACGGTGCAAGGTACGGGATAGGCATCCGGAAGCGGTTGCTGAAAGTGGAAGCCGAGCAGAAAAAGAAGCACGCCTGCCCGAACTGCGGGTATGCCAAGGTCAAGCGCCTGCAGCGGGGCATCTTTTTTTGCAGGAAATGCGAGTTGAAGTTTTCGGGCGGCACCTACCTTCCGGAGACCCAGGCGGGAAAAATCATCCGCAAGATGGTTTCCCAGAAGAGCTTCATGCCCATGGTTTCCGCGCTGACGGCAGCCACCGAGGAGACCAAGGGAACGGGTATGGCCCGGGAAATCCTGGAAGAACTCGAACAGGAAAAGGAAACCGGCAAGGCCGCCGAGGCAGCCGCGCCCGCGAAACCCAAGCGAGCCCGGAAGAAGAAGGCCGGGGCAGAAGCCGAGACCCAGGCCGAAGCCCAGGCCGGGGACAAAGCCGAGGCACCCGAAGGGGCCGAGGCGCCTGAAGGCAAGTGAACAGCGAGGTTGAAAACATGTACAAATGCGGCAAATGCGGGGAAACGTTTCCGGAGCTCCCCAAGGGAGTCATCCGGTGCCCGGTCTGCGCCCACAAGGTCTTGTTCAGGGTGCGCGACCCGTTAACCAAGGAAGTCAAGGCGAGGTAGCGTGGGGAGCGCGAGCATGCCTGCCTTGTTTTCCTGTTCGAAGCAGTCTTCGGGGAAGGCAAGGCGGCTGGCAAAAGCCCTTGCCGCCGTTTTCCCCGGCTCGCTCTTTGTGTCGCGGGCGGGGAAATCCGTTGACTGGCTGGTTTCCTTTGCGCGGTACCAGGGGCTTGAAGTCCTAGTCATCGTTTCGCCGCTGGAGGGAAACCGGTTCGAGTGGCGCGGCATCGCGGTCTCCGAGGGCGGCTGGCTGGAGTCGTTTTCAGCCGAGGTCTCGGTGGTGAAGGAGGCGTCGTGGAAGAAGCTCGTGGTCGGGGAAGTGAGCATGGACGTGCGCGGGAAGAAGGCCGCTGACCTGCTTGGCCGGCTGCTTGACCCTGAACTCGTTTGCAGCGAGGCCGAATTCGCTTGGACGGAAAAGGGGAAGACGGTCTCGTTTCGGAGGGGCGAAGCCGAACTGGGGCCCTCGTTTTGCGTGGAGCGTGTCTCGTTTGAAGGATGAATTCCGGCTTGAACTGGCCTTAGAGTTCCCTTCTCGGGAACTCGCGGAAACGGCTTTTAAGGCCTTGAAACCAGAGATTGGGGCAAGCCATGAGAAGCGGTCGCGGACGGACGTTAAGGTTAATAAGAACATTCTGTCATTGAGAGTTACAGCAGGGGATGCGACGGCTTTAAAGGCGTCCGCCAACTCTTACCTTAAATCCATTGAATTGGTTTCGAGGATTGCATTGCAAGGAGGAAATTTCGATGGCTGAACAGAACATCCAGCAGAACGTGACCGAGTTCGAGCGGAACCGGGCCCAGCTCATGGGCATTACCAACCAGAAACAGCAGCTGCAGTTGCAGGCGAACGCCTTGAACGCGGCGCTCAGCGAGTTGAAGAACTCGAAGGAAAAAAAGGTCTACAAGGCAGTGGGCAACATCCTCATCCTCTCCGACGCCAAGAAAGTCGAGAAGGAAATCGGGGAACAAAAGGAGTCCGCCGAGGTCCGCGTGAAGTCCCTGCAGAAACAGGAAGCGGCTTTGGTTGACAAGCTGACCAAACTCAAGTCGCTCATCGAGAGATCGGGTGCAACGGGTGCCGGCGAGACAGGCAGGGAGAAAAAAGCGGAAGGGATGTAATTGAATCCATCCGCGTTCCTTTCCACGCTCGGCGGAAAAAAAGTCCTGCTTCTCACGCATGCCGGCGCCGACGTCGACTCTTTTTGCTCGGCGGCCGCGCTCTATTTTGCCTTCCGTTTCCACGCCGATTTGACCATTGGCGTGCCCGAGCACATCAACCTCTCCGCAAAGGCGCTTGCGAGGAACCTGGGCATCCCATTCATTCTCTCGCCGGAGAACCTGGACGAATTCGACCGCGCCATTGCCGTGGACTTCAATTCCTTTGACATGCTGGGCGGGATGGCGCCGGCCTTAAAAGCCTTCAAAAAGCCCATCCTCGTCATCGACCACCACTCGGATGGCAGGGAACGGATTTCGGTCAAGGCCCTCCGCGTCATCGACCCGGCCTGCGTGAGCACCTGCGAGCTCGTGTACCGGCTGCTGTCCAGGAAACACAAGCACCTGAATGCGGAAGTGGCCGTCCTCCTCGCGGCAGGCATCATCGTGGACTCGGCGGGCTTCACCGTGGCGAGCCCCGAGACCTTCACCATCATGTCCCGCGTCCTCGAAAAGTCCGGCAAGACCCTGCCAGAAATCGTTTCCCTCTTCAAGGTCAAGGCGGACGTCAGCGAGAAAATCGCGGTGCTCAAGGCCGCGCGTAGGGCCCGCATCTACAAGTCAGACGAGCGCATCCTGGTTTCAACGGACGTGGGGGCCTTCGAGGCCAGCGCGGCCTCTTCCATGATACGGCTGGGAGCGGACGTGGCCTTTGCCGGCGGCGAAAGCAAGGGCCACCTCATGGTGTCGGGCAGGGCCAACAACCACTTGGTCGTGAAAACCGGCTTTGACTTGGACCAGCACGTCTTCAAGGGGATTGCGCAGGAATTCGGGGGCTATGGCGGCGGCCACCCCGCGGCAGCCGGCTACAACCTGTCGGTCGCGGGCAACCTGTCGGTCGCAGGCAGCCCGGACGGCAAAACCATCGAGAAGGTCTTGGAGCGGTGCATCCAGTTGACGCACGCCTACTTCAAGGAAAAAAGCAGGGGTCTGGGAAGCCAGTTAATTGAGTACCCATAGCCGTTCCAGGGCCTCGTCCAAGGCTGCAGCCGAGCTTCAGGCGATAGTTTATTTAAGCTAATTTAAAGGAATACTATGGGATTGTTTTTGAGGCGAATGCATGCCAAACTCCATTCTGGTCGGTTCGGGTAAAGGCGGCGTGGGCAAGACGACCGTGACCATCAACCTGGGCATGGCGCTCACCTTGATGGGCCGCGACGTCGTCATCGTGGACGTCGACATCCCGACCCCGAACGTGGGCTTCCACCTGGACATCCCCAGCGATGCTGTGACCTTGAACGACGTGGTGCGCGGCAAGGCCTCCCTGGAGCAGGCGGTCTTCCTCTACGCGAACCGCCTCAAGGTCATTCCGTCAGGAATCTTCATCGATTCCCTGGAGGGCTTTGACCCCGACGCCTACCGGAACGTCATGAAGCAGATTAACAAGAAGTTCGACGTCATCCTGTTCGACTGCGCGCCGGGGCTGGGCAACGAGGTCGTGAACACTTTCAAGGGCGGCGAAATGATGGTGGTCGTGACCACCCCCGAGCTTCCAAGCGTGGCCGACACCGCCAAGTCGGTGCAGATCGCCAGGGACCTCGGCGTGGACGTGAAGGGCATTGTCGTCAACCGCTCCGGGCACTTCAAGGCCGAGATGAAGGACGCGCAAGTCAGTTCCACCATCAACGACCTGCCGATTCTCGGCAAAATCCCGGAGGACCCGACCGTTCCCACGAGCATCGCGGAAGGCGTCCCCGTTGTTTTCGGCCATCCCCTGAGCCCCGCGGCCCGGGCCTATAAGCGCCTGGCATATCGTCTGTTGGGCAAGAAATATGTGGAACGGCTCTCGTTGGCCGACAAAATCAACCTGTTCCTGAAAAACTATTGAGGGCACCCAGTT
>Ga0209541_10002660_pt1 | contig 33561 bp, 49 predicted proteins | sample RifCSPlowO2_01_FD_184027 | JGI IMG/M metagenome (GOLD analysis project Ga0209541, IMG submission 184027) | Groundwater microbial communities from Rifle, Colorado - Rifle CSP2_plank lowO2_0.1 (SPAdes) (version 2) | ecosystem: Environmental > Aquatic > Deep subsurface > Groundwater | place...
TTCTCCCTGAGAGGCACAACCGGGCAGAAGCGGCACCCAGACAGAATAGCCACCTTCGACTTCTTTTTGAAAAATGACATTATAGTTCAAAACTTTTCTCCTCATGGCGATATTTTATCACAATCGGGAAGGAAATTTTCCCGGTGGCCCTGAAGCTTCTTAAGTGTTAGTTCTAACTACTATAGTCTATTGAATAGAGAAATCAGAATCGCTGGTATCGCTGGCATAGATTGTATAATCTTCGTCTCCGGGAGTATCACGGTATATTTTTCCATTTTGGAATTTGTCGTAACCATCAGTGAAGATATCGACCGGCCATTCAGGGTAGCCGGTATGATCAACTTTTTCCCGCGCGATGAGCAGAATTCTGTATTGACCGGGGTCAGGAGGGCTTAAAGTTACATCAAGCCCACCCCAATGGACTAATTCCTGAGGTTTCCAAGAAAAATTGTTCGAGTTAAGGTCCACTTCTCCAATATTGCCCTCGATAATTCCATTCGGGCGCAAAAGATATAACTCGACAATGTCTTTCGAAGTTAACCTTTTAATGAGGTCTTTGCTTAATGAAAATTTGATGACGGTTTTATTATTTAACTTGATTGTTTCTCCTCCGTTGGGATAAATTATTTTTAGTTCTTCATTGTTCTGTTTTTCAGTGCTTTCAAGAAATTTGAAAGTGGAGAGGATTTGGTCAAATTCTTGCAGATTAAGATAGGGTGAGTTGTTTTGTAGGACCAGGGCAATGCCTTTGTATTTTGGACCAGTTAAATTCACCAGAGTGACGGTCTGATCTGGACCGGGGTTACTGCAAGAGTATTCTCCATATTGTTCCCTTTCAATATCCCGCTTTGTCCCTTTAATTCTTAACATTTCCACGCCATTTTTATTCGTGGTCTTGCGAATAGAGGCACTTTTGTCGATTGATTGGAGATGGTCGACAAAGGTGCAATAGAATTCACCTTTTTTCTCAACGTAACCTTGAGTGTCTGTGATCATTCCTCCTCTGCCGGCTGAGAAATCTGACGTTACTCCCCCAATTTGAAGAACAGGATTTTTGTCGTTGGAAATTAAAGAAATTCTAAACTTATAGCCGGTTGATGTTTCACTGGGACCAGACTCGCTTTCAACAATTGAAAAATCGGGTGGGTATTTAAATTCAAATCCAATTTGGTTGTTTTTGTAGGTTTTCCAGTTGGCTGTTTCGTCTTGAGTTTGGGTTTGGGGAAAAGAAGTGTTTGTATTGTTGCTTGATTCTTGATTCTTAATGCCTGATCCTTGTTGAAATTGCTGATTTTGGAGGAAGAAATAGCCGGCGGCGGCGAGAGAGAGGACGAGGCCGGCGGCAAGAAAGATTACCAGAATGTTACCTTTTCGAGCAGTCATCCTTTCATGCTAGAGCAGTCTAAGAAAATATTCAATAGATTAAAATCAACCACTTGGCCTGATCTTGAGGAATAATTCCTCGCTTAATTTTAGAAAAAACTTTTCTAACTCTTCTTGAGTGAGTGGAACCAGCATTTCTGGAAGGGTGGTAACATTTTGGATATCGCTTAAAGCTCCAGCCAGATAGAATTCAGACAACCCAAGATCTTTTTTCTTGGCTTTCTCAACTAAATTGTAAAGGTCATATTTTTTTCTTTTGAGAAGGAAATACAGATCAACAAAATCTTTGGGGGCAGAACGCCCAAAGACAGCAGTAATTTTATTAACCGCAATGTTTTCGATTGAATCAACTCTAACTTTCCCAAAAAGTTCATGTTTGCCAAATTGCACAGGGACCTCAGAAACAAAATCAACTTTAACGGATTCATTTGCTGTTTTGACTACTAAACTAAGGAAGGAGTTTTTTGAAGCGTTAAGAATCTGATGTTCTCCGTTGTTTTCTTTGGCCAGAGCCGCAATTGTACTCTCCAGGGCGAGCGGGTCTAATGGTATATGTGTAAACAGATCTAAATCCACACTTTTTCGGTGAAACAGGTAGAAGCCAGCAAGAGCAGTCCCACCGGTTAGGAAATAATCTTTGGACAGGTTTTGATCAAAGAAATCAGTTAAGAGCTTGAGTTGAAGTGGAGTGAGAATTTTATTAGTTTGCTTTGGAAGAGTTTTCATATTTACCCCACACTTTTAAAGCCTGTGCCCAAACTTCTTTCATCTGCGAACGAAATTTTAAATTAGGAAATAGTTCTCGCACTTGCTTTAAAGTCAAGAATTTCCATACCTGTGCGAAAGGGGCTCGTTCCAGGATACGGCTGGCCACAAAGCGTTTCTCCCAATCCGTGCCGGATTTGAGCATCCGGCGCATTTTGGCGTCGGTCATGTCATAGTCCCAGAAAATTTGTTTTGCTAAGTCTGCCACGGCTGGAATATTTTACTACTTCTATACGAGGCGGACAAATTGCTGATGTTCTAGAGAAATTTGCTTGCAGTGAGTCAGTCGAATTTGAAGGTGGAGAGGATTTGCTGAACTGGTTTCTCGTTCTCGCCTGTTTGATCTCCGTAGATCGAAATGAAATAGACCTGACGGTATTCTTTCTCAATAAAATAACTTGTAACTTCTCCGCTTGGGGCCTCCTGAACGACTTTTAGGGCGGGCTTTGAATCTACTGTTGTCTTCTCATTCGTTTTTGGAACCACCCCTTCAAGACTTAGTGATTCTTCCACCCCAGACAGGTCATAAGCATTCTGCTGTTTTCCAAGTTCAAGTTTTACCTGGCCTTTTTCAAACTCTTCTTTACCTGGACTTTTAATAAGCGATGTGTCGTAGGATTCAATCTGGTCGATACTGCCTAATCTGTTTGACGAAGCGAGAGAGGCAAACCAGGAAGGCGGATATTTTACGGTGTAGCCATAAATACTATTTAAATCTTTCCAATTAGTTGTCTCGCCCACGGGCTGGCTTTTAGGGAAGGTCGTATTAGTGTTGTTAGAGTTACTTGATCCTTGGCTCTCGATACTTGGTTCTTTCTGTAGTTGCCGGGCTTGGAGGAAGAAATAGCCGGCGGCGAGGACGGCCACAACCGCCACGGCGGAGATTAGAGGGAGAAGGATATTGCCTTCGCGGGCAGACTTGGACATCTTATCTGGCAAAGCCTATTGATTTTTGACTAAAATCGGTTTTCCCGGGTACAAAAGACTTGATATTTTCTTTGGCTGCCAAGATTTCGATACCTAAAATTTTTCCTTTTTTATCATAATCCACTAAAATATCATCGGAGATCTTCTTGCTCCGATCGTAATTACCCTTGGCTAACTCTAAGAATAAAGAGTCTGATTTAGGATCGTAATTTATTTTCATAAAGGTAATAAGCTGTTATTATAACTAGTCTGCTTTCTTCTGGAACTGTTACGACTTCCAGCTTCCTCTTGTCAAAATCTTTTTGGTACGTTTTTCTATTTTTGAAACTTGCGTTTTGTTTTCTTGTCTTGACTGTCTCGAGTATTCTTTTTCTAGATATTTTTCGTCTCTTAATTTGAGCTCTTGCGTGCCGCGAAAATTCAATTTTCACCGGTTATATTCTAGTTCAAACTAGAGAAATTTGAAAGTGGAGAGGATTTGGTTTTGATAGTTGGTTTTTTCTGAAGTTCCGTAAAATATGACTACGTAACGTCGGCCGTTGGCTTCGCTTTGATAGGCAATGAATGGTTTACCTGCCTCGCCCCCATCTCCGTATCCCTGAGGGAAAGCGAGCACTGCCCACTTTATAGAATTATGAACTACTTCCCCACTGGGCTCACCACCCAGATAATATTTGGGCGAATCTTCAGTCACTCTGGCATACATATCCACCGTAAAATCTTGTTCGCTTTGAATGTTCGTATTTTTAGTTAAAGTGACTACAAACTGATCAAAATTTGGCTGTTTGTTATCGACAATCTTGGAAGTCAGATCACGGGGGTATTGAAATGAGATTGACCAGGCAGAGTTCGAATAGGTTTTCCAGTTGGCTGTTTTGTCTTGAGTTTTGGCTTGGGGAAAAGCGGTGTTTGTGTTGCTTGACTCTTGATTCTGGGTACTTGATTCTTTTTGGAGCTGCTTGTCCCGAGTCGAAACGAGGGATTGGGTTTGGAGGAAGAAATAGCCGGCGGTGGCGAGAGAGAGGACGAGGCCGGCGGCAAGAAAGATTACCAGGATGTTCCCTTTTCGAGCAGTCATAAAGTCATGCTAGAGCAGTTTAAGAAAATCTTCAATGGACAAATTAATGGGCCTAAGAATCCCACTGCGCAGGGTGCCTTTTTTGAGCACCTTATGAGCGGGCACGATGACCGTTTGTTTGCCTGTTGGTAAGACTCTGGCTAGTTTTATATGACTTCCTTCCTGGCTGACGAGTTGGAAACCGACTTTTTGAAGGGCTTTAATGGTTTCTTTGCCGGAAACCTGCGGCAGTTTGGGCATTAAAGAGAAACAGATACAGGAACCATGAATTGGGAGTTAATGTCTGGCGTTTCTTCCTTTTTCTCGTCTCGAAGATAGAGAGCGATTGCCTCCTTGATGTTTGCCAGAGCTTCCTCAAAGGTTTCTCCCTGAGAGGCACAACCGGGCAGAAGCGGCACCCAGACAGAATAGCCACCTTCGACTTCTTTTTGAAAAATGACATTATAGTTCAAAACTTTTCTTCTCATGAGCGTATTTTACCACAGCGAAGAAAAAAATTTTCCGGCTCTGAAACTTCTTGAGAATTATTGATATTTAGCCTGGCAAGATTTGAATTCACTCGTCGGCGTCCAGCCACAATTGTCATCAGGCTGCCTTTCGCAGGTGGAATATTGAAAACACTGGTATTCCTCTAAAACCGCACAGTGAGTGACAATCCCCTCCCCGCCTTTCTCGACACACAACTGCCCGCTGCATCCAGCTTTTACGCAATCATTATTACTTGTCTTGGGGTTCGTAAACTTGAAGGTCGAGAGGATTTGGGAGAAAAGCTCTCCTCCTTCCTTAACTTTTGAACCGTCTTCGGGGGCGGAGAGCTCAAGACTATAGATGAATTTAGAATCGTTAGAGAAGAAATAGGTAGCAAACTCATTTTCGGAGCCGGCTCTGGGGAGAATTTGGAGAGCTGTCTGTCCACCGACTGAGATAGACCTTGAGGATGGGGGAACTTGAAGAAAATCATAAAGACTGGCAAAAGGCCGGTTTGTTTCTGGATTGGTGTTGTTTTGGGTTCTAAAGATAAAGCTGTAAATGCTATCGATATCCTCAATCTCAAGGAATGATACACCATCGGTCATTTGCAGAGGTTTTGGTTGCCAGGAAGCTGGATAGTTAAAAGAGACCTCTTCGTTTAAGTAGGTCTTCCAGTCTTTCGTTTTGACTTGGGGAAAAGAAGTGTTTGTATTGCTTGATTCTTGATTCTGAAGACTTGCTTCTTTCTGGAGTTGCTGATTTTGGAGGAAGAAATAGCCGGCGGTAACCATGGCCAAGATGGCAACAAAGGAAATTAAGGGAAGAAGGATACTACCACGACGTGAGTTTATATGGGAAATTTTAATAGGAGGCATGATCTATTTTTAAATGCATTTCTTCCGGAGTTTCGTAAAGAGTAACCTTGCAGGCAAAGCCGTGTCCATCCATGGTTGAGCAATATTTACGGCCGTTGTCGTCAATAAATACGCTGTAGGAACCTGCAGAAAGATTGACCAAATATTGACCGTCCGGACCGGACATGGTTTGGGTAATCATTTTATCCGGCTCTGCCATATGGCCGGCTCCATCTGTCAATTTACTCAAGGGATAAATATAGACTTTTGTCGATCGGGGGACGGATCGACAAGTTCTGGAAATGGTTGTTCCGGGCATGCAATTGCCGGATGTTTCCTTGACCACTCCAGACAAAACAAGGGATCGGGGAAGTTTCGCCGGTGTCTTAGTGAACTTAAATGATCGAAGCGCTTTATGATATTCGTCGGCAGATAGGTTAAGGTCGCTAGTGACAAAATGGATCGTGAAAAATAGGTTGTCGGGACCCAGGACAAAATATGTGTAGTAATAGGTACCAGAACCGTCTTTCCTGGCCTCAGTTTTATAGAATGTCAGGCCGTTGAGGCTTTCGGTAGTAATAGAGGGCGGGGAGGGATACATTTTGCCAAGAAATTTTTCCGGACTTTCGTTAATCATTCCAACAAGTCCAATAGAGATACTTCCCAAAAAAGCTCTTTGGTGATTGGTTGATTGGTAGTCAAACCTTAGATCGTCGGGATGGTGAGAACCCTCTGTAGTTTTAGGAACTTGTATCTGATAGTGATATTTTTCATTTACAGCTAACTGCCAAGAATCATCGAGATCAGATATCATTATCTGTTCCACTGCCTGATTATTACCAGGAATATCGGGAGGGTTCAAGAGAATTGGATTTTCCGATTTCTGCATTTTAGACAAATTTAACCAGAGAAAACCGCCAGCAAGGACAGCGAGAATGGCAATGCCGGAAATTAAGGGAAGAAGAATGTTACCTTTTTTATTTTGTTTCATTGCGTCCAACTAAAGGTTTCCAGAACCTCCAAGACCTTCGGTTCGTTAATCTGGTACGGTGTTTTTATTTCAGCACTAAACATTAAGTTTTGGTCAACAGGATCGTGGAGAGTGTCCCCAATTCCGTCATTGCTTCTGCTTAGAACCTCGGTGTTGTTGGAAATTCCTTTGCACATATCGATGATTCCGGATTTTGTTTCTACTTTTAACCTTTCACCCGGACAAGGTCCACCTCCAAAGCCGCCACCCCAATAGATCTGAGTACTTCCTTCCTGGCCACTTATTCGAACATTTCCCTGTTTGTCAGACAGTGTGTAATTATCTTCGACTATCTGCCAACCTGGCGGATAGTTGATCTTAAATTTATTGGCAGGATTTTGATAGGTTTTCCAACTATCCATAACATTAGGGCTAGGTGTGAGAAATTTGAAAGTGGAGAGGATTTGGTCAAGGATATGTTTGTACGAATCATTAATTGTTACACCATCAAAAAATGCCACGCCAATTTTGTCCCCATATATATAGAAGGTTTTTACCCCGTTCGCATTTTCTGTTACTACTGTTTTATAACCATTGATAGTCAAATTTGAAAGATTACAATTGTCAATTTTTTTGCCAGTCATCGCATTTATACAAGCCAAAGAAACTTGGTCGTCGAGAGATTTGGAGTCCGGATAAATTTGCATTTCTGCTCTATAGCCTTGCTGGGTATTTAAAGGAACATACTGGAAATCGTTGGTCTTGATCTCTCCCGAACCACCAACATACCCAATTGTATTGACCGTCATGGTTTCGGGATATTTAAACGTAAACCTCTGTTGGGAGTCTGTGTATGTTTTCCAATTGGCCGTTTCATCCAGGGATGGTGTGAGTGTCTTTGACTGATCAATTGGATAGGGCCCGGGCTCCGTTTGTTGTTTTAGGATTTGGTTTTGCCAGAAGAAATAGCCGGTGGCGGCGAGAGAGAGGACGAGGCCGGTGGCAAGAAAGATTACCAGGATGTTGCCTTTTCGAGCAGTCATAGATTAATTCTCGGCCTATGCTCACGGGAAGTCAATAGCAGAGGCTATTGGATGGTGATATTGAATTTTGTGTCGAGGGCGCGGGCGATCCTTTTTAGAAAGGCAATTGAGGGTTTAGTGTTCATATTTTCAAGGCGAGAAATGGCGGCTTGACCGGTGTGGGCCCTTTTTGCAAGTTCTTTTTGGGATATTTTTCTTTTAAGACGAGCAGCAATCATTTGATCAGCAATTTGAAACTCGGTCTCAAGATTGTTGTAAGCGTGACGGAAGCTAGACCTTTTCATTAAGTCTGATTTAAGCTGCTTTAATGGAATTCCTTGTAGTTTTTTTTTCATAGATATTGCTGCAATCTTTTCAATGCTTTGTCTATTTCTTTTGCTGGTGTTTTGTTTGTCTTCTTACGAAACAAATTTACAATAATTGCTTTGTTTTCTACCAGTCCAAAGAGTGACCGCCAGTGTCCTGATCGCAATTCCCACAAGTTGCGGTCTAGTTTCTTTAAATGCACTTCGGTTAAGTTGAATTCGTGTTTTGCGAACAGCTCAGAGACTTTTACTATTCTGGCGCTTTCTTCATCAGGTAGCCGGCGAATTTCCTTGTCAACTCTCGGATCATTGATTACCTGCATAGATTTTATGCTAAATTTGTCATAGTGTCAACTGGATAAAAGTTCTTCTTGTTGCCCAGCTTGTCCATCCTCAATAGAAAAGTTTTTGACTTGGGGAAGTTCGGGTCCGATGATGCTTTCCAACTCGCCGTGGATGGAGCCGGTTTGATCCATCAAAGTGCGGATGCTCTTCTCTTGGCGCGACCATTTGGTGTTGAAATACCGTTTTTCTTTTTCCATGTCCTCCATGAGGAGTTGGAAGGCGTCCATCATGGCTTCGACGCGACGCTGAAATTCCGGGCCGGTGAAGTAATGGTAGAGTTCGTCCTTTTTCCCATCCTTAGCGGCAATGGCAGATTTTATATGGAACGCCTGAATTAAAGAATAGCGAAGGGAGAGGGCGAGATTTAAAGCACAATCGAGATTTGTGGCCCAAATGCCGCCTTGATAGGCATAGTTGGTGACATTTGGGGGAAGAGCCGCACTGACGATGACAGCGTGATCCGCGCCGGCAGCGCGCTGGTCTTCTTTGAGTTTCAGAATCCAGCCGTCACTCCAGGCCTTAGTCTGTTTTGATTCCCAGAGAATTTTTCCGCACTCTCGACCATTTTTATCGATTACGACTTGCACCACATCACCTCCCCGCGCACCTTTTACTACTTCGGTTACTGCGTCGTGAGGAAATTCTCGTTGGAGTTGTTGTTGCAAAAATAGTTCTTGCACTTCGCCCTGGGTCTGCTGGGAGCCTTGTTCAAGTTTTCGCCGCAACTCGTCATTGGCGGCAGTGACATCGGCGAGCCTTTTTTGATATTCCAACTCTTTTAATCGATACTCTTCGTCGGCTCGCTTCCGGGTTTCTTGTTTAATTTTTTCTTCGGATTCGAGGAGTTTTTTCTGAAGCTCCAGTTCCTTGTCTTCAGAGGACTGACGAAGCTGCCGGATGTTTTTGGTGAGTTCGAGAATCTGAGACTGAAACGCCTTATTTTGTTTCTGAAGCTCCTCGGCCTGGGCGGCCTGATCTTTAATTTGCAACTCCACTTCCCTCTTTAACTTGTTTTGAATTTTCTCTTCCAACTGTTTTTCCTGTTCAAGTTGTTTTTGTTTATTTTCGCTTTCCAGGCGCTTGACGCTTTCCGCCAGCCGCTGGTCATATTCCGATTGCATTTTCTCCTGGAGCTTATGAGAGAGGGCTTCATCGAGGGGGATTTGCTGTTGGCAGTTGGGGCAGGTGATGATTTGGTCGGCCATGGCGGAGGCAGAGTAGCAAATGTGCCTCTTGTAAACAAGTGGTATTATAGGAATATGGCCGGTAAAAATAGCTATAAAGAACTGCGGCGGAGCAAAACGAAGAAAATTGTTTTTGGGATATGCGGTGGAGTCGGAGAATATTTTGCAGTTGACCCAACAATTGTCAGGCTTCTTTTGGTGGTTTTAACGGTCTTTACGGGGTTTTTCCCGGGACTAATTTTCTATCTCCTGGCGGCGGCGATTATGCCGGAGAGATGAGGGGACGAGATCCTTCGACAGTTCGCTTCCGCGAGTCGCTCAGGATGATTCTGTTCTGACAGAATCACTTCTTTGCCTTGGCAAATTTGATCTGGGCGCGGGCAATTTTTTTGTCGGCTGCGCGTTTGTCGAATTCTTCTTTGATTTTGTCGCTTTTGGCCTTTTCAAAAGCCAGTTTTTCCTCAACCTGTTTTTGACAGGCAGGATCAGGACAGACGGTTTGAGTGTGAGTCACAGTTGAGGTTCCGGAGTAGGTTTTAATTTCTTCGGTCCAAGTTCTGCCGTCAATCCGGGCTTTGCCGCAACGGGGACAGAGATTGGTGGAGATGGTCAGCGGAGTGTTCAACTCCTTCAGTTTAGCATAAACAAGGCAAAAAGAAAACTGTTACAATGCGGTTATGTTGGTCGATGAAGCAGAAATTACCATTGAAGGCGGCCACGGCGGGCCGGGAAAAGTGTCGTTTTTCAGGAAAGGCCGCGGGCCGGACGGAGGGACCGGGGGAAAGGGTGGAGATGTCTACTTCGCAGGCACTTCTGATTTAACAGCCTTGAACCGTTTTGCAGGAAAAAAATTTTTCAAAGCTGATGACGGGGAAGCCGGGTTGTCAAATCAGAAATCGGGAAAAGACGCCCGAGATTTGGAAATTATTCTGCCGGTGGGAACTTTGGTCACTGATTTGGAAATGGGTGAAAAATGGGAAATTAATCATCCGGAGGAAAGATTGCTGATTTGTGAAGGAGGGCTGGGAGGATTGGGAAATTATGATTTGCGGTCGGCGAGAAACACGACACCAATGCATGCTCAACAAGGGCTTCCAGGAAAAAAGCGAGATTTAAGTTTAAGCTTGAGATACATCGCGGATTTCGGTTTAATCGGACTGCCCAATGCCGGAAAGTCCAGTCTCCTAAACGAATTAACGGCTGCCAATGTCAAAACGGCAGATTACCCGTTTACAACATTGGAGCCAAACCTGGGGGTATTTAACCCTTCGACAAGCTCAGGGCGACCGCTGGTCGTTGCCGATGTTCCGGGCCTCATTGAAGGGGCGTCAAGCGGGAAGGGGTTGGGGATCAGGTTTTTAAAACACATCGAAAAAGTGCCGGTTATTTTGCACTGCCTCGCGGCCGATTCCGATGATGTGCATCGAGACTATAGGGTTATTCGGGAAGAATTGAAGAAATATAGTAAGGAGTTGGTGAAGAAAAAAGAAATCATTTTGCTCACAAAGACGGATACGGTTTCGCCAGAAAAGGTGGAAGAGGGTCTGAGGATTTTAAAACCAACAAAGAAAAAAGTTCTCCCGGTGTCGATTTATGATTGGGATGCTTTGGAGAAATTGAAAGAATTATTGTTCAAAAACTAATCCTTGTCTGATGGCTTGAAGCACTGGAATTGTTAACCCCCGGTTATCTCTCTCCTTCTCAGTTATAAAAACAGTAAAGGGATTTATGGTGGAGAAATTTCTTTCTTGCCACCGAGTGAGCACTAACCTGGTGGTAGGAATGATGTCCATAGAAGAAATAGTTTCTACAGGGACCCATTCAAGAGTGCCTTCGTTACATACAGGTAATTCTTGATCTGGATATATTCCCCAAAGATAATATAACGCTCGTCTTCGATCTGTAATCATACAGTAGGCAAAAATTGCTAAAGTAATTTCTTTTCCAGTCTCTTCACGCTGTTCCCTTCTGGCCCCTTCCATGATTGTTTCTCCAAGAGGGTCTGACTTTAAGGTGTTGGTCTTTCCTCCAATGCCGGTATACATACCGGCAGCGAACGGACGGCCAGGTCCACGATGCAGGAGAACAATTCGTGAAGGCGGATCAGCATCCAGCCAAAAAATGACATTCCATTCTTTCTGGAAAACCATAACAGTATTATATTTATCTCTGATGATTTATAAAGCGCTTTGCCTGAAACAGCCTTATGCCAACTGGGTAGCCTCGGGGAAAAAGACGATTGAGACGAGAAGGTGGAAAACAGATTATCGGGGAGACATTTTGATTTGTTCCTCAAAAACTGTAGATATTCCCCCGGCGGGATTTGCGCTTTGTCTGGTGGAGTTAGTGGATATCATACCGATGGAGAAGAAGCACGAGAAGGCAGCTGGCATTGAAGTTTACGACGGGGCGTATGCCTGGATGCTGCGAAATCTCCGCCCGCTCAAGTCGATTTTTCCAGTTAAGGGACAGTTGGGGTTGTTTAATCTGAAAGTTGATCCAGAATTATTCTAGTTACTCACCCCAAAAATTTTTCCGACGAGGAAACCGACAAGAGCAGCTCCCATACCAATGAGGAGCATCTGGAAGCCCCGCTTCCAGGGAACGCCAACATAGGTTTTGGCCTCGTAGAAACCGAGGGCGAAAAGGGAGGCGGCGCTTAAGAGAAGCGTCAGTTTTGTTGCCGGATCTTGGAGAAGAAAAAAATAGGGGATGATGGGGATCAGGGCGCCGATAATAGCGGCAAGACCAACAATCACCGTTCGTTTCAAAAGAGAAAGGCTGCTAATCGGCTTCAGACCCAGCTGTTCATCGGCCATGGTTTCAACCCAAACCTGCTTGTTGCTGGTGATTTTTACGACGACTTCATCGAGAAGTTTGCCAGTAAAACCTTTAGCCATATAGATTTGACGGACGTCTTCTCTCTCCTGCTCGGGAAACTTTTCCACGGCTTCGCTTTCTTTCTTAAACTCCTTTTCGTAGTGATCTTTTTCAGCGCTGGCGGAAGTATAGGCGACGGCGCCCATGGAGATGGCCTCGGCAAAGGCGGCGGCGAGAGAAGCGGCGATGATTATTTGGGAATTTCCGGAGGCGGCGGTGATGCCAAGAACAATGCCGAGGACATTAACCAGGCCGTCCTGACCGCCAAGAATGACATCGCGGAGCCAGTCTTCAGAGCGAAGACTCGTGGTTCTAAAGGCTTTCATACAGACAGGCGTTTGAATTCTAGTTTAGTCTGCTTAGAAACTGTTTTTCAATATCCAAAGCTTCTTTTCGGTCAGTGCCAATGACGACGTAGCCCAAGCGGCCGAAAGAGAGAGGGCTAATGATCGTTAGAATCAGGCCGATTTTTTTTCCGTTAAGGGGATAGCAAAGGTCGGATAACTGAGTTTTTAGTGATTGATAGGGCATTCCTTCGAATTTCGAAGCGGCGACGCGGTTATTGGTGACGATATAGTGGGTTTTTAGAAAATCCGGCCCGATTAATTTCCCGGCAAGTTCGAAGGCGTGGGTGCCGCCGGTGCGGCGAAGGTTGGATTCGATGGGATAGGTTTTGCTGTCAAGGCCCTGAACAAAATCAATCTCAAAAAAACCGTTATAGCCATAGTCCAGAAGGGCCTGGCCGTATTTTTCCCCCGCTGAGATGAGAACTTGAGTCAAGTTGTCAGAGACGGCGTCTTTGCCAAACTCGACGCCTTGAAAAACACCCTCGGCAGTGACGCGCATGCTGCAGACATAGAGCGGGGTGACTTCCCCACCGGCGATTTTGAGTTCTATATTAGGCGCGCCGCCGCAAATGCTCATGTCCGGCGGGATGAACCGCTCAACTACAACCGGAGTCTTTTGAAAATAATGATGCTTGGCAACAACAGCAGCAACTTCCTGCCCTGGATCACCGGTTATGGCTTCAGTGCGAAGAATGTGTAGACCAGCTCCGGCCAATCCCCGATTATTTTTCAGAACACACCCATCGGAGGTGGTCAAAAAATGGGAAGCGGCGCCAATAATTTCTGACTGGTCGGTGGAAATAATGCCCGGCGGAAGAGAGGGGAAAGGAGAATCAAGTGCCGAAGCAGCCTGGCGAAAACCGGATTTGGAGCCGAAGAAAGAAGCGGTCCAGCGATTTTTTGACTCCGGCACTTCAGGGGTGAAGAACTGGAGATTTAAGCTCTGAAGTTTATCAATTAAGGCAAAAAATTCTTTTGTTCCGGCATAGGAGATGAGGGAAAGGCCGGGATTATTTTTGATCGTAGCAACAAGAGTGGCGAAAAGGGGCTTGTCATTAATTACGGCTTCGCAAACAGATTTTTCGATTGTTTTTGGGAAGAAATTGAGGACATTTTTTCGTGACAGAAGAGCCAGGGAATCTTGCCAAAAATATTTGTCTATAGGATGGGGGGTAATGAGAATAGAGTTTTCCGGCAGAGAAAAAATGAAGCGGTCGGAAAGAGCATGATCTTCGGCAATTTCGACTTCGACTTCAGAAGGTTCAAGAAAAGGAATCAAGCCAAGAGAAATTTCGGCTAAATTCGCGATAAAAATACATTCAAAACGGGAAGGCTCCACAAATTGATTATATATGGTCAGAATCAAAGAATTTTCGACCTTTAAGTTTTTCCGGCAGGAAGGACAAATCTTTGGCCGGACCGACGTATTTTTCGCTCCATTTATAATCTTTGGCATAGCCAAGCTGCTTCATCAATTTTGTAGGCGCATTACGCAAATGCAGGGGAATGGGTTCATTGGGAAATTCATAGACAGCGGCTCTGGCTTTTTCGAGGGCGTTGGCCACGGCGCGGGATTTTTTGGCAGTGGCCAAGTAGAGCGCGCAGTGAGCCAGCGTCAGCTGGGCTTCAGGAAGACCAATTTTAGCAACAGCCTCGAAGGCAGCATTGGCTTGAATGAGGGCTCCCCGGTCAGCCAGACCGATGTCTTCGGAGGCAAGAATGATCATTCGGCGGGCAATGAATTCGGGGTCTTCGCCACTTTCGAGCAGGCGGGCGAGATAGTAGAGGGCAGCGTCCGGGTCGGAACCGCGCAGAGACTTGATGAAAGCACTGATGATGTTGTAGTGTTCGTCGGCTTTTTTGTCATAGAGACCGGCGGATCTTGTCTGAAAGATTTCTTCGATGATTTGCGGAGTGATTTCTTTTTCTGAGTATGAATTGGCTGCCAGCTCGAGGGCGTTTAACATTATGCGGGCATCCCCGCCCGAAAGACGAATTACCAGTTCTTTTGCGTCTTTGTTTATCTTTTTGCCAAGTTGGCCCAAACCTTCTGTTTTGTCAGTCATGGCTCGATCAATTATTTTTTCGAGGTCCGGGATGTCTAATCCTTGCAACACAAATACTCGACTGCGGGACAAAAGAGGGTTGATTACCTCAAAAGATGGGTTCTCAGTGGTGGCGCCAATGAGGGTGATGAGGCCGCTTTCGACGTGAGGCAAGAGGGCATCCTGTTGGGCTTTATTCCAGCGGTGAATTTCGTCAATAAAAAGAATGGTTGGTTGGTTTTCTTTGGCGTTTTCCCGGGCAGAAGATACTATTTTTAGCAAATCCTCTTTGCCGGAAGTGACGCCGGAGATTTCATGAAAGTCGGCTTTTGTGGAGGCGGCGATGATTTTGGCGAGAGTCGTTTTACCACTGCCCGGCGGGCCCCAAAAAATCATGGAGAACGGATGGCCCGAATCAATCATCCGGTTGATGATTTTCCCCTCCCCGACCAAGTGGCTTTGGCCAAAAAATTCGCTGAGAGTTTAGGGGCGAAGGGAATAGGCGAGGTTCATGCTGGGTGGATTGTATACCCGACCAATGATTGTGTAAACTCAAATTGTAAAGTGCTTCTTGATGCCTTGCCGAAAGAGAGTGGCGCCACCAAGGTAGAGGTGTAGGTTGTGGCGGCGGATGGCGTTGGCCTCAGTGTCAAAGGCAAACATGTTAAGAGAGTTGGGTGGAGTTCTGGTTTTAGCCAGTTTTTGGATGAAGCGATCAATTGGGTCCGTCACAGGGACCATTTTACAAAGACGGTGACGAGGATGCCAGCCGCGACGAGAAGGCGGTTAGTCATTTCTGTTTTTTAGGAAAAAGCTCGCCTTTTAAGAATTTGGCTTGGGGAAGAGCAAGAATAAAAATTAGAGTACTAATGACGGCGGAAAAAGTGCAGTAGACACAGAGGTATTTGATGATGAAGAATTGGAGATACATGAAGTAGAGGGAGAGAAAAAAACCGATAGTGGCTTCAAGAAGGAGAAGGAAGCGCCAGATTTTGTGCGGGCGGAAAAGAACGACAGAGACGAGAAAGAAGAGATAGGAATAGTGGAGCAGACCAAAGAGAGACACCGGAATCCCGAAGATGACCGAGTAGGGGCTCCTTAAGACTTGGCCGCAATCAACCAAGGAATTATTGAGCGAACACGGGGGGATGGCGCCCCGATAATGGTCAAGAGTTAAATAGCCAGCGTCGGCAACACCCAGAAGAGCGAGAAAGAGCAAGAGATAGAGGATGATTTTGGCTTTGGACATGGTGAAGAGACGGGAACCCGGTTAACTTTGTTTAGGTGAAAACCGGTCATGAGGACATGATATCACTCGATTGCCAGTCAGTCACCTGGCAAGATGGTGATGGTTGACGCGCGGATTGTGGAGTATTTGAAATCAGCTTAAATTAGACGGAAAGTTGACTAACGGGACAGCGAGGCGACTCTTCCGAAAAGTTTTTTGAGTTCAGTTTTGGCCTGTTCGAGGACCCTTTTGCGGGAAGCTGGAAGATTCTTTCCGGCGCGCGCGGTTAATATAGAAATTGAGCATGCTCATGGCTGATTGATAGGCCGTCTTGGCTTTTTTCCGGGAACTGACCTCTGCACTTTGTTTTAAAGAGGCAGCAATCTTCCTCGGGTCGTCCCAAGTGAAGACGCCCCCTTCCAAATCCAGGGCATTGGAATTTCTGGTCGCTTCATTGGACCAAAATTTCATGGTTTAATGAGATGATTTTACTCGTGGCTCTAAGGAAAGTCCAAACTAAAGATTGAACTTATACGGGACTGATTCGTCCACTGTGGATTTCCAAAAGCTGGTTTAAAAAATGACTATTGAGTTGGATCGTATGGTCCCTGAAAATTGTAATTTGAAATTATAATTCTCTCACGCCCCGCCGTACAAATTGCCACTTGACTTTACTACTAAAATAGTCATAAATTATTGATATACCCAGCCATGCAAATTGTCAATGGCCAGCGGCCGTTAACACCAGACCAAAAGAAGGTTCTCGACTTTATCAACCAATTTCTGCTTGAGAATGGCTACCCACCTTCTCTCTCTGAAATTGCCCGACATTTTCGGAAATCAATTGGAACCTCGCAACATTTCGTCAGAGAATTGAGAGAAAAAGGGTATGTTACTAAAGGATCAAATATCTCTAGAGGTGCTCAACCGACTTCATTTGAGTCAAGGAAAATATTTTTACTCGGTTACATCGCTGCTGGTAGGCCTATCGAGCCTATTGAAAACCCAGAACTAGTCAGTGTACCTTCCTCAATATTAATGGATCAATGGGGCAATTATTACGCATTAAGAGTCAGGGGCACAAGCATGATTGGGGAAGGAATCATTGATAATGACATCATAGTTGTTAGGCATCAAAATATCGCTCAAAATGGGGATATTGTGGTTGTTGTAACTAATAATGGAGCCACTTTGAAAAAATTTTATAAACTTGGCGATAAGGTTGAGTTGCGAGCTGGAAATAAGAAAATGCGGGGTTGGCCCCGACAGTTCCATGCGGGAAATCTAGAAATTAGAGGCAAATTTTGTGGTCTAATTAGGAAGGATTAAGCAAAAATGGTTAGTTAATAGTACACAGAATGAAATTTCCTGACGATTTCGTGAACAAAATAATCTGCGGTGATGCTGTTGAAGTAATGAGACAAATCCCTCGTGGAGCTGTTGGTTTGGTGATTACCTCTCCACCTTACAATCTCAAGAACTCAACCGGCAACGGAATGAAAGATGGGCGAGGTGGCAAGTGGGCGAATGCGGCGCTGCAAAATGGGTACTCACACCATAATGATTGTATGCCGCACGAGCAGTATGTGAAATGGCAGAGAAATTGTTTGACTGAAATGATGCGGATTATTCCAGAGAACGGGGCAATTTTTTATAACCACAAATGGCGTGTGCAAGATGGTAAATTACAAGATCGCCAGGATATTGTTAATGGCTTTCCTGTACGTCAAATAATAATCTGGAAGCGGAAGGGTGGCCTTAACTTCAATGCGGGTTATTTTTTACCTACTTACGAAGTCATTTATCTCATTGCTAAACCTAAATTTAAACTTGCTCCGAAGGCAAATGCGTTTGGAGACATTTGGGAATTTACTCAGGAGATGAACAACGACCATCCAGCTGCGTTTCCAGTTAGTTTAATTGATAGAATTGTGTCCTCAACTAATGCAAAAGTCATACTTGATCCTTTTATTGGATCAGGAACGACGGCAATTTCAGCTATCAACTTTGGCCGGAATTATATTGGAATTGATATTTCACCCGAATACTGTAAAATGGCAGAAAGACGAATAGAACAGCATAAATCCCAAGGCAGATTTTGGGAAGCTGTATGACAGTCACCCCGACCATCTTCACTAAACAGGCTTTGATTGCCAAACTTCAGAATATATCGAAAAAGGGTTGGGTCTTGAATGCGAGAAAAAACAACAATGGCGGTATAGGTAACACACTTGAAGACCTGCTCGGCATTAAAGAAAACAATTTACCAATTCCAAATGCGGCAGAGTGGGAATTAAAAGCCCAGAGATCAGGTTCTTCATCGCTTACAACGCTTTTTCATTCTGAACCATCACCACGTGCAATTCGTTTCGTCCCACAAATATTACTTCCCAGATATGGTTGGACGCACGCACAAGCAGGAAAGATATACCCAAAAACAGAAATGAGCTTCAGACAAACAATACAAGGACAATCTCGAAGTGATCGAGGTTTTATGGTGGTAATTGATCATAAAGAAAGAAAAATCTTAGTTTCGTTTGATTACACAAAAGTCGACATCCGTCACAAAGATTGGTTAGAAAGAGTCAAAAAACGGGTCGGGCTAAATGAGTTAAACCCACAACCGTATTGGGGGTTCGACGATTTGGAACATATTGCCGGAACAAAACTTCTCAACACATTTTATGTGCAAGCAGAAGTAAAAACTGAACGTAAAAAGGAATATTACCACTACTCCAAAGTGATGATGCTTCAAAAATTCAGTTTCGAGAAATTCTTAGAAGCCTTAGAGAAAGGTGATATCCTTGTGGATTTTGATGCTCGTACTGGACATAACCATGGGACGAAATTCAGAATGCGGCAAGATTGTTTGCCAATGCTTTATGCGGAAGTAACACCAATTATTATATGATGGTTGAACCTGCTTAGGTCTTCGATAGAAAATTTTTTTCCAAATCTAGCGAGAGAATTTGGCTGGGGAGATTAAACTTTTCTTGATCCGGAGCGGATTTTGAAGGGGAAAGGGGCGGGGAGTAGCCGGGTTACCGCTTAAATTTTAACTGCTTTGCCCAAGTAATTTTTTGGGTCTTTTCCGGAGATAAATTGCGTAACAAGACTGTCAATTTCTTCATTAGATAATTGAGCTTCGATGCCAAAAATTCCCGGCTTGCCGGCTTTGACTAGTTTCTTGAAATCTTTGAAATTGATGGTTAACACAAAACAATTTTCTTGGACTGCTCGGGCGTAGATTTCCTGGTCCTCTGCCTGGGGTGACATTTTAAAACCCTGGACAGCATGAAGAAGATGAGCCTTTTTACAAAGTCTGGGAAATGCTTGAGGTTTGGCGAAAGCAGAGTCGAGAAGAAAACGAAATTTTTGAGGCTTGGGGGTTTTTCTAGTGCGCAAACTGTTTCTGATAGTAGCCAAAAATTGCTAACAGGTCATTTTTAGTGATGCGAAGGTAGGGATAGTCTTTTTTAATTTCAGGCAGTTTATAACCCTGAATCAAAAGAGCCAACAGGCGGGCGATGGGGATTCTTGTCCCCCGGACGACTGGTTGACCACCAAGAACTTTTGGGTTGGTTTCGATGATGGTGGGAGTCTGAATCATGAAGTGATTATATCATTGCTAGTGCGCAGAACGTAAAATACGCGATTGAGATCAGTTGAATAGCCCTTGACATAAAAATTCATACTGGCTGGGTTTTCGAAAAAGGAAAGGTCGTGTTTACTTCTTCACCCAGGTGGTATGAAATTTCAGAGGATATGGCTTCTTTTTATCAATTTGTTAACGAGATTTCCGATGTGCTGAACGGTCCAGATTTAAACCCTTCGGAGAACTGTTCGTGGTGCAAATACCGAAACCGGTATGCTTTAGCAAACCCCTTGCCAAAGAGTGACGTAAATTTTTGATGATATAATCCAGCCGATGGCGGGAGAAAAATTTATTGGCCAAAGGACAAATCGGATAGATCGGGTGCGGACCGGTTTGGGAAACGGGGTAAAAATTGAGTTACGAAGGAAGCGGAGGCCTCCGGATCCGAATGGGGAGGATGCAGTCGCGGCCGCAGTGAAACTTTTTGACAGAGTTCCGGGTATGGTTTCAAAAATGGGGATAAACCCAAAAACAGGGAGATACTATGTGATCAAAAGAGTATGAAGTTAATAGGTGAGAAATTTGATGATTGGTGATTTTAGAAAAGTTAGGCCAGCGGGCATGGAAAGGGATGGTTCGAGGCAGGGGAGGCCAAGGTTGGTGGCGCTTTTTATTGGAGGTAGAAGATTAGATGGATATTGCTTTCAGAAACTCGGCTGGGGTGATGATGGGGATAGATTTGTATTTTCCAAGAGTCAGGAGATCAGAGTCGCCGGTGATGATGAAATCGCATTTATCGGCACCAGCAGCTTCCAGAACTCGATTGTCATCGGGATCGCGGCAGACGGAAATTTCCTCTCTTGGGCTGACAATAGTGAACATATCTTCGATACTGGACTTGATTGCTAATAACTGCTCGTTTCTAAGGGACGTCTTCTTGCGAAGGGTCTCCAGCAACTCTTCTATGAGCGAGGGGGAAGTGCAGGCTCTAACACTGCCTTCGCTAATCAACCCAAGAATTTTTTTAGGAATGCCGCCGAATAAAATTGCAGAGAAAAGAACGTTGGAGTCTAGAAGTACGGTCACGCTTTCTTACCGTGCCGATATTCAAAAAAGATCCGATCGGCATCTTGTTCGCTTTTAATGCCCATTTTTTTACCTGTTTGCTTACCCCATTCAAATATTTTGTCCCACGCTTCCTGCTTTTGAATATAGGCCAGAAGGGCAGTGCGAATTAAATTGCTGCGGGTGCCGAATTGGTTTTTTGCCAACTGATCGGCTTTTCTGACCAGGGGAGCGGGCAAAGAGATGTTGAAGGTTTGCGACTGCATATACAGATATTGTATATTATTTGTATATTTTGTCAAGAAGATATTTTCTTGCACGAATCACACAGCGAGGAGGTATGATTAAGGGGTGAGAAAACTGGCGGCAATTGTGATGGTGGCTCTTTTGGTAGCGGGATTGGTGGGAGGATACTGGATGTGGCAGAGTGCGGGAAAGGCGCCGTCCCCTGTCGAACCGAAGACGAATATTACAAATAGGGAAAATACTAATTCCCAGCCGGCTAATTCCCAGAGCGAGACGGTTAAGGAAAGTGATTATGTCTTCCCTCTCCCCGACTACTTTTCCAGAATTAAAGTGAAGAGATTTGGGCAGTTGGTTAAAGCGACCGACAAATTTGAGGTGGCGTGCGGGGCGGAGTTTGCGGGATATCATACCGGGGATGACTTAGAGGTGCTGCCAGAGGAAGAGAACACGGGCGTTGCAGTACACGCGGCGGCTTCGGGAAAGATCAGACAAGTGGGGAATGTGTCCGGGTATGGGGGGCTAGTGGTGCAATCGGCCAGTCTGGCGGGAGAGGAATTGACGGTCTATTACGGACACTTAAATGTGGCCAGCTTGAAAGTGAAGGCGGGAGACGGAGTGACAGCCGGGGAGGTTTTGGGATATTTAGGGAAGGGATGTTCAACAGAGACCTCGGGAGAAAGAAAACACCTGCATTTTGCAATTCACAAAGGATCCGGAATTGATGTCCGGGGGTATGTCCCGGGCAAAGAAGATCTGGCGGCGTGGCTGGATCCGGGAGAGACTCTCCAAAGTCTTGGAGCAAAAGAATGAATTTATGTGGTTAATTAAATTTAGAGAAGTCTGACAATTCCTTCATCCCAAGTTCCGGGACCACCGAGATTTAGAACTGGGTTGTCCAAACATTTAACAAATTCAGCAGAGACTGGGTGAGAAGAAAGAAGAAGAAAAAGGTAAGAGAAAAGTAATATTAAAAATGAAACTTTTCTCACAGAACTTTCGTCTTCATTAATGTCTCTTAGGGTAAAGAAACATTTGAAGATACTAAGGGAAAAATGTTGGTAAATAGTTGGTTTGGCGACCCATCCCAATTAAGAGAACGGCCTTCAAAAGTGTAGGGTGAAATAAATTGTAATGGGCAATAATATTGAGCCGATTGTTTTGGTTGAAGTTTCCAGCCTACACTGCAAAGAGCTGGCCTGGAATCGAGACTTAAGTGGACCCATCCTTTTTGAGAAGATTTGCCTAATATTTTGCCTCTTTCAACATGGACATTGGCTGGGGCGGTGACTTTTTTGAAGTGACAAATATTTAGATTGGTGCCATCGTCCAGTTTGAAATTTAAGCAGTTGCCGCCTGAACCAGATACTGGTGAGCTAGGAGTTCCAGGAGCCGGAGCAATAATGTTAAAATCCCAACTAGCGTCAGGGGCAAGATCTAGCCCAAATTGCTGATTTCTACAATGGTCCGTCTTACTAGGTATTTTGCAGGGATTAGTGTTCGTTGGTGTCCAGGGGGGATCATTATATCCGTGCAAGGTTGAGAGCGAAATCCCTTTGTTAACTGGCGCCAACAGGGAGACATCCGGCAACATAAAAACCTTAGTTTTTTCGATGATTCCTGTAACGGTATAGCTAGGCGGACCAACTATTTCGCCACCAATGGCATATATTTGTCCGTCTGTGGTGGCAGCCAGCCCGATGCCATCTCTGGCTGTAGGCATGTCTGTTTCTGACTGCCAAGAGTTTAAGTTTGTGTCGAAAGACTCAACTGTTCTTAAATGGGGATAATTATTCCAACCTCCAACAACATAGATCCTTCCATCTGCAGCTTTAACGGCTGATAAGTAGCCTCGGACAGTTGGCATTGTTGGTGCAGTTGCCCACGAATCAGTGATTGGATCATATACTTCAACAACATTTGTGTAACCAAAACTAGGAAGCTGTCCGCCGATTGCATAAACTTTTCCATCGCTGCCAGCCGCAGCAGCTAAATTCCATCTTGCTGTTGGCATATCACGAAGCCTCCTCCAACGTTGTCCAGAAGGAGCACTTGGATTGAACTCCTCAACTATATTAAGGGCGGTGCCGTTCCAGCCACCGATAATATATATTTTTCCATTTAAAGTTGCGGTTCCCGCCATACCTCTTGCGGTCAGCATATCGTCGTCTCTAGTCCAAACACTGTTTGCGGCATCATTAGAATTAAACACTTCAACAACAGACAAACTGCCGCCCCCACTCCAGTTAGTGTTATAACCCCCGATGGCGTAGATCTTGCCATCAGAAGTGGCAGCTAGGCTAACTTGATTTCGGGCTACGGATAAAGGTGCGCGGGGAATTATTGAGTCGTCGTTTGGGTTTATTTCTTCAACGGTGTTAAAAAATCTGTAGTTCCCATTAAATAAATCGCTACCACCAACGACATATATTTTTCCATTACTTGCATTAACAGCACCAAGGGCGGCGCGAGGGACAGATAAGCTGGCACTGCTGGTTGCCCAGATCAAATTGGTAGTGGACCCATAGACCGGTTTAATTGGAGAGGATTGCTTAAAGAGGAGAATGATAAAGAACGACAAGACAACGAGGAGAAAGAATCGGAGGGTTAACTTGACTGCCTGAGTCATTTTTTAAGGTATAACTCAATTATATTACAGTCAGTCAACAGCAAAAAATTGGTAAAAGAGCAACCAAGAGCACTGGTGGTTGCGAACAGTATGCCAGAGTTTACAGATGAGTCATTTCTCAAAGTAGGGAGCCAGGCCGGCTAGGGCGCCGACGACGAGAAAAGTGAATCCCCAACGAACGGGGTGGGCGCCAGCCAGCGGGTAGGTGATGAGAATGCCGACGCCGATGCCAATCACCAGGCCAACGATTTTGGCGTACCAAACGTGCTGGGAATAATATTTCTCCATCTTTTTTAGAGCAGTCATGTTTTTCACCCCCGTTTTCTTACGCCCTTCCGAATCCGCCGGCTGGCGGAGAAGGAGGGCTACTTATTTAATAATGAGCTTGTTTCGAACAGAATGCAAGTTTTTGGGGAAAGTCAAGGCTTGTGAAGACAATTTTCAAGGATTATATTGAGTTACCCATGGACGAGACGAAAATGAGCAATGAACAATCATCAATGAGCAATCCCAGTGGAAGCAATATTATTGATGGAGAAGTCGTCGGGACGAGCAAAACGGTGGCGGAGGATGTGATGACGGTTTCTAGCCTCATCCAAAACTACCTCGGGCAGATTGAGAAACAGGAATCGGAACTTAAGGAAAACCGGCAGATGTTAGAGGACGCGTTCAACAATGATCCGACGTACCGGGAACACAATGACAAGGTTAAAGAGGCGACAAAGGTGCGCAACGCGACCAAGGCCCAGATCATGAAACAGCCGGCAGTGATGGAATTGGCGAATAAAGTTAAAGAGATGAGAACTGCTCTCAAGGAAGCCAAGGAAGCATTGTCGAGTTATCTTCAGGAATATGCCCGGATGACGGGCGAACAGTCGTTTGAAGGACCGGACGGGGAAGTGCGGCAGATTGTGTACACAGCAAGGCTAGTGAAGGTCGGCAAGGCATAGGAAAAGGACCCCTCAATATCTGCTAAAATCGCTCCCATGAAAAATATTGTCCGGATTATTGTCATTTCCAAACCCCTCCACAGAATTCTTACGGGGTTGGCTCTTCTTATCCTGATTGGGGTGGGATTAGACCTAGCAGTGCCGCTCATTTCCAAACTGATCGTTGATGAAATTGTGGCCAAAGTGTCAGGTGGCAGTGGGGACAACTTCAAGCTGTTTTTCTTCATCGGGGCGATTTTTGTTCTGTCAATCCTGCGGGTGGCCTTAACGGCTATTTCCGAGCGGATCGGGGATCATTTTGCGGGAAGGCTGCGGCAACTATTAACAGAAAAGTTCTACGACAAAGTGCTCTCCCTGCCACAGAGCTACTTTGATTCGGAATTGTCAGGGAAGATTGTCAACCAACTCAATCGGAGCATCACCACCGTTCAGGGGTTTTTGAATGCGGCGACAAACTTCATCGTGCCGATGTTTCTGCAGAGCATCTTCATCGTTTTTGTTCTGGCGAAATTCAGCCTGCCGGTGGCCCTGTTTACTTTTGCCCTCTTCCCGGTTTATATGGCAATTTCTTATTATTCGGCCAAAAAATGGGGAGAGTCAGAAGTCGAGAAGAACAAGTTTGATGATTTGGCCAGGGGAAGGATTAACGAAGTCATCGGCAACATTAAGATTATCCGCGGGTTTAACACCCAACGGCACGAGTTTAATCTGGTGTCGAAGGCGCTTTCGGAAGTGAACCGGATTTATGCCGGACAGAGCCGGACGTTTCACATCTATGATTTTCTGCGGAATTTTTCGCTGAACTTTATTCTCCTTGGGGTTAATATTGTCGTTTTCTATAACACGTTTCAGGGGGTTTTTACGATCGGAGAAATGGTTCTCATCATTCAACTCATTACTCAGGCCCGAATTCCCCTGTTTGCCATGTCATTCATTCTGACGCAGATTCAGATGGCCGAGGCCGGGTCGAAGGAATATTTCGAAATCCTGGCCCTCAAGTCAACCGAGGACTTTGGATCGGAATATCAGCGGCAGAAGGTGAAGAAGCCGACGATTGAATTTAAAAACGTCTCGTTTAGGTATGAAAAATCCGATCTGGTCCTGGATGACGTGTCGTTTAAGATTGGTTCCCGGGAAAAGGTGGCGCTGGTTGGCCCAAGCGGGGCGGGCAAGACGACGATTGTCAATTTAATATTGAAATTTTATGAACCGACAGGTGGGGAAATTTATCTCAAAGATAAGCCGTATTCCCAATTGTCGCATCATTTTGTCCGGAACAATATTGCCCTGGTCTTTCAGGAAAACGAGCTATTTTCGGCGACCATCCGGGAAAATGTCGCTTACGGGGCTCGGTCTACGGAGAGGGAGATTATCAAGGCTTTAGAGCTAGCTAATGCCTGGGAGTTTGTGAAGAATTTGTCCAAGGGGTTGGACAGCGAAGTTGGGGAAAGGGGTGTACGGTTATCGGGCGGACAAAAGCAGCGGATTCAGATTGCCCGGGCGATTCTGCGCAACGCGCCGATTCTCATTTTGGACGAAGCCACTTCAAACCTGGACGCCAAGAGCGAAAAAGAGGTTCAGGATGCTTTGGAAAATTTGATGAAGGACAAGCTGGTGATTGTCATTGCCCACCGGTTCTCAACAATTCAAAGTGTCGACAAAGTGGCAGTGATTGATAAAGGGAAAATTGTCGAGTTCGGCAACCCGCGGGAACTGGCACATAAGCCGGGGATTTACCAGGACCTGTTGAATTTCCAGATTGAAGGGAACAAGAAACTGCTCGAGGGGTTTGAATTATATTAAACCAATCTCTTCCTCGGATATTAGCGGATAGATGTCAAAGACGACTTCTTCATATGGATGACCTTTTCGGACAGCAGCAACTGCCTCCTTGGCTTTGTCCCGATCACAGACGCACTCGATCCGTTCCTCGATTACCTCTTCGAACTTTCCCACCTCGCCAATTGTAGGATGCGCTCCTTCCAGGGGCCTATACCTTCCGATCCCGTCGACCGAATAGCTGCAGTTGCTGTAGAGACCGATCTTTCCCGCGCCAGCGTCGCCCATGGCTTTCCGGACGACGTCAGTGTGTGTTTTGGGAACGAAAACAACAATTTTTACTTGCTCACCGGCCATAGAAATGATTATACATCCGCAAGGAAGCAGTGGGTTACTCCTCGGTTATTTCCACGGAGAGAATCTTCACGGGATCGATGGGTGTAGAGGATTTGCCACCGGGATTAGTGGGGGCAGTGGCAATTTTGTCGACGACGTCGAGGCCGGAAATGACTTTGCCGAAAGTGATGTAGTCGGGGGGCAAATTGTAGTCAGATTGCATGATGAAGAACTGGCTGCCGGAGGTGCCGGCGGGTTCGGCAGCAGTCTTGGCCATGGCGATCGTGCCCCGGAGGTATTTAGTGTCGGGGGCAGGAGTTTCGGTGACGGAATAGCCCGGGCCGCCGGTGCCATCCCCCTTCGGGTCCCCGCCCTGAACCATGAAGCCCTTGATGATGCGGTGAAAAATCGTATTAGTGTAGAAACCCTGGCGGGCTAAAGAGACGAAACTATTGACGGTTTTGGGGGCTTTTTGGGCGCCCAATTCGATCGTGATGTCCCCGACGGAAGTTTTCAGGAGGGCGATGTATTTTTTAGCCGGATCGATTTGCATTTCGGGTTCTGTCATGGGTTGTGCGGGCATTTTATCACTTGAGGGTTGAGCAGGCGACGGAGTGGGATTTCGGCCGAAAAGGAAAATGAGGGCGAAGATGATGAGGAAAGGCAATAGGATGATGACAATCGGTGAAAGTCGTTTCATGGGAAGCATATTAGAGGAGATTTTTCAAAAAGTCGAGAATGTCTTTTTGAGCTTGAGCGTTTTTTAAAATTTCCACGCCGTGGCCGGCTCCGGGGTAGACTTTTTGAACTTTTACCTGGCCGGAGGCGGCGAAAACAGCATTGGCGTCGGGCTTTTCGGCTTCGTCGGAGGCGATGAGGATGTTGTGGGGATTAAAATTGGAGACATTACTAGGGGAAAGGGCACCGGTGTTGGAAGGGGAAAGGACAACGGTGGCTTTGACCCGAGGATCGATGCCTGAGGCGACGAAGGCGACGTTAGCACCAACAGAGGCACCAAGAACGGCAATTTTGTCTTTGGCCACGCCGCCTTGACGGGAGAGAAAAGTGACCGCGCCGGTGATATCTTTTGGGTAGTCGGTTATACTGGCACTGCCGTGGGAACTCTTGCCAAAGCCGCGGATGTCATAGGCCAGAACCGAATAGCCATTATCCAAAAGGGTGGGGATGAAGGCGTCGAAGTCGTGGCGCTCGGAGGCAAATTGGTGGACGAGGATGACAGCCGGCGATTGGCCACTTTGTTTGGAAGGATAGTAGGTGGCGCTCAACTCATAGCCGTCGGGGGCAGAAAAGGTGACCTCTTCGGAATTTTTGGCGACGGGGGTGGAGGAGGTCTGGTTCTGGTTTAAGATCTCACTGGGCTTGGGGATTTTGGCAAAAAAACTGACGAGCAGGAGGGCAACGACGAGACCGGTTAAGAGAAGACTGTCCCTCATGGGATTTATTCTAACACCATCAGCGCCCGCCGGTGAGAAGATAGTAGATGAGGCCGAAGATGACGACGAGAACGACAACATTAGAAAAACCAAAGATGGTGATGACGCCAAAAAAGGACAGCAGCCAGAGGAGCAGAAGAACGGCGGCAATTTCCTGAAAAGGGCTGGGTAGGAGGTCAATGAGGGCGAGAATTATGGCAAAAACGAGAATGTCATAGAGAGTGATAGGGCGGCGAAAGAGGTGGAAAAGGACGCGGTCGGCCACGGGAAGAGCAGGCAGATGGATGTAGCCCAGGAAATAGAGAACGGCGAGAACGATCAGAAGAAAGGCAACCATCTTAAGGGATTTAAGGGAAAATTAGTTAGGCTATATTAACACTTTAACTTGCGAGGTCAAAATTATCTCTTCTTAGACAAGCGGTCGAGGGCGAGAAGAAAGGCGGCTTCACGCAGAGTGATGTGGTGTTTGTGGGAAAGAGCAAAGACTTTCCGGGTAGCTTTGGCTCTATTGACCCGGAGTTTATCTTGAACTTTCTTTAAAGACCACTTTTCGCCTTTGATGTTTTGCAGCCATTCGAAATAGGAGACGGTGACGCCACCACCATTGGCCAGAACGTCGGGAATGACGACGATGCCTTTCTTGGCCAGAATGGGGTCGGCCTGGGGAGAAGTCGGGCCATTAGCCATTTCGAGAATAATTTTAGCTTGAATCTGAGAAGCGTTTTTCTCGGTGATTTGGTTTTCCAGAGCGGAGGGAATGAGGATGTCGACGGGGAGGGTGAGGAGTTTTTCATTAGAAATGATGTCGATTCCGGGGGCCTTAAAGTCCGTGACGCTTCCTTTTTTATCTTTGAGCCGTTTTACTTCCACCACGTTTAACCCCTCGGCGGCGAGGTTGGCGTTGGGTTTGACAGTGATGGCGCCGCGAGAATCGGAAATAGCCAGAATTCGGAAACCTTGATCGGACAGAAGCTTGGCAGCAAAGTAGCCGACGTTGCCAAAACCCTGAATGGCAACGGAATTAAGAATTTTGAATTTAGAATTTAGAATTTTTAACAATTCTTGGAGGGCGTAGACGCCGCCGAGGCCGGTGGCTTCTTCGCGGCCGGCTGAGCCACCAAAGTTCAGAGGTTTGCCGGTGTAGGTGGCCAGAATTTCGCCCCGGGAGAGTTGGACTTTCGGCCGGCGGGTTTTAATCTCCTTAGAAAACTCTTTGACGAGCCATTTCATGATTTGACTGTTAGTGCTGACGTCAGGCGCCGGAATGTCGAGATAGGGGCCAATTGAGGGAGCCAGGGCCCGGCCAAAAGCGCAAGTTAAACGTTCCAGTTCGCCGGGAGAGAGCTTTTTGGGGTTGACCATGATCCCTCCTTTGCCACCGCCGAAGGGAAGATTGGCCACGGCGTTTTTGATGGTCATCCAAAAGGAAAGGGCCTGAACCTCGTCCATGGAGACGCTTTCGTGATAACGGATGCCACCTTTGTAGGGGCCGAGGAGAGAATTGTACTGCACCCGGAAGCCTTCGAAGAACTTTATTTCGCCACTATCGAGGCGAACGGGTAGGTGGACGTGAATGATGCGCTCGGGGTTTTCTAAGGTTTTAATCAAATCTTGGTGCTGGTTGCCGGAGATTTTGCTGCTGGCATTTTGGAGTTGGAGAAGGGCATTTTTGAAAGGATTAGACATATTAACCGGACGATTATATACCCAGCGTCTTTGGCCGTTAAGATGACAAAGGGGGATTTTTTGTGCAATACTAAGAAGATGAGACTGGGGGCAGTGCGAGATTTGATGGGAATTAAACAGGTTCTCATGGACCCGGAGAGCAAGGGGCCGGAGCTGGTTTATATGGTCGTGAGCGGCATGACCAAGGAGCGGTGGGAAAATTTGACGATCATCACGGCGGGAAGATTTGGCAAGGAGTTTCCCAAGACGTTCGGGCACTATCACGGAACCGAGACGCCGGAGACATATCGTGTCATTTCCGGGGAGGGGGTTTTGCAGGTGCAGAAAAAACACTTTGACGAGAAGATGTGGGTCTGGGATCAGGTGGAAGAAGTGATTCTGGTGAAAGTCAAGGCTGGTGACGAGGTGACGATCACGCCGGAATATGGACACAGCATGAGCAACACCGGGGAGGCACCCCTGCTGACATATGATGACTGGCGAGCGGGCCACGATCCGACAGACTACGCGATGATTGAAAAAATGCAGGGACTGGCCTATTACCTCGTGGAAGAAGGTGGTGGGGTGAAAGCGCTGCCGAATCCGAAGTATCAGAGTCTTCCAGAGCCAAAGTGGATGACAGCAGAAGAATTCAACAGTTTCAAGAAAACCAAACCCCAACGTCAATGAACACCAACTCCAAAAACCAATAATTAGTTGATGGCTGGAATTTGGAAATTGTTCTTGGAAATTGGAGTTGGTCCGCCGGCTGGCGGATTGGACTTCTTGAAGGTGATCGGAGGTGAAAATCTATGGCAGGCAAAAAAATGAGCATGGATGCGATGATGAAAGAGTGCATGAAACCGCATGCTTTAGCACATATGATGGCGGGTTTGGGAGTGGGCTTCATTCTCGTCGGGCTTTTTCCAACACTCGGAGCCTCGGCCCTGATGTTGGGATTGTTAGTTTTGGTTTTGGCGATGGTGGCGGATTACGCGATGCAGAATAAGATGCTTTAGTTTGGGTGGTTAATTTAGAGCGGGAGGGTTTCGAGGTTTTTGACGCGGCTGAAGTGTTTGGGGTTTTTGGTGACAAGAGTTAGATTGTGAGCCAGACAAGTGGCAGCGATGAAGATGTCCATATCTTCGATTATCTCGCCTCTTTTTTTGAGATCGACGCGAACCTGAGCAAAATTCTGGCAAATCTTTTCATCAAGACCAAAAACATGATGATAGGAAGCAAAATGGTCTTTGATCACCGGTTCGATTTTAGTTCGACTGGTCATTCGCTCCAGACCTTCATAGAGCTCGGCAAGGCAGATGAAGCTGCCATAAAATTCCCCTTCCAAAGAATCAATCATTGTGGTGGCGGTTGGGTTCCCTTTTAAATAGTCAATGATGACGGAGGTGTCGAGCAGATAGGAGCCGTTTTGCTTAGTCATAGAGCGATGGGGGCTTTAGATTTCCGCTGAAAAACTTCCTGCCAGATTTTTTCGTTTCCAAAGTCGGTGCCTTTGAGAGCACCGGCGGTCTGCTTCATAAGAGCGCGTTTTTCTTCGTTGGAAGCGGAAAGGGTAGCAACGTGACGACCTTCGCGAGTGATGAGGATGGGTCCCCGACGGACAAGATCAGAAGTGACCCGGCTAAAGTTTCGGATTAACTCGGTGATAGGGATGATTGTGGGAAAAGTGGCGTCCATGAGAAGAGTTTAACATTTTTAAATGTATTGTGTCAAGTTGTATAGTATGTATTTTAACGCGTGTTTATCATGCATGAAACAGATCTTCTATAATTTTGTGCATACGGGTGATTAGATTAAAGGGCAGCGGCTAATGCGCAAGAAAATCTATTATCTCCTGGGAAAATTTTCCCGGTTCGGTGATGCCGCCGGCGTGGTCTTCGTCCCAAATTTCGACAAATTTAGCATGAGGGAGAATTTCGGCCAATTTATGAGATTGTGTTGGATTGACGGCTTCGTCCAGGCTGGGAGAAATGATTAAGGTTTTAGCGGTCACAGTTTTGGCAATTTCAGAATAGTCATGAAGGGAGAGGTCGTAAGCTAACTCCCAGGCGGCTCTAATGTCTAGACAACAAGATTCGGAGATCATTCGAGAAATATAAGCGTGATGTAGAGAAAAGAGCTTGGGATATTTTTCCGTGTAGTATTTGTGGAAGACGTAGTTAAATAACCAGGTTTTGATGCTGGGAAAATTTAAGAGACTTAAGATTGGGGAACAATTTTGAAAACATTTATAGAGTTTGGCGATTCCGGGACGCTTTTTAATGTCTTCCTGAAAATGAACACTACCATTGTATGGCGCGGAGTAGACGACCAGTTTATTCACTTTATGGGGATATTTATGGGCATAAAGGAGGGCCATTACCCCACCAGTGGAATAGCCGATCAGGTTAATTTTTTCATTCCTGACAATTTGATCCTGAAAACTTCGCAAAAACTCAACATAGAAAGCAAAACTGTGCTTGGTGGAGTGACCTACTGAAGAACCCCCGAATCCGGGCGGATTGAGACCAAAGCATTTCATGTGAGGGGCAAGTTTGTTAGCTAGTGGCTCAAGAGTAACGGCCGACACTGGCCAGCCGGGAAGCATGACTAAAGGCAAGTTTTTGGTTGAGTTGTCAGTTTCGAAATATTTAACAGTTAGATCATTAACTGAAGCATTACTCCAGACCAGTTTCTCATCAGAAATCATTGTTTAATGATAGATGATTAATCGTTTTTCTTCCATTTCATGGCTTTTCCAAACAAAATTATTTGGGTCAAATAAATCTTTTTTTTGTGAATTGCCCATTCAGTAAATAAGGAAATACTGATACTGATTATTAGAATGAGACTATTGGTCACAGTTTTAAGAAAAAGATTCTCATAACCTAAGAATGTTAGGACAACAAAGAGGTCAAAATATTTTTCAAGGATGTTAGGAAAGAAAATATAGACTTTTTCGTTTTGGGTCAAAAGACCGAGTAGCTGACCGATGGTTCGATAGGCAAAAAGAATTAAGATTATCGGGAAGATGGGGAGAGAAAGAGAGTATATGACGATGAAGATATACCACCAGTAGTCGAGGAGTTTATCAATAAGATTGTATACTTTCCAGTTATATCCAGATTTATAGAAGAGAGAGCCGTCAATAGAATCAAGGGTGAGGACGAGAATCGAGGTGACAAGAGGGTTGGGGAAGATAAAGAAAGGGGCGATAAGGCGGCTTGTTTCAACCAGGATTAGGGTGGTTTTAGCAAAGGGTTTTGTCATAGGATGGCGGTGGATTTCAGGAAATAGATGATGACGAGATAGTAGACGAGCTTGCCGAAGAAGAACAAGACATAGAAGTTGAGAACGGGGGTGTCGAGGAGGCCGGCGACAGTCGGGAGATAGCGGCCGATGACGGGCAGAGGAGAGAAAAGGAGGAGCCATTGGCCGTGTTTTTGGTAGAGCTTTTTGACATGCTTGAAGCCCCGGGTGTGTTCTTCACGGCGGACAAAGGGGAAGAGCTGCAAGCCATATTTGCCCAGGACAAAACTGGAGGTGGCGCCAAGGAGCATGCCAGCAAGAGCAATTATTAAGATGATCCAGAGATTAAAGCCAAGTTTGATCATGCCAAACATGACGAGATCAGTGGGAGCCGGAATGAGGAGTTGGTTAACCAAAACCAGAAGAGTGAGGGGGAGGTAGCCAAAGTCCTGGGGAGAGAGCGTAAACACATATTTATAATAGCGCAATTTCAGAAACGGAAAATCCCGCTGGGGGAGGCGGGATTTAGAGACACTCAGGCTGAAGACTTTTTGAGTCTAGCAAACCTGGTTGAGAAAAAGCTTAGAGTTTACTTTACTCAATGGCTGGGCCACCGGTTGGATTGATCTGAACGTTTTGCGCCGTGACGCTGCCATCAGTGTTTGTCTGGCCAGGGTCTTTAGTCAATAAGGAACGAAACTGCTCGTTCTATGGGACATTAGAATCCTAATAATATTTAACGTCATTTCTTCAAAACTCAGTTTTCTGTGG